>MTLD01000465.1_pt1 | contig 62188 bp, 61 predicted proteins | sample 1982471 | NCBI WGS metagenome assembly MTLD01 (sample SAMN05712604, study PRJNA340218) | biofilm metagenome | isolation source: sample SPM anode biofilm adapted to -50 mV | place: USA | collected 2012-02-03
ACGCTGGAATAGCTCAGTCGGTAGAGTTCAAAGCACTGCTTTGAATCTGCGGATAAAGAAATTCTCAGAATTTCCACCGCTTGTTGCTCTTTCAAGAAAAGCAACGTCTCTAAAATTTCATATATAAAATCAAATTTAATCACGCTGGAATAGCTCAGTCGGTAGAGCAACGCACTCGTAACGCGTAGGTCGCAGGTTCAATTCCTGTTTCCAGCACTAGTGTAAGGTGATATTTTTAATTAAAAAATTACAAATACGCCGGAATCGCTCAGTCGGTAGAGTTCGGGGCACTGCGCCGAATCTTTGGATAAGGGAATTCGAAGCATTCCCACCTCACGCTGCTCTTTCTACAAAAAACAGATAGGACAATAATTCTAACTATTTTAAATTACAAATACGCCGGAATAGCTCAGTCGGTAGAGCAGCACCATGGTAAGGTGAAGGTCGTCGGTTCGATTCCGATTTCTGGCATAAAGGTCTTGGAGACTAGTATAAAGCTGTTTATAGGCTTTTTTTATTTTTGATATTCTTGCATAACCACGCTGCGTTTTGGGTGTGCTTTATAAAAATCATTTGATGGGACTTAAGTTATCCGATGTTTTCTTCGCATACAGAGAAAAATTAATCTATTTCACTTTTTTTGTTTTAGAAAATATGATAAAATAGATATTATAAGATTATTAAGTTCATTGATAATTTTTTTGTAATCGGTTACCTGACTGTGACCGATATGATACATCATATATGATTTGATAATAACAGCTTATTTATGCTCGTAATTGGTCGAGCGTCTCTACTTGGCACCGCAATGCCAAACAATAAGCAAGGGGTCAGGCTCTTTGCGAACTTTCTTACGCAAGGCCTTTTTTAATTGATAGAAAGTTGAACATGGAAGCATTAATTTCAAGAATTAAACACGACGGTACAGTTTTAGGGGATGATATCCTTAAAGTCGATAGTTTTTTAACACACCAAGTTGACCCTAAATTGATGCGTCAAATTGGACAAGCCTTTGCGCAAAAATTTTCGGATAGTGGGATTACAAAAGTTGTGACAATTGAAGCCAGTGGGAATGTGCCTGCAGCTTATGTTGCCGAAGAACTTAATATCCCGATGATTTTCGCTAAAAAAGCGAAAAACGTGACGATGAATGACGAATTGCTAACTGCTGAAGTCTACTCATTTACTAAAAAAATCACGTCTACCGTTCAGATTTCACGTAAATTCTTGTCAGAAAATGATAAAGTTTTGATTATTGATGATTTCTTGGCAAATGGGCAAGCGGCACTTGGCTTGATGACTATTTTAAAAGAAGCCGGTGCGCAAATCGCTGGTGTCGGCATTGTGATTGAAAAATCATTTCAGACGGGACGAGCTTTGGTCGAAGAAACAGGCATCCCTGTTGTTAGCCTAGCTAGAATCGCAGGATTTGAACAAGGACAAGTCGTCTTTTCGGAGGCGGATTTATAAGATGCAAATTAAAGAAATCAAACATTCCAAATCAGCAGTCCTTGGTCTACAACACTTGCTAGCCATGTATTCTGGCTCTATCTTAGTGCCAATCATGATTGCAGGTGCACTCGGCTACTCAACGAAAGAGCTAACTTATCTGATCTCGACAGATATTTTCATGTGTGGCATTGCGACATTCCTACAATTACAAGTTAATAAATACTTCGGTATTGGCTTGCCAGTTGTTCTAGGTGTTGCTTTTCAATCCGTTGCCCCCCTATCTATTATTGGGGCTAAACTCGGTTCTGGTGCCATCTTTGGCTCAATCATTGTTTCAGGCTTGATTGTCATTTTAATTTCAGGTTTTTTCTCGAAAATTCGCAAGTTCTTTCCACCGCTTGTAACAGGTAGCGTCATTACAACGATTGGTCTAACGCTTATTCCAGTCGCCATCGGTAACATGGGGAATAACATCGCTAAACCAGAACTTTCTAGTGTGATTTTAGCGGTCGTGACGATTCTTGTCATTTTGCTCATTCACGCCGTTACAACAGGGTTTGTCCGCTCTATTGCCATCCTTATCGGCCTCATCATCGGTACTGTCGTAGCTGGCTTCATGGGTATCGTTGACTTCTCACCAATTGCACAAGCACCGCTGATTCATATTCCGACACCATTTTTCTTCGGAAAACCGATTTTTGATTTCTCATCGATCTTGATGATGACCATCATTTCTTTGGTGTCCATGGTTGAGTCTACCGGCGTTTACCTAGCGCTTTCAGATATTACTGGGGACGAAATCTCTGAAACACGATTGAGAAATGGTTACCGAGCAGAAGGCTTGGCAGTCGCATTAGGTGGGATTTTCAACACCTTCCCTTATACAGGATTTTCGCAAAATGTCGGTTTGGTTCAGTTATCAGGAATCAAAACGCGCCGTCCGATTTTCTACACGGCAGGTTTCCTCGTGATTTTAGGTCTACTGCCTAAATTTGGTGCGTGTGCACAGATTATCCCAGCTCCCGTTTTGGGCGGTGCCATGCTCGTCATGTTTGGGATGGTAACGATTCAAGGGATTCGGATGTTGGGTCGTGTTAATTTTGAAAATGAACATAATTTGCTTATTGCTGCAATGGCAGTCGCAGCAGGTGTCGGTTTTAATGGGACAACGCTCTTTCAGGCTTTGCCAAATACAGTTGAAATGTTTTTAAATAACGGTATTGTCATGGCAACGCTCGTTGCGATTATCTTGAACTTGATTTTTAATCGTAAACAAGATAACTAACTATTATACTTTTTTAGTTAAACGAGTATATATCATTCAAGAAAGATATTCGTAATATGTGGATATTTTTTCTTTTTGGTCTCAAACGTGATAAAATGGCGATATATTAAGCAGTTCAAAGGAGTAAACATGACCAATTGGATTACAAAAATAAATGGCTCAGATGTGCAGCATGCAACTGATGTACATTTTATCTTAAATGGACAAGCTGCTGAGAGCGCTGAGGCTGTTGGCTTTAGTGTAATAAACTACGCGCCTTATCAGTTGCGGGATGCTGCGGATGAGGATGTCGAGACCCGGGTTACGACGCTTTTATCTGGTGTGCAACCTGATGATTTATTAATTGTTCAGTGGCCAATGTGGCAGGCTGATGCTAGATTTGAAAAAATCTTTATCGAGAAAATTCGGTTGATCCCAAGGGTCAAAATTGCTGCTTTACTTTGGGAAGTTATGCCTTGGCTGATGACTGATGATTTGTCCGATGGGACGCATCCTGAGATGACAAAATTACGTGATTTTGATTTATTGCTTGTGGGGAATCCCAAACTTGCTGTACAGCTACGAGATAGTGGCAACATAGCTTTACCAATGCTTGCAATAGGACTGATAGATTTTAAATGCCAGGGGTTGCTCAAAGCTAAAACAGACTTTAAAGACCTGGTATTTATAGACTCTAATGGCACCGAAGAAGAGATGTCTTATCATGGGCAGACACCATTTATTGCAATGGCAGATGGTGGCTTTGGTGTCGTGCCGGCTGCTAGGTCACAATATGAGGCTCATACGAATTCACTTGAGCTTTCTAAGTATTTGTCAATGGGACTGCCTGTTGTCATTAGGTCGAACATGGCGCAAGCGGAACTTGTACGCCTTCATAATTTGGGTATTGTCCTAGATGATTTAAACGCTATTGATGCGGTGTTGGCTGATATGACGATAATGGACTATCAGGAAAAATTGACGGCTGTTGGGGCGTGGTCTGAGGCTGTCCGGTCTGGTTATTTTGTCAAGCGTGCTTGTTTGGAAAGCATTCGTATTTTAAAGCTTAGAGAGGTAGATTATCTAGCAGAAATTTGACAGATTTGCTGAAATTTAGTATGATTTGATTATGTATTGAAAAGAGTAGCAAGCTGATAAGTTGACAGGGAAAATGGTCATGACTGAAAACCATTTAGCGGCAGGTTTGTGAAGTTCACTTCAATGGGATGTTGAGGCGAGTTATCTGTAGGCAACTGCGTTGCCTACATTCATGGCTTGAAAGTAGTGCTTTCAACTATCTTGGCGCTTTAGCGCTTAGATAAGTAGCTATGTACTATGTGCCTTGGCGGTTTTACCGCTTAGGTGTGAGACACCTAACTCTGTAGAAAATTAGAGATTTGCCGTAAGCGAGCGTAGCTCCGTTCGGAAAAATCATCCATTTTCCTAGGAGCTAGGAGTCGAAATTCACTTCAATTTATAATTAAATAATGACAATTAAGCTAGAGATAATCTAGGAATTAGGATGGTACCGCGGTTTTCGCTCCTTGACATTGGAGTGATGACGGCGGTATTTTTTCTTGTCGTTACTTAATTACCAAAAGTAAATGCCAACTATAGAAAGAAGATAAAAAAATTGACTTTACAAGAAAAAATCGCTGATTTGCGTACGCGTGCACTTGAAACATTACCCAAAATCGCTGATGAAAAAACTTTGAATGACTTCCGCATTTCAGTTCTCGGGAAAAAAGGTGAGTTGACGGATATTCTCAAAGGAATGAAGGACTTATCAAATGAAGAACGCCCTAAATTAGGTGCCTTGGCTAATGAATTCAGAGATGAAATTACCGGTCTTTTAGAAAGTAAAAAGTCTGAGATTGAAGCCGCTATCATTGCCAAAAAGCTTGAAAATGAAACGCTTGATGTGACGTTGCCGGGTAAAAAAGTAGCCAAAGGTAATCGTCATATTTTGACACAAACAACGGAAGAAATCGAAGATATTTTCCTTGGCATGGGTTACCAAATCGTTGATGGCTATGAAGTTGAGACGGATTACTATAACTTTGAGCGTATGAACTTGCCTAAAGACCATCCAGCGCGTGATATGCAAGATACTTTTTATATCACTTCTGACATTTTGTTACGGACGCACACAAGTCCAGTTCAAGCGCGGACAATGGATGCGCACGACTTTACCAAAGGGCCACTTAAAATGATTTCACCAGGACGTGTTTACCGTCGTGATACGGATGATGCGACTCACAGTCATCAATTCCACCAAATCGAGGGGCTTGTCGTTGACAAAAATATCGCCATGAGTGACCTTAAAGGGACATTGGATACGTTGGTTAAAAAAATGTTTGGTGCAGAACGTAAAATTCGTCTGCGTCCAAGCTATTTCCCGTTTACAGAACCGTCTGTTGAGGCAGATATCTCATGTTTCAAATGTGGTGGTAAAGGCTGTAACGTTTGCAAAATGACCGGTTGGATAGAAGTGCTTGGTGCAGGCATGGTACATCCGAATGTCCTTGAAATGGCTGGTATTGACAGCACCAAGTACTCAGGTTTTGCCTTTGGCTTAGGTCAAGAACGGATTGCCATGCTAAGATACGGGATTAACGATATTCGTGGTTTTTATCTAGGTGATACACGTATGAGTGAGCAGTTTAAATAACATGATACAGAAAGCTGTGCGACGTGGTCATAAGCTTTCGTAGAAAAATAGGATTTAAGGGTTCTGCGCTTACGCAGGTTCGTAAAATCTCTTTTTCCTAGGAAGTTAGCTTGAAGTTCAAATAAGGAGAAAGTCTAAAAAATGCAAGTATCATATAATTGGTTAAAAGAGCTCGTCAACATTGACGTAACATCTCATGACCTATCAGAAAAAATGTCAACTAGTGGGATAGAAGTTGAGGGTGTTGAAACTCGTGCTGAGGGCCTTTCTAAGCTGGTCGTTGGTGAAGTTTTGAGCACACAAGCAATTCCAGAGACACACTTGAATATCTGTCAAGTCAATGTTGGTGAAGCTGAACCGACACAAATCGTCTGCGGTGCGCCGAATATTAAAGCCGGTATCAAAGTTATCGTTGCCTTGCCGGGTGCACGAATTGCAGGCAATTACAAAATCAAAAAAGGTAAAATCCGTGGCGTTGAAAGTCTAGGTATGATTTGTAGCCTACAAGAAATTGGTTTTCCAGAAAGCATCGTGCCTAAAGCATATGCTGAAGGGATTTACTACCTACCAACTGATGCCGAAAATGGTGCAGAAATTTTTGATTACCTAGAAATGAATGATGAAGTGTTGGAACTTTCCATCACACCCAACCGTGCAGATGCACTTTCTATGCGTGGTGTGGCTCATGAAGTCGCAGCAATCTATGACAATAAACAAGTCAAATTTGACGAAAAGGTTGTCACAGAATCTGACACTAACACAGCAGAAAAAATTGCAGTTGAGGTCACAACAGACAAAGTCTTGACTTATAAAATGCGTATCATTGAAGGCATCACCGTTGCCCCAAGTCCTCAGTGGCTACAAAACCGCCTCATGAATGAAGGTATACGCCCAATCAACAATGTTGTGGATGTCACCAATTTCGTCCTACTCTACTTCGGACAACCTCTTCACGCCTTTGATTATGCGAAATTTGACGAGAAAAAAATCCTCGTCCGTCAAGCTGAAAATGGTGAAAAACTCACAACATTGGATGGCGTGGTGCGCGATTTAACAGCAGAAGACATTGTCATCACAGTTGGTGGTCAGCCAGTGGCACTTGCGGGTGTCATGGGAGGGGAAAACACCGAAATCACTGATAGTTCGACCAGTGTTGCCCTTGAATCAGCGATTTTTGACGGCACAAGTATCCGTAAAACCTCTCAAAAATTCAATTTGCGTTCTGAATCAAGTGCGCGTTTCGAAAAAGACATTAACCATGCTGACGTTGAGTTGGCGCTAGATTATGCAGCAGCTATGATTGTTGAACTTGCTGGTGGTACCATCACATCAGGCATAGTTTCAAGCAATGATTTCGTTGCGCAAGATGTGACGGTATCTATCACACTTGATAAAATCAACCGATCGCTTGGTTTGACCCTCAACTCGACAGATGTTGTAGCGATTTTTGATAAACTTGGCTTTACAACAAGTGTCGCTGGTGAAAAGTTTGATGTAACTGTACCACCACGTCGTTGGGATATTACAATCGAAGCTGACCTTGTCGAAGAAGTCGCTCGAATCTATGGGTACGACAATATCCCGAATACCTTGCCACAAGCTGGGAATACGATTGGTGAATTGACACCTATGCAAGCCTTCCGTCGTGATATTCGCACTAATCTTGAAGGTGCTGGTTTATCAGAAGTTATCTCTTATTCATTGACGACAGCTGAAAAAGCAGTGCAGTTCACGAAATTACCAAAAGACAACTTGACAGCGCTTGCCATGCCAATGAGTGAAGAACGTAGCACACTTCGCTTGAATCTTATCAGTGGCATGCTTGATATCGTGCGCTATAACTTGGCGCGTGGTAATGATACGCTTGCAGTCTACGAAATTGGTCAGGTCTTTGCTAAATTTGGTAACGAAACAGACAACCGTCCAACAGAATTACCACAAGTCGCGATTGCCATGACTGGTAAAAGTTATGATTTCTATGCTACCAAAGGTGTGGTCGAAAACCTACTTGTTAAGTTTGACAATGTCCGCTTTGAAGCAGATAATACAATTGCTGAACTCCACCCAGGTCGCACAGCACGTGTCTTAGTTGATGATGTTGAAGTCGGTTTCATTGGTCAAGTTCATCCAACGATTGCCAAAGCCTACGACATTTCAGAAGCTTATGTGGCGAATCTTGATTTGACAGCTTTATTGGCACAACAACCAGCTCAAATCATTTTTACGGATATTCCAAAATTCCAAGCCTCTAAACGGGATGTTGCACTTTTGGTTGACCGGACAGTGACTAACCAAGAAATTCTTGATGTGATTACGTCAAGCAAGGTAAAAACTTTGATTAAAGCAGAACTTTTCGATGTCTATACTGGTGACAATGTTGCAGCAGATAAAAAATCATTGGCCTATACGTTGACCTTCCAGTCTGCTGAAAATCAATTGACAGATGATGAAATCACAGCAGCTGTAACTAAAATCACGAAGAAATTGGTTGAATTTGGTGCTGAGATTAGATAATCATTTCCTACGCTGAAAAGTTAAACAAAGGTTTGAGAGAATTCGTTAAAATATATCATAAACCGCAAGGTAACGTCGTTTTTAATTCGACATTACCTTGCGGTTTTTCGTTTTAATACCATATCACTGGATTAGTCAGTGGTTTACGTTTCTATCTGTGATATTTCTTGACAGGATGTCGTTTAAGATAAGAATATAAACTTTGAAACCTATGTTAAAGATAAAATTGTGAAATAATTTAAATAAATTTCTTGACAGTTACTAACGAATAAATTAAAATAAACTATACTATTTAATTTATAACGTCGTTATCTCGGAGTGAACTTAGATAGATTTTGATATTGGAGGAACATGGAAAAGAAAAAAATAATGACAATATTTGGGACACGACCAGAGGCAATAAAAATGGCACCCATTATAAAAGAAATTGAGAAGGATGTGCGATTTGAGTCTTGTGTGGTTGTGACTGCACAACATCGAGAAATGCTTGATCAGGTGTTAGAAACATTTGCCATCAAAACAGATTATGACATGAATATCATGACGCCAAATCAAACCTTAGCTGCAATTACAAGTCGTTCAATCGCTTTATTAGATGATGTCTTTGATCAAGTCAAACCAGATATGGTATTGGTTCATGGGGACACGACAACGACTTTTGCGGCAGCACTTACAGCTTTTTATCATCAGATACCTATTGGTCATGTTGAGGCTGGGTTAAGGACTTATGATAAATATTCACCCTTTCCTGAAGAAATGAACCGTCAAATGACAGATGCATTAGCGGACCTTTATTTTGCACCGACAAGTTTAAGCCGAGATAATTTACTAAAAGCAAATTATGATGCTTCACAAATATATGTGACGGGTAATTCTGCGATTGATGCGTTGGCTTACACAGTGACACCAGAATTTAGTCATGAGGCGTTAAAAAACTCAGAGGCGAAAAAAATTCTAATTACCATGCATCGTCGAGAGAATTTAGGACAGAATATGATGCAAGTTTTTCGGGCCATCAATCAAATTTTGGATAAGCATGCAAATATTGAAATTATTTTTCCAATGCACAAAAATCCAAAAATTCGTGCTCTAATCTCTACACATCTGAAGCCCTCTAGTCGTCTACATTTAATTGAGCCCTTGGATGTTTTTGAATTTCATAATCTCGCTAAAAGGTCTGACCTCATTTTGACGGATTCTGGTGGGATTCAAGAGGAGGCACCGTCATTAGGTGTACCTGTTTTAGTGTTGAGAGAGTCAACGGAGCGACCGGAAGGTGTTGCTGCGGGTACTTTGAAGGTCGTTGGTACATTTGAGGAGGACGTGGTAAGTGCAGTTGATGGGTTATTAAGTGATCCGGTCGCCTACGAAAAAATGGCAACAGCACAAAATCCATATGGTGATGGTAAAACGAGCGAGAGAATTGTCTCGATTATCGCACGGTATTTTGATTCCACAGTAGAGATTTTGCCTGAATTTAGTGACAAAACTACCCCCAATAGAAAAGGAAATCCAGATGAAAAAAAATTGGTTGACTAAATTGGACTATCGTATTTCGCTAGAGGTTTTGGTCGGTATGACGCTTGCGCTTTATTTGTTGCAGCAAATTGCTTTTTATGAATTATTGAGTGAGAAAGTATTCATTGTTTTGACTTTAGTGACATTTCTAGGTTTAGTATTGGGGCTTTTAAGTACGTCTTTAATTCTTTTGATTGCTAATTTGCTGCTTGTCTCTATAGGTGCATTTTTACTTTACTTTGATCCCGTTATCATGCTCACAAAAATTAAACTTTTATTGATTTTCGCGATCCCTATGTATAGTGTTATTGCCTTTTTTATCAAAAGAACGCTCTATATTAGAAGACTTCTTTCATTTAGGGAAGAAGACATTCATAGTTACTTAAAATTTAGAGATCCTTTGACAGGATATCGGACAATTGACTCTTTTTTTAGTAAGTATCAACAGTTTGTTGATAGTTTGTCACAATCTAGAGATGCGTCAACAAGACTAGTTGTCGTGAGTTTATTTTATGTTGATTTTTATGATCAATATTTTTATCGGAATCCCGAAGCAACCGATCAGATGGTACGGGATATGGCAGAAACTCTGCTTTTCACGAGAAATCCTGAAGAATTATTCTTTTACTTAAAAAAAGGGACTTTCATTATCCTATCAGCCATTTATGACAATGAGCTGGAAAGAGAAAAATTTGAGAAATTAAATGATTTAACTAAACTAAAGCTAAGTGAAATTGTCTTTAAGACAGAACAAGTTCAGAATATTACGATTCGTAAAAGTGACTGTTATATCAGCAGAAAAACAACCTATACAGCGGATCAGGTGTTGGAATACTTAAACCGTCGTTCTGAGACTGATTTAGCTGTTGAGTATATTTAGCATGGAGAAAAAATGACAGATATTTTAAACCTATTCATCTATGTCAGTTATATCATCACGATTCTTTTTGCAGTAGCTGTCGTGGTACTATTGGTATGTTCTATTATCATTAATACGTTAGTTTGGCAGAACTATAAAAAGAGGAGTGATTTATGAGTGAAGCAGTTATGATTTTTGCGTTAATATCCATCTGGTTTTCAATTCTTATCACACTTGTGGTACTTTTTGGTGCTGTTCATGCCTTAATTAAAAATTTTCGCTTGGAATCTCCTTCCAAATATGAGCCGCTTAGTAGATACCCCAAAGTGACAATTATTGTGCCGGCACATAATGAGGCAATCGTTATTCAGGATACAGTTTATGCCTTGTTACACTTGGAATATCCTAAAGAAGCTATGGAAATACGTGTCGTTGCTGATAATTGTTCTGATAATACTTATGCTATCGCTAAAGACATGATTAGTCGGCCTGAGTATCAGGGGGTTGATATTGAAATTATCAAGCGAACTGGCACAGGTGGTAAAGCAGGGGTACTTAATGATCTTTTAGAGGTCGCAACGGGTGAGTGGATTTGTGTCTATGATGCTGATGCCATGCCTCAGGAAAATGCCCTTTACTTTTTAATTAAAAAAGCGCTAGAAGATGAAGAACGATATGCTGCTGTTTTTGGGAGAAATAAGACGCGAAATTATCGTCAAAATTTCCTAACGCGCTGTATCAATTTAGAAATTATTACAACGCAAAGGATTCATCATATTGGCCTTTGGCACTTGTTTAAAATTGGGCGGATACCTGGTACAAATTTCATTATCAAAACAAATTTTGTCCGTTCAATTGGGGGCTGGGATAATGGAGCATTGACAGAAGACACAGCTATTTCTTTCAAAATTATGCAACAAAATAAACTGATTGCTTTGGCACAAAATTCTGAAGCCTTCCAACAAGAACCCGAAACGATTCAAGCTTATTTCTATCAGCGCAAGCGTTGGGCAAAAGGAAATTACGAAGTTATTTTAGATAATATTCATCATGTTTTTAAAAGGAAAAGTAACTGGCGCATTAAGTTAGAGGTACTTTATTATACAAGTACTTTCTTTTGGTTTAATTTTGCTATTATCATTTCAAATTTTTTGTTTATTGTTAATTTATTTGCGATGATTATCCGATTATTTCATGGACAATTCGTGATTCCGTTTACCTTTGCTAGTTCTAATCGACAAATTGCAGCTATTTTGCTTGTCAATTGGGTTTTGATGTTCTTTATTTATTTGTTGCAGATCAATATTGGCTTAGTGAGTCAATATGGTCAAGCGACATCAAGAAATTTGCTATATTCAATTGCATCTTACTTTACTTATTCACAACTTTTTATCCTTGTCGCAACTAATGCCTTTTTCTCTCTCATGTTTGATAAATTACTACATCGTGATGGATCTAAGTGGTATAAAACGCAACGATTTTAAGACGAAAGAGGAGTTTAAATATGTCAAAAAAACGACTAATAAAATATTTTTTTCTAGTGCTTATTTTAGTGTCTTATATTGGCTTAGTACTATTTAGTATTTCAACAAATAAAGAGGCATTACAAAAAGATACCTATTGGGATTGGTATCGTAATTATGTGGGTCAATCCACTAAAGGTGCTTATGTCAATACAGGTTCTAAAGAAAAGCCAATTGCGCTTTCAGAGAGTCAAGGATATGGCATGTTGATTACGCTACTAGCAGCGCAAAAAGGGTATGCAAAAGAAACGCAATTTATGCGGCTCTTTTATTATTACAAATCATTCCAGATTAGTGAAGAAAATACGTTGATGAAGTGGAAACAAGAGAAGACCGATAAAGGCTGGGAATCTGTTGACGATAATAATGCCACAGATGGTGATTTAGACATTGCCTATGCTTTAATTCAAGCAGAGAAATTATGGCCAGATTCAATTGAGCATTATGGTGACGCTGCTCAGAAACTTTTAGAGTCTATCAAAAACAATAATTATAGTGAGAAAACAGGTTTATTGACTGTCGGTAATTGGGCAACGGTTGATCCAAAAGCAGAAATGTTAATTCGTTTTTCTGATATTATGCCAACTTACTATAAAGCCTTTGCAGATTTTACAGATGATCCATTTTGGACTAAATTAGAGATAAATGCGACGAAAGCGCTGACGCAAATGAGTCAAGAAACGTCAACTGGCTTGTTGCCAGATTTTGCTTGGGTGGGGGAAAATAGCATTGCACCTGTTAAACCATATGAAGTTGCTGGAAAAAACGATGGTGATTATGCTTATAATTCTGCTAGAGTTCCTTTGAGATTAGCAGATTCTGACAATCCTCAAGTGAAAGCGGTATTAGATAAGATGCTCATTTTTTTTGACAAACAACCTGTTATCTATGGTGGCTATACGCTAAAAGGTAAACCTTTAGTAAAAAATCAATCTAACAGCTTTTCTGCACCACTACTTTACGCGGCAAAAGGTCATGGAAATTTCTCTAATCTATATGCGTCTCAAAGATGGATTTTCGACTATTCAATCGTAGGAAAAGACTATTATGGTGACACTTTGAAAACGCTCGCTTTACTGAAACTGTATTAAATCGTGTTGTAGGTAGAATAAAGCATGACTTAGCTGTCTTTACTGTTGGGTCTGCTTTTTCTTATCCTGAAGATTTTTATTTCAAGTATTTTTAGGCTGATAATTTCAGAATCAAGTCAACAGAAATATGGTATGATAGAGTTATTATAACAACAAGTAAAATGATAGTTGTCAAAAAGATGATGACGCAACATGAAATGAGGACCTATGATGACTTATTATGACCAACATTTGCATACCCACTATTCCTATGATTCACAAGCAGATTTTACAGACTATCTTGATAATTCTACTGGTTTTGTCGTGACAACAGAACATTTTGATGTCGCAAATCCAGTCACAGGTCAGACAGATGCACCAGATTATGCGACCTATTCGGCTGAAATTGATCAATTGAACCTCAAGTATGGGAATCGGATTTTAAAAGGCATTGAAATTGGTTATTATCAACCCAAAGAAGCAGAAATTTTAGCCTACCTAGCAGATAAAACTTATGATTTGAAACTACTCTCAGTTCATCATAATGGTGAATTTGATTATTTGAATGATTTTGTTGTCGAGATGGACTTTGATACCATTTTCAGTCGCTATCTGGATGAATTAAGTGTTGCCATCGATCAAAATGATAAACTCCAAGCGCACGTATTAGCACATTTTGACTATGGTATTCGTTTATTTGATGTCACACCAGCTGAACTTGATAAACATAAAAGTAAATTAATCGAAATATTTCAGAAAATGATTGCTGCAGATTTAGCTTTTGAAATAAACGCTAAGTCAACGCATTTATATCATCATTTACCTCTCTATACTTACGCTCTGAAAATGGTACTAGAACTTGGTGGGACGTTGTTTACATTAGGATCGGATGGCCATAAACTCGAACACTATGAATTGGCTTTCGATGAGCTAAAGACTTGGCTCAAAGCTCATGGTGTTCATCAATTGGTCACGTTTCATGGCGGTAGCCGCCACCTTGTTACAATTTAGCAACATTTGACGCCAAATTGCAATGTTTTGGTGTCTTTTTTGTGGTAGAATAACAAGATATGAGAAAACGATTACTAGGAATGACCCTGTGTCTGATACTTTTAGTACCGTCTATTGGGACGGTTTTTGCTGAGGACAAAAAAACAGATTACGATGCCGAGATTAAGGCAGCACAGAATAAGGCTAGTGGGATTCAATCAGAGTTGGAAACTTCATTGACAGCTGTCAATGAAGTCTATAAAAAGGCATATGCGAGTAAGCAAGCTGTTGCGAATGGGCAAAGCAAAATTGATGATTTAACTCGTCAGATGACTCAAACTGATGAGGAGTTAAAGGCGCGTGAGTCCGTTATGGCGGAACAAATGCGTCAGGCACAGGCAGAAAATGTGACGTCTAGCTTTATCACAACGATTATGTCGTCAAATAATCTGTCCGATATGATTACGCGCATGGTGAGTTTAAACACTTACCGTCAAATGCAAAATGAGAAAGTTGAAAAACTAGACCAGCTAAAAATAGTGTCAGCCAAATTGAAATCTGATTTGGAAAGCCAGCAAGCTCAACTACAAGCAGATGCGAAAGCCTACGATGAGGAATATACACAATTAGAATCTAAATTGTCTAGCCTTAGGACGCAGATTGCAGAGAGTCAAGCACAAATTTCTGATTTATCTAGTTCAAAAGCTGCAGAAGAAAAACGTCAAGCAGATGCTACGGCACGAGAAAAAGCTAAGGCAGTGGCTGAACCTAAACCTAGTCAACCAACATTATCAGAGCAGCCAAGTGCACCCGCTGGTACAAGAAACACAGGAGGTAGCAGTCCTGCGCCCATTATGCCAGATACGCCGTCAGGCAATAGCTTGACGGTATCAACAACAGGCTATTCATCAGATGGAGCCGATGGTATGACGCCTGGCCATATCACTGCAACTGGTATTGATCTTTGGGTTAATCCCATGTGTCTGGCTGTCGATCCGAGTGTTATTCCGTTGGGCTCAATGGTGGAAGTAGCTGGTTATGGTATTGCGATTGCTGGTGATACTGGCGGTGCTATCAAAGGGTACAAGGTTGATTTACATTTTAAAACGACCAAAGAAGCGATTAATTGGGGTCGACGCACGGTAACAATTAAAGTATTAAGCTAACCGCAAGCTATTTGCGGTTTTTTTGTTGCTTTGAGAGAGATTGCATTAATATGGTGTTTCAGTATTGAGTAGCTGTTTTTAATATTGGATGATGATAGTTATAGCTACTGTCGTTTTAAGGAATGTGATATAGTTGAAGTATAGAATATTATTTTCTTAGATGCTGTAATTATAAGCTATAACGGACTAACAATAAAAATGTATCATCAAATTAACCAAAAAACTAACCAAGCAATATAAAATCATTAGTTGAATAAAAAAACAAAGTTTATCAGCAAGAAAAAAACTGATAGACTTTATTTTGTATTCAAAAATGTCCATTAATAAAAATAATCTGTTTCATAGTAAGATGTTAAACCAAATTTATCAGAAATAATATTGTTAAATTCATCAATAATAACATCATCTAATGACAAGGAAGATTTAAATTATCTATGATTTGTTGATAATTTGTATCAGGAGTGAGTTTGTATTCTTTATCTAACATTTTCATGACTTCATATATTATGTATCTCTGTACTTCATAATAGAAGTTCTCACGAACAAAATACTCCAGGTATCGCAAAACATGGAGTAGTCAAACCATCAACACATTATCAATGATGAATTTCGTAATATAGGGAAAAATTGTATGAACTACTTTTTTTATTGAAGTATTGCTACTAATTTCAAAAAGTCTGTTAATTTTCTATAGCAGTGTGTTGAGGATAGTTATCAATCTCATAGGTTGGAGGATAGATATAAATGTCATAGAGCAAAGATTGCTTTTCAGAAAAATCGCCAGTTAGAGTCATATATCCCTTTTTTCCAGTATCTGTCCAAGTGCTATTCGTCCCATACCATGAATCATCACTGTTTAATTCATTCCATGTATGCAAATAATCAACTTCTCCAGCTGACGATGCCACATAAATCTCAGGAGTGATGCTATCTACTACAACCAATTGGAGACCAGTATGTAAGAAATCAAGTTGAGTCAACTCAGTATATTTTTAACATACACCACCTCCTATATTTTAAGTGTCTAAACCCGCGCCATAGGTCCTCCTGAATATAAATCTCCACTTTTTGTACCATACTGTTCTTGCTTTTTAGTGTCACTGAAAATCATACATTATTTTAGACGTAGTTTGTATCTGTTTGTTTGAATATTGAGCTTAAACGTATTCAACTTGCCTACTATCGAGTTTAATTGCAGGGAAATCGTTTTCTAATGGCAATATCGAATGCATTTGAAAAGCATGTAATATATTATTATCATACCAATCATAATTGAATTCCAGAAATTGTGTTATGACTTGACTGTTTTTTCTTAATTCTTTTAGTATTATAATAATCAATCTAATTAGTGGTATTTGTTCAAACTTGATTATGGAATATAACATTAAATTTTTCTTGAGTATCGTTTATCAGTATGGTCTCGGCAGTTAAGAAAGACAGGAGGTGAAATGATTTAAATAACAAAAAAATAACATAAAGTCAACTATAAAAAAACAAAAATACTGGACATTTTTTGATGATTTGTATTTTTAAAGAAATTTGAGTTATGATACACTCGATATAATAACATTTTAAATCTAGTAGAAAGAGATATTTGGTTAAAAAACATAATCTCTTTATTGATTAAAGTAAGCAATAATTACCTTTATCATTAATCATCAAAAATTAATACAGGATGCTGGTAATAATTTGAAAAGTAAGATGTTTGACGAAATTGAAACTAGCAATCAATAGTAAGCATTTATGGAGATAAAATGAATAACTTAGATATAAAAAAATTGAAAAAAACAGATTTAATGAAAATATTAATTGACCAGGCAGAAGAAATAGAGTTTCTAAAAAATAAACTTGATGAAAAAATAATATTACTTGAAAATTCTGGCTCAATTGCTGATGCTGCTTTAAAATTAAATAACATTTTTGAAAATGCACAGTCAGCTGCAGACCAATATGTTGAAAGTGTGAAATATTTAAATGCTAAAAAAATTAAGCGATAGAATAAAGTTATATATCAAAAAAAATGAACACAATGTAGGTACAATAGACGATATTCCCAATTTGACTGAGATTAAATTGGAATATAAAAAGCTTACTAACAAAAAAAAATTTTTTTATGAATTGAAAAGAACTCTTGCATTTTTTGTGTCTATTATCGCATTGGGTATAATAATTTCAACTTTTTGGATTAGAATTCTGACAATTCATGGGACTTCAATGTCACCAAATTTAGTATCAAATGATGCTGTAATAGCAGTGAAAAAACAAGAATATAAAAAAGGTGACATTATTGCTTTTTACTATAATAATAAAATTCTAGTAAAACGTATTATTGGTACTTCAGGTAACTGGATTAATATCAGTCAAGGTGGAGATGTTACAATTAATGGGAAAAATGTTAAGGAAAAATATTTGAACAAGTCAAAGAAATCAATTGGGATTATCGATGTTAAATTGCCTTATCAAGTTCCTGAAGATAAATTTTTTGTTATGGGGGATCAACGGAGTATTTCAATAGATTCGAGAAATAAAAGCATCGGTTCTATTGGGAAAGAACAAATTATTGGAAAACTTGAATTTAGAGTATGGCCATTGCAACATTTTAACATTCTGAAATAGTTATTTAAGAGGGGGATATGAAAAAGTTAATTGGAAATTTAGAGCGGTTGCGTAATATAAGAGAGAAAGAAGCAACTTGGAAAAAAATAGCAATATTTATTTCGATTATTTTATTTTTGGCCACCTTAATTATTTTAAAGTTACCAGGTCTAACATTAACAAGTGAAAAAATTGGCAATGATATACAAAATTCAACAATGAATAATAATAGTGGTGTACCTCAAAGTTCAAGTATATCTGAAACAAAATCAACTATTGATAATACAATTAAAATAAGTTCATCTGAGGGAATAGAGAAAAAAAGTGAAAGTAAAGCCTCTCGGGAAGAATCCGTTGTTGAAAGTAAAGATACCGGAAGCTCAAATAAGGAGAGAAGTTTTTTTAATGCGAGTAGTTTCACAGCTTCAACTAATTATTTTAATATTTCTGTCAATTGTGATGGAAATTCATTTAATGAGGAAGTGTCTTTAAAAGCATCAGAAGTCAAGGATACTCAATTTGCAAATAAAATAAAAAATACTATCAGTGGAGAAAAGGAGTCATTAACACAATCCTACTCGGTAGATATTTCATTTGTTAATAAAAATGGTATGGAGGTTGAACCATTGAAACAGGTTGATGTGGAAATTCAGCCTAAAAATATTTTAAGAAAAACATTATTACAGAGTGATTGGCGTCTTTACCACTTTATTAATAATGATGTTAATAAGATTGAGGATATAACTGAGAATTCCTCTACACAGTTGGATGAAAAAAGTAGTAGTCTTTCAACGATTACCTTTTCATCTGATAGTTTCTCTACTTACACGATTGCTGGGACAACTACAAGAGACTTTAGACCATATTTATCATCGGCTTTAGCTAGTAACTCAACATACTCTTCAGACACGAAAATTTTAACAACGAATGTAGATTTGGCATTTGAAATTCCGAAATCAGATTTGTTAGTTGATAACAGGTATGCAATTCTATTGCCATCAGATACAAGTTGGGATTCTAGCTTACAAATTAATACGGATTATAAAGTAAAAGACGGGACAGTTGATGCTTTTAGTTTTAGATTTGTTTCAGATGGGACAAATAAATATATTTTAATAACTTTTGATAATAATTATATTGCAAATTCCGGTTCTGTTGTCACTGGGGATTTATATTATAAAGCAATAAGTGGCATAACTTATAGGGATACTAGTGAAAATTATAGCATACCTTTTTCCGATAAAGTTACATTATCTATTCCTTCGAGTTCTATCACAACAACTTCAACACAGCCAGTGAATGACATTAATAATGAAAAAAAAGGATCAATAACATATGAAGGAGATTCAGCTTATTTAAATTATACAGTAACTATTTGGTCTGACAAAGGAACGACGGATTCAATAGTTTTTTCCGATCAGATTCAACAACCAGGAATTACATTTCAGCCACTTCAAATAGTTTCAGTGGAACGTAGTGACTATCAATATTGGTATACGGAAACCGGATCAAATGTTCAACCCATAACAGTGTCACCCAAGATTATTAATTCCACTGATGCTCCATCCTTTGAGCTAAGTTTGCCAAAACTGGCAGCAAAACAAAAATATACAATTACCTATAGGTATAAAGTAACGAATTTTTCTTCCACTGGTTTAACTAATATTACTAACTCAATATTGTCAAAAACAGGTGGCATAACTAGTCAACCAAATAACTCAGTGACATTAACATTAGAGAGAAATAAACTAACGAAGAGCGCTAGCTATGATTCAGCCTCTAATAAAATTACTTGGACAATTACTGTAAATAGTTTAAATAATGATATTAGTGGTGCGATAATGTCAGATGATATGCTAAAAAGTGCAAGTTCAATTTCGATAAATGGGAGTTCTAGTACAATAGGGAACGGTTATACTCTCAATAAGACAAATGGACAAATCTCATTTACTAGTGTACAAAGTGGTGCGAATACTAATAAATATACAATTGTTTATATAACTGATGCCGGAAGTATACCAAGTAGGTGGAATGAATCCAAAAATGAAGTTACTAATACAGCAACTTTTACAGATAATGGAGAGCAAAAATCAGTATCAACGTCTGTTCAGACGGGGGAAGGGAATACGGGAAATTTAAGTAAATCTTGCCAAGGTATTTCATCAACAAGTAATTCGGATATAAAAGAATTATCCTGGCGAGTTACTATCACTATGCCATCATCTGGTGTAATCCCTAAAGGCACAGAATTTGTTGATAATCTTCAGGGTGCGAATAATACTAATAATGGTGTTCACTATTATACAAAATCACAATTAGATGCAATTAATCTAGAATTAACTAATATATTTGGAGCGAACAACTTCGTATTGTCTGCACAACAATTTGATTGGCAATATATTCCATATAACTTAACTAATATCACACAATTTTTTCAAGGATTTAAAGTAACCTTATTATCAGATTTTAGTTCAGATAATACAGTGTTATTGAACTATAGTTCCACCATAAATAAGAGTAACGTTCAAACTTTTTCAAATACAATAACATCTTCTACACATAGTAGCACAGTAAGTTATAAATACGAAGATCAATCAAAAATAACAAAAATGGATGGTACTCAAACAGCATATGATGGTACTACAAATGAATATATTTCAAAAGATACAAACAATACAATAGAAAAGGACGGTACAATAACTTGGATAGTGAAACTACTTTTAGATGATTCAACAAAGAAAGTTAGTTTAACTGATACTCCACCTCAAGGATTAAATTTAATTGGTTTCAGTTATGGAAACGGGACTTATAATATTAATGAAAGTTCGTTTGATGTATCAAATAACCATATAAGTTGGAATAATTCTTATTATTTTGGTTCATTTGGAACCACAAAAAATATTAGTGTTATTGGAAATATTGATAGTTCAGGAAATATAATTGTAAATTTTGAAACTCTTAACGGTACTAGTCTTAAGACAATTTTGAATGGCAGTAACACACTTTATGCTAAATTTATATTTAAGCCAACATCAATTCCATTAGATCAAAGTCTTGTTACAGCATATACGAATACTGCTAGTGCAACATTTGATGGGAATTCAATTGGATCAGATAGCCAGACACAAACAATTACTCAGAAAGCAGGGAGTAAGATCTCAAAATCAGGAAGTTGGGATAATAATAACAGAGAGATAAATTATCAGTTATCTCTAAATCCTGATTCTCAAGATTTAGCAGCAGGGCAACCATCATATATTTTAAAAGATACATTAACTTATCAAGAAGACATATCTACAAATATAAATTATGAATTACAACAAGATTCTGTTCAATTAGTTGATTCAACTGGGAAAACAGTTGATAAAACTCTTTGGTCATGGAAAGTAGAGAAAACAAAAGATACGTCTGGTACCTATTCAAGTGTAATCATTGCTAATATTCCAAATTTTAATAAGTATACTTTGAAATATACTTATAGTGTATTTAGAGATGTTCCAAGTACCGATAATTCATCTCTAACCGCAAATAACACGGCTGAAATACAAGGATTCACGTCTGGCAAGACTGGAACAACAACTCCGATTGAGTGGCGTCAGGTTGATGCAGGTGGAACAGCTTCAACGGATAAATATTATTCCTTTACAAAAGTAGACTCAGAAAATTATGGTATTATTCTACCTAATACCCAGTTTGAATCAAGAGATAGTGCTACTGATTCAATTGTTACGAGATATATAACGGGAGCGAACGGATCATTTAAGATTTTGGGGGCGGAGTTTGGGAATTCATCGGTTTATAATACTAACAGAATGTATTATGTAATAGAAAAAGTTGCTCCAATAGGTTATATTTTACCTTCAAATGGAACAAAATATTATTTTTATTATTCAACAGACAGTATAAAACCATCTGACCTTCAAAGCCAATTACTTTTGCACCCAGATGCTGTGAATTTAGCAATACAAAGTAAACAGGTCTACGTTGAAAATGATAAAGCTCCACAACAGACATCTATAGCTATTAATAAGATATGGAGAGATTCTGATGGGAATATTACAACTAGAGTATCATCTGAAATTTCAGTATGTTTACATCAAGTGGCTATGGACAGTAATAATCAGATTGTTTTTGATAAAAAATATAGTGATCAAAATATGATATCAAACTCAACAAACTGGTCTAAAACATTTGATAATCTTCCCATAAACGGGACTTATAACTCCTCAACTGTTTCATATTACTACTATGTGGTTGAGGACCCCGTTCAGGGATATGAGACAACCTACGCTAATTCAAAAAAAGACTCTATGGATCCCAAACAAATAATTTCTCAGGGAGATACTATTACTATTACTAATAAATCTATGAAATTTTACGTTTTACCTGAAACAGGTGGATTAGGTAGATGGGCATATCTAGCTCTTGGTATTGTATTTTTTATTATTTCATTTATTGGGTTATCCCTAAGAGTCATTAAAGTGGGAAAGGAGAGGGAATAAACGAGCATGGATTAATTATAGCGACTCTATTAAGAAGAATAAAAATGAAAAAAAAGAAAGAGGATTTATGAAAAAAACAAAATTTATTATTGCACTTTTTGTTGCATTAACTACATTATTTATTGGAAATCGTGCATATGCATACACTGTAACAATACAGGGGGCTACAGACGGCCATACATATGAAGCTTACCAAATATTTAAGGGAGACTTATATGAAAGTACTCTCTCAAATATCGCTTGGGGTAATGGTGTGAATGCAAGTGGTCAAGCAGCATTTGGTGATGCAGCTGTAAAGGCAGAAACACTAACTACAGCTAGTGATGGAGAGAGTTTTGCTAAAGATGTTAGCCAGTACTTACAAAATCCTCTCACTTTTACTGGAACTACCTTAACGGTATCAGACCCAGGCTATTATTTAATAAAAGATAAAGATTCTTCTCTAACTGGAATTGTGGATAAATCTTATACTTCATATATCATGGAGGTTGTAAAAGATGTTCAAGTTAATACCAAGTCTGATACACCTACAGTTATAAAAAAAGTACAAGATATCAACGATTCAACGGGAGTCTCAACAGATTGGCAAGATTCAGCGGATTATGATATTACTGATCACGTGCCTTTCCAATTGACAGCATCATTGCCAACTGATTTTGGAAAATACACAGAATATTACTTAGAACTCAAAGATACAATGTCTACTGGTTTAACTTATGATCAAAATGCAAAAATCTTCCTTTTAAATGGAACTGATAAAACTGATGTTACAAGTCAATTTACAGTCTCTCCTGATGGATCTAGTTACAAAATTAATAATTTGAAGTCTATACCAAATGTTACAGATCAATCTAAAATTGTCGTTGAATATACTGCAACATTAAATGATAATGCTATTTTGGGTTCATTGGGAAACCCAAATAGTGTTGTATTAAGTTACTCTAATAATCCGAATTATACTGGGTCAGGGGAATCTTCTTCAAAGGGTGAAACTCCTAAAGATACAGTCATCGTATTTACTTATAAAGTAGTAGTTAATAAAGTTGATTCAAATAATAACCCATTAACAGGTGCAGAATTTACGCTTTCTAAAAAAATGTCAGATGGTAGTTCAAAAAACTATACGGCGGTGACAAATTTAGAAGGAACTCAGTTTAGTTTTAAAGGCTTAGATGATGGAGATTATATCTTAACAGAAACAAAAACTCCTAATGGCTATAACTCTATCGCTCCGATTACATTTACTGTGTCAGCAACTCATAGCGTTGATAGTGCAGATCCAGAATTAACTTCATTAAATGGAAGCACAACAGATGGTACGGTAACACTCTCGTCTTCAGGGGACTTTTCAACCTTATCTACTAATATTGTCAACAAAAAGGGTTCTCTCTTACCATCAACTGGTAGTATTGGGACTAGAATATTTTCTATAATAGGTGGTATATTTACAATAGTTGCAGTTATATTGTTAGTGACAAAAAGAAGAGTAAAAAATAGATAACAACTTAAATAGGGGGATATATATTATAATTATGTTGAGTAGGCTAAAAAAAGATACAACAACAATTTTTTTAGTAATATTATTAATTATAGGAATAGGAATCTTCTTATATCCCACTTTGAGTGACTATTACAATTCACTTCACCAAACAAAGGTTGTTGAAGGATATATTTCACAAGTTAAAAATATTAATAAAAGTGAAAAAAATAGTATTTTAAATAGTGCAAGTGAATATAATAGCAAATTGCCTAAAAATATAACTCCAGATTTAAATCTAAATAAAATTCAAAAAAAAGAATATAATTCCATTTTGAATATTGATAAAGCAGGCTTAATGGCTTTTATAGAGATACCTAAATTGTCAAAAAAGATGCCAATTTATCATGGGACAGAAGCAAGTGTATTAGAAGTTGCAATCGGACATATTCCTGGGACGTCTTTTCCAATTGGGGGTAAAGGTACACATGCAGTAATTTCTGGTCATAGAGGACTTCCTTCAGCTAAGCTATTTACTGATATCGATCAACTTAACAAAGGAGATGTTTTTCTGATTCATGTAATGGATAAAAAACTTACTTATGAAGTAGATCAAATTTTGATCACTGCACCAGATGATATATCTCCTTTAAAAATAGATAAAAATAGTGATTTAGTAACACTAGTGACCTGTACTCCATATGGTGTCAATAGTCATCGTCTACTAGTAAGAGGACATAGAATACCAAATAAGAAAATTAGTATGACAATTATGTCAGATGCTGATACGCTTGAATCAATCAAGACAGTATCCTTGATTTCGATTTTTATCTACATCATAATAATTTTAATTACTACTGTTTGGAGAATAATAGGTAATATTACTAAATAGTATTATCCTAAAATATTTTTTCATAAAAAGTCCCAAATATAAAAGGCTACCATAAGCCTTTTTGTTTGGGATTTTTCATAACTATTAATAGATTAATAGAATTATTGATACTATAATACTCAAAATTCCTCCAAATTTAAGTATTATTCCTAAGGAATAGTTAATTGGAAACTCTTTTAAAATTTTAATTTTTTGATTTTGAGGCAAATCTTCCAAGTCTTGAATAGGGACAAAGTTAATTGATAAAATGATATCAGTAAGTCCCAAAAAAAAGCCAGCAGCAATAGTAATATAAATGTACTTTTTCAAATTATATTTACCATCTCAATGATGATATGATTTCAATTTTAAAGGGTTATTTTAATCCTAAGGTTTGTATAGCATAACAATAATTATTTCCAAACCCTACTGCCATACTTTCCTCAAGCGAAATCAAATACATCAGAAATTTTTACATATACTCCATAGTTTCCATCGGAGTTTAATCTATAAGTTACAGTATAACTCGCATTGTGTAGAGCAGTATATGGATTACCAGAGGTGAAGGCATAAGTGCCTCCAAAACTACCACTAGGACTATCACCTAAGAATGCTTCACTCTTTAATTTAGAAAAATAGAGGTGCAAAATTTGATTGCCTAGTGACTTCACCCAAGAATCGTTGTTACTAACATATGTGCTAGGATTTTTATCCATCACATGAAGCATATAATTAGCTGTCATTAGTCTATCTTGACTTGCAACAATCCTTACTCATATAAGAGTTGGTTCTGGAAGCTATTTTACAGTTTTCTCTGTATAGGGACATGCACTAAATAAACTGTTTCTTACTAAACTTCTATATCCTATACCAGAATATCCTTATGTTGAACTAGTTTCTGAGGGAATGGACGACAAAGAAAGGAAAAAGCCAGAAATTCCTTAATGCTAACTACGTTAATAGAAATCGCTCTATATCAACGTTTACAGACACTTTTTGGTGTCAATTGGTGTTAATTATAGAGATAAATCGTTTAAGAGACTTAAAGCATCAGCATCTTGCTGGTGCTTTTTTTCTGGCATTAACTCAAGATAGTAGTTTTGAGTTGTCAAGATTGAGTTATGCCCTAGGCGTCTTGAAATGTAGTCAATGCTAATATCTTTAGAAAAAAGAAATGAAGCATGCGTATCACGTAAACCGTGGAACGTTGTTTTTGATAGACCTATTTGTTTTAACAGTTTTTGAAGCTGTACGGCTTGTCTGAATCCATTCCAATCAAATATATAATCTGTCTCTTTCTTAGATAATGCTACTAATGCTTGATAAACATCTTGATTGATAGAGATGTCTCGTTTCGAATGCTTGGTTTTAAGTTGTGTATCATTACTGGTTGGACTGATTGAACGAGTGATTTTTACACCATACTTGAAAATATCTTCTTTTTTAAGACCTAGCAATTCTCCTCGTCTTGCACCTGTCTCAAGAGCCAATGCAACTAAGATATTAAATTCATCTTCTTGATGGCTTAGACAATATTGTCTAAGTTTCTTGAATTCGGTAATAGATAAAGCAACATTTCTTTTTGGTCTTTCTTGCCCTTTGGATTTTAAAAGATGCCCGAAGTCGTTTGTAAGCAGTCCACGAGCATAAGCATATTTAAGGGAGCCACGGATTTTTAAAACAAGTTCTTTTACTGTTTTTTTTGAATGTGTCTCTGCATAGCTGTCAATTCTTCTTTGCATGACAATGTCATCGAGATGTTTTAGTTGAATATCATCAAATATTCTATCAATGACGACAAGCGTTCTTTTATAGTTAATGAATGTCGCTTCTCGGACATCATTTTTCTTGACAGTATTGACCCAATTTCTATAGAAATCTTTAAAAAGAGTGGAACGTTCTGCGATATTTTTTCCACGCCCTTTTTCAAGTTCCATTTCCAAAGTCCAAAGTTCAGCATCTTTCTTATTGTTAAATGTTCTAGTTTCTCTTTTATATTCCCCCTTTTTGTAGAGTGATATAGTTGCACGGAAAGAATTTCCGCGTTTAATAATTATTGCCATTTTATCAGCCTTTCTAGTAAAAAATGATTGATAAAATAGACTAGTCACATATATCGTATATGAAAAATCTGATTTTATCAATCATAAAATTAGTTGGTACAGTGCGTTTCAATAAAATCGATAAGTTTATTCTTCAAAAAGCGTTCTTGCTTACCAATCATGAAACATTTAAAATCAGGGTTACTTCTGATATATTTATCAAACGACTTGGGGTCTATTCCCAAATAGTCAGAAGCTTGTTGCCGATTAAGTAGCAAAGGTGTATTAGTCATTATTTATATTATCCTCTTCATTTTTCTTTGCACGTGCTTTGAATCGTTTTGAATCTATGAATCGAGCGAAAAAGTAAGTCTTGTCAATGATGAGACTGAGTAAGAGATAATTATTTTCTCTAGCATACTTGACTAAGTCCTCAAATTCTGTGATCTGATTATCTTCGATCAAATCAATGATGTTATTAAGAAAATCATCTGTTGTTTGCTCTGCAATGAATTTATCTAGTTCAAAGCCACACCCTGATTCAATATCGTCAATATTATAAAGTGACTTATCAGGATTTGCTGCATGAATGAAATAATCATACATGCCTTTTGGACTCATAACGATTTCGATATGGGCGGGGGTATTGAGCTTTTCTGTCAATAAATCTGAAACTTGCGAATAGCTTTTTAAGCTATCAAAAAATAAGGCGCCATGTTTATGCGCCTTTTTGAATTCACCTGTTGATTTATTGATGTCTTTGTCGTGCCAAGGACTAAGCACGTAAGGAATGTGCATATTTTCTATAATATCTAGATAGTCTTCTGGTGCGGAATCTTGATAAAGTAAAAACGCCCATTTATTTGAGCGTTGTTCTTTTTTCTTCTTTGTCATGTCATCTTGCTTTCTATTTTGGTAATATTATTTTTTGGGGTTGATATTGCTATTATAAAACACCTTGCGGTGGTGCTCTTTTTCTCTTCTTCTTTGTCATAGGGGTTACTTTCTGTTTTGTTGGGTCATTTTTTTGTTTTTGTGATTACTGATTATTGGTGTAATGGGGTCGTAGTCACCCATTACACCCTATTTATATGTTGTTACTGCGGCTTTCACGTTGTGAGCCGCAGTAACACGGTTTTAATCGCGTTTTGTGCCTATGAACCATAAGCTATTTTTGATACGTTCAGGTGCTGAAAAATAGTATTGTGGGTTGTGACTAGATAGTTCTTCTTTGATTTGTTCTGTCATTTCGCTTAGCATCTTATGCGCCTGTTGCGATTGTGGCACTTTAATAAAAGCAATTGTTTGCTTATTGGCGATGTCAATCACACATTGTCTAGCTGCCTTGTTAAAATCTTTCAAAATTGGATTCGTGGCTTGTTTAACTGGCTTATCAAGGGTTATTTCAGTACGTTCAAGTTGATGAAGAAATCGTTGAAAACTTAAGGTTAGGCGGATAGACCGCCAAAGATTGCTCAAGCTGTCGTGTCGTAAGCGACTGATCACTTCAATCAAAAGGAGAGCTATAAAAAGGCTCAAAGTAATCAAGCCAAACCCGCCTAACCACAGATATGATTCTTTGACAAAAGTTTCAACTACTAGTGTAAGGTGAGAAGGTGCTGTGATAGTGTGTTCGAAATAAGCAATTAACAAAAAAAGCACTCCACTTAGTAGGAGTGCTGTGCTAGCAATCATTAAGATAATTTTGGCAAGCATAAAGACTTGAACAAAATAGTTTTTTTTATTATTTTTCATAATTTAGAATACCTTTCTTGGTGTAATAGGTTGGGCATAGGAGTGGTAAAACTTGATAAGGGTGTTCATTATCAATGATTTGAATCAAACCTGTACCTTTTCCGATAGGGATAACAATCCCCTCAGGGTTCAAATCAGGGAATAAAAACTGAACTGTTTTGTGGTTGATATTGCCAATTTGAATGTTTACGTTTAATTGTTCGCGTACTGAGACAGGGATAGAATTATAATCAAATCTCTGGCTGACAAGTAAGAGGTGTACTTTCGTTGCTCGTCCGAGAAGTGCGATCTGACTGAGGAGTGAAAAGAAAGCCTCTTTAATCGCTTTGTTTGTCCCCTCACTGAGCGCCAGCACCTCATCAATGACAATCGTTAAGTGTTTAAACTTGTGATTAGGGGTCTCATAGAGGATGGCTTGGCGCTGATAAATCAGTTGTAGGCTTTTACTGAGCGCCTCATTGATTTCAGAGACAAAATCTGATTTAGAGCGGTTTTGTTGTGGATGAATAACCTTCACCTGATTAAACTTAGCCCACCGTGATGGACTGTCAAATTTAGGGTCGATAATAATTAGCTCTGAAATGGGTTTAAGCAAGCTTAAAAAGTAAGTTAAAGCGTAGGACTTTCCAGACCCGCTGTTACCTGCGATAGCCATAGAGGTTACCTTATCATAGTCAAGCGATAGGTTTTCCATGATAGGGATCTGTAGGTCTTTTTTTGAAGAGACAAACTGATCAAGGTCAGAGATCACCAAGCGCTTGCTTATCCCCACCTGCCAAGGAAAGCACAAGGCACGTTGAACATGGATATCATCTGTGCTCAAAGGCACAAAATAGGCAGAGTTTTGCTTGAGTAACATATAGCGGGGATAAAGGGCAGCATTTGCGATTAAGAAAATCTTTTGATAAAGGGCATCATCAATTACATAAGAAGCAGGTAATCGGGGGATAAAGAAAAATCCCTCCTTTCCGACCTTGACATCAAATGAATTGGTGTAGCTCGTCTCCCCTTCAATTTGACTCCCTAACGCCATATTTAAGCACTGGAGTAGATAGTGTGCGCATTGTTCACCTGTCATCAGTTAACCTCCTTAAGGTCTACAGCTCGAAAATAAATGTTATAAGAGACTTCACAAGCTTCAATGTTATCAAACTCGACAACAGAAAGATAGGTTGGTAGTGCAACTTTTTTTTCGAACTTCACCTCAAAAGGCGGCAAGCCAGCTTGTGTGAACCACGCTTTATAGGCTTGAATCTCATCTGTGCGCTTGCCATCTTCAAACTTCATTTGTGGTTCAAGTTCAAGACTAAGTGAATGGATAGGTTTTGAGCTATCAAAGAGTTGTGCTGCAAGTGTTGCGGAATAGCCTCCGCCGCGTCGTGTGTTAAATTTCATGATTAATTCTCCTAAATAAAAAATAGTGTGTGTGATAGGCTCGGGTTTATGTCATGAGCTGGACAAAGTCATTCTCCTTTCTCTGGTAACAGTAAATATTTGACAAGTCATCAGTTTAACTTTATAATAAGACCTGCAAGGCGGATAAGTTTTAAAATGAAAACAAAGTTTTCATAAATTTATAGGGGTCTTGGGGGCGATAGCCTCCATATTTAGCTTTTACGTAGTAAAAGCTAAATATGAGATCTATTTTTTATTAAGTGGAATTTCTATTAGGCGTGTGGTGCGAAGTACCACAAATAGCCTTTGTGTATACAAAGGCGCTTTAATAGGAACTTTTTTTATTTTTTGAAAAATTTTGCTCGTTTCAATAACTAGACAACTTAATAGATAAATAAAAGAAAGCCGGTCTATTAACCGACAGTCTTTATTATTTATACTCAACCATGGCATCATTATTCTGCGATGCCCAACCAGAAGGGCCACCCTTAATTGGACTCAACATATCATTTACAGGCCCTCCCGACAGTTGTGGTGGCTCAGGAGCTGGTGCCTGAGCTGGTGCCATATATCCACTACCTGAAGTAGGCTGTGTGTAGCTACCTCCATTATCTTGAGCTGGTTGTTGATAATATTGTTGTGGTGCTTCATTATACGCAGGTTGATTAGACGCTTGCACCACCGCATCCGCTTGACGAGGTACCTCCGCGGCGTCCGCCGCAGCTTTAGCAGCTGCCGCATCGGCTTTAGCCTTAGCTTCTTTTTCAGCCTTTTCTTTCGTAATTTGAGCACTAAGAGCGTTCAGTTTGTTTTGAGCCTCCGCTTTATCGTTCTTTAGATAAGCATCTGTTTCCTTATCAATGAGTGTCTGTGTGGCTTTGATGTCCTGTTCAGTCTTAGATTGTATGGCCTTAGATAAGGCAGCATTAACATCAGAAATCTGTTTCAAAAAACTTTTAAGCTGAGATAGTTTATTAGTCAATTTTGTATGTTCAACTTTTTGTTGTGTAGCTAATTTTGATAGTGCAGTTTCAGCAATTTCAATGTCTTTATCTGAGCGAGTTTGCTAAGCGGTATCAACCGCAGCAGTAGTGATTTTTAGAAGCTTTTTTTCGGCCTCTCGTTCTTCCTGTGCGATACGTTCAGCTTTAACTTGTTGTTGGTGGACAATTCCGAATGTCACACCTGCAACAATCAATAAAGCAAACATGAGTGACAGTAACTTTTTTTTCCGTTTCATTTATTGCTCTTCCTTGGTGAACTTAGTGCCATTTGCAAGACCTGATAATCCTTCTGATGACTTAAGTGTAAATGATTTTCTGTCTTTTGATAAATCAGCTGTCACATTTGTGTCGTCAAGGTTAAATTGAAGCTGATTATCTTCAATCTTATAGTTACCTTTACTTGTGATTTCACCATCTTGTTTTTCAGTGACAGTATCTCCCTTGAAAGTAAGCGTACTTTTACTTTCCATGAATAAAAATTTGATTGTTCCTGTATAGTCTCCACTTAACTTATTTGATCCACAGCCAGTTAAGGTTAAAAGTCCAAGTAGTGTGATAGATGCCATGATTAGTTTCTTTTTCATAATTATCTCCTATTAAATTTAATTCCAAATATCATTTTTTTGATTGTCAATAGTAAGCTTTTTATTGTGCTTGACAGCTTTTCGCCAAGTTTTAATCCCACTAATAGGAGAAATAAAGGCAATCCAAATCATGATCACTAAATTTTGAACCACCAGTTTCCAGATTAGGCTCCAAAGTGATCCAAAGTAAATCAAATTTCTTGATAAGGTATCAATGACCCCACCTTGATATCTCCAAAACGTATAATGCCAAAAAATCCAAGCAAGTCCTACCCAAATGACAATGAGGAATGTTTGACCATTGAGCCAGTAATGTTCATGAAAGTTTGTATCTGATAGTTTCATGACCCAAAATAGTAAGAAGCAGCTCAGAAATCGTCTGATATTGTATTGCTTACGATAGGCTGGTTCGAGATGTGAGATGATGGACTGATAGATGTCCTTCAATTTGTCTGTGTAGTTTCCCTGTTCTTTTTCCACAAAAATACTCCTTTAAAGTAGTTATACTATCTATTTATAGTAGTAAGTATATCAAAAAAAATAAAAAACAGCAACAAAACTATTAGTTTGTAGTAGTTAAACTGATGTTTTCGTTCGTATAATTAGGATATGATAGGTATGGAATATTTTGGAAATAAATTAAAAGCTGTTAGAAAAGCGAAGAAGATGACTCAGGCAGAATTTGCTAAATCACTAGGTGTTTCTTCATCAATCATAGCAGCATATGAGCAAGGGAAAAATTTCCCCTCAGTAAGTGTTTTAATTGATATATGTAAAATATTAGGTGTATCATCAGATTACCTATTAGGTCTTTCTGATGAGATATCTATTAATTTAAGTGGTTTATCCGAGGATGAGGCACAAGCCTTTTTACAGTTGATTGGATTGTTTGAGGAGAATAGAAACTTTTTAAGAAATGGTAAATGATAATTGGTGGAACGTAGGATAAAAGTAGTATTTTATGGAATTTTTGATTTATTCTGATTTTGAAAAATCAATGGTGTCTATCAATTGAGGAGACGGGGGAAATATACGGTCATTTGGGATTATTTAGATAAAAACTGATGGAGTATTGAGAAGATTTATCTGTTGACTATGCTGAAAACGTGGTAAATGGCTTCTGATTCCAATAAGTGAACGAAAAAAATTGATTCCTATCGTGCTTCACAACATAATATGGTAATTTATTTTTAAAGATTATTAAACGGTATATGAAGCAAAGAGAGTTAAACACTCAATGGTTTGATGACATTGGAGAAAACGGAAAGCATATTGGAAATTTTTCTTGTTATATTGCATATGTTTATGCTGTGAATGCTAGGTTATTTTCTTATATAAATAATTAGTTAATATTTTTTTAAATTAGATTATATTTGTCAACAAAAGAAACAGTAAGCTATTAACCTTACTGTTTTTTATAATTTCTTGGTTTATGTATGGTATGCATCTCTCACATAATCTCTTTTTAAAGTCAAAATACCATAAAAATAGCTCATCTCAAGCCTCAAAAAGACAATTTAATTTTACAAGTTCACATTACTTGACACAACCATCGTGAACTGGTACAATTTAAATGTACAATGAATGGAGAAAAAATGACAAATATAATATTTTCAAAGCAAATAAAGAAAATAAGGAGTAATTCGGATTTAACTATGGAACAGTTTGCTAAAAAACTAGGAGTTACAAAAAGTAGTGTAAGTATGTGGGAGAATAGCAATGTTGTACCTCGGGAAGAAGTATTGAGAAAAATTGCAGTTGATTTTAATGTATCAGTTGATAGGCTTTTAGGTGTATCAGTTAACGAAGTTGAAAATCAAACTTTGAATTACATTCATAGAAAACTCGAAAAAATGGATGAAAAAAAATTAGAGAAAGCAGAAAAAGTTCTCCGAACGGTCTTTGATGATATTTTTGATGACGAGGAGGATGAAAATGATGGATTCTGAAAAACCAAGTTTTGAAAATGCTCTACTAGAAGCTAATAAATTACTTCTTGAAGATGGTCTGATAACAACATTTCCTTTTCAGGCTAAAGAAATAGTAAAACCTTGTAGTAATATGAGCATTCAGTCATATAAAAAAGCAATTGAGAAGTATAATTTTAATCCTAAAGACTTAGGAAGCAAATCAGCTTTAACAGTTTCCAAATTGGGGAGAAAACTTTTACTGTATAATAATGAAGAATATCAGCCACGTGTTACTTGGTCAATACTGCATGAGTTGGGGCATGATAGACTTAATCACCCGCTAAATCCTGAACAATATAAGAACAAAGAAATTGAGGCGCACTTTTTTGCGGCACAAATTCTAATGCCTGAGCAAATTATTTTAGAATTAATCCGTCGTGGAGAAAAGGTTACTCCTAGATTCCTAAAAGAAAAATTTGGAGTCTCAGATGAGGCTGCTGAAAAGCGTATAAAAACATTGAGTAAGATAAACTGGGAGTGGCGTACAGAGGAGGAAAGTTTTTTTGATGAATACATTGTTAAAAAATTTGAACCTTTTCTTGATTCTGTACATCCAAGGCTACCGACATTTAAGGAAGACTACGAACAAATGGATGCTGACAGAATGAATTGGCAAATATAAAAAGCAGAGATATTGGCGTATCTCTGCTAGAAATGTGGATTGGGATCCAAATATATCTTATTTATTATCCCATAAAATTCACTTAAGGGCAAAAGAAAATTACGAGGTAATAAAATGAAAAATAATACACAAACAATGAAAAGAATTCAAATTGCTGATTACTTTCACTTAGGAGTATCACAATCCCAGCTTGATTTCGTAAATATAAGACTTGATACAGATATCCCATTATTTATTGATCCATCAGCTTTGAAGATGATGGATACATCTTGGAGTAGAAATTGTCAGAAACTCATTAGCAGTTACTTTAAGTTAGTTCTTGACAATATACGAAATGGAGACCAAGAAAAAGCTAAGATGTTACTAATAGAGCTAGGCGAACCAAACGAAACACACTTTGGACACTCACGAAATCAATCTCAGGGAAAAGGGATGGGGAAAATTAGGGCTATAAAATTATGGGAATCCTTAAGCAATAGTCTTGCTGTAAAAACAGGATTAATAAAAGATTTAGAAGATACAGTACTCATGATAGATGGAATAGGTCCAGATTTAATTTCAGATATAGTGACAAACATTATCAGAGAACCGTTAATTCAGTATACAGAGATGATGTGTAAAAAGTATGGTATTACTGTAACAGAATTTCGTTCAGGAAAACTCTGGAATGCTGAGGCAGAGAAATGGGAGCGAAAGATACTTCCCCAAGTTGTTGCTGGCGTGAATGGGAAACCGAAACCACTCTTATTAGTTCCGAAAGAATTAGTTAGAAAATCTGTTACTTACAATGGGGGAGAATATAACTGTCATTATTTGTACGTTGAGCTACAAAAAGAATATTATTCTCAAGGATTAGTTAGAACAATAAAAAATGGAGAAACTCGTTTTATTTTCAAAAAAACGCTAAAGGAAAAATTTATTGGACAATCAGTAAAAACACAAAATATCAATTTGACAATTAATAGAGTAAATGTGCTAAAACAATATAAGTCACAAAAAGAAAAGTATCCACTACCCAAATTATCTAATGATGAGTTAACAGATATTATTGATAAAACTAAAAAATAAAGAATAGTAAAATAAAAAATATTATTTTATTTATAGGTTGTATATTTTCAATAAAATAAACTATTCAACCTGATTTTAATATAATATAGTAAAACTCAAAGCTTTAGAATATATCAAAACAACAAAATTCCATATTCACCTTATAATATTTATCGATGTAAAATAAAAAATCTCAGAAGGTACTTAACTTGCTGGGATTTTATGTTGTCAAATATGATATTAATATCTTCTACAATGGATTTGCTGGGATTTTGCCTATTATGAGTTCTTCAGTCGGGTAAATCAGTTTAACAAGTAAAAATTTTGGAGAATTTATATCATCCAGAGTTACAATGAATCTTACATTGGGAGTTTTAAATTGAACATTCTCCAGAACATTATCTAACTTACTGCTTTTTATTGTTGATAAAGACGAACTATCCGAAATAATATATCCCCAAAAATTGACTGCACCTGCAACAGACAAGATCTGCCTACTGACAAAATCAGGATAAAATAAATTTGTATATAGTCCTCTATTATCTATAAACGACTCTACCACACTACTATAGAGACTATTTGTTGAATCGTGATTGTAAAACTTAACACCTGTAAGCTCAGACATTTCTTTAGCAATCATCTGTCCATGATTATTGATATAGTTTTCTAGATCCTGATTTTTTTTTTCAGCGGTATTTTCCCTATAAATTCCTTGCCAATTACCTTTATTACCTTGATATGCAGGACAATTTTTATAATTAGATTTGAAAATAAGTCCTTCGGTATCAACTATTTTTGGTATAGCTCCTAGATGACTGGCAAAAGCATGGTGATTTTTTGTGCTTTGCAAGCTATTACCGATACTTCCAATTATGTTAACAATAGAGCCACAAGTAGGACAAAGAGCATAACGCTGGCTTTGAGAATAATAATAGGGTTTCTCTTTGTTAGTTAAATCGTCAAAATTTGAAACTTCAATAATAATTTCGTTGTTTATTTTAACTTTATGCATCTTACTATTTACCTTTTTTTATTTTAATTATACTACTTTTTTTACTACTTACAATAAAAGTGTTACTTGTTCTATTAAAAACGGTAATTTCTGTCGGATAGAACCAATAAAGTAATAGTATAAAGAATCAAAATTTTAGGAAGCAGCCTCTCTATTAGTTTGCTAATATGTTATGATATAGCAACTACTGCTATAAAAAAATCTCTATCTAAATTTTGGATAGAGATGCTGGCCTATTTTAAGCTATCAATAATTATCAAATCTTTCTTTGAAAGTGCTTTGATATCTCCCGAAGGAATAACTAATTGTAAGTTATCAGGTAGTTTATTGGAATTCATTAAATCAGCATCGTTGTCTGCACAAATGATAGTATCTTCTGGATGTTCTTCAGCAAACTGTATAATAGCAGCCTGTTTTTTCCAAATTCCTTTTGGAGGTTTAGTGAACATTAATTTATCTTCTACCTTAAGAGGTAACTGCTTTTCAATTTGAGTAGTTTCACTTGCTCTATCTGTACACCACCAAATCCTTTGGTTTTCCTTTTTTGAAAATAGCTTTACCCACTCTACGATGTATTTAGGAATTGCGAGATGTCCTCGTCCCCATGTTTCAATCTCTATGGCATCTGATCCTCTGTACATAGATGGCGCAATCGTATCATCAATATCTAATAATAAATATTTTGTCATTATTTAACCTCTTCTTTTTTACAATTATAGCCTATTTTTTTACAAGTCATTATAAGTATAATACGACAATCGACATCTTTAAATATTGATATACTAACTAAAAGTCAAATGTTTTCTTGAAGTATGCTTTGAAAGCATCATTGTGCCAAAAACCGATTCGGATACCATCAATTCCTCTGGTTAATAAGACATAATATATGTTTAATACAAAAATTGTAAACTCTTTTTTAGTCTCAGGAAGTAAAAGTTCTGCTTTAGTATGTTTTCCGTTTACATTTTTAAAGTTACTTGGTTCACCATATAATTTGCCATTCTTGTCAACTAATAGATCATTGCCAATTAGAACACCAACTTTGTTTAAATCGATTCCTTGTACTGCAAATACTGATCCGATTTGATCTTCCGCATCATCAACTGTTGAGTTAACCCAATTTTCTTGCGTTGAATTCCAACGGCGGGAGATCGTACCTTCATGAAAATGAGTAATCGATGGATTTTTACCTTCTGCTTGTTTCCAATCCTCAACAAGACCCGATAGTACCCGATTAATATGCTCAGGATGATAATTTTTATCTTCTTCAACCCAGTCTATTAAATTTTTAAGAGGTGCATCATTATAGTATCCAAAATAAGCATCAGGATCAGTATCATGGAAAAGTGAGCGATCAAAATTAGGATCAAAGTTTGTATATTGAAGTAGCTCAGTGTCTTTATACAGCAGGTATTTTATACCATTCACATAGTCCTCTGAAGAATAGTGTTTTCCTTCAGGAGCTTGAATTCTAAATTGTGTAGTCAAATAGCGTTTTTCAAAACCAGTTGTTAATTCCTTAAATTTTTCTCTGGAAATATTGGCTGGTCGAATAGCTTGCAGAATATCATACATCAAAATCATTTGATTGCTAAGTGTAATGAGAGGTTCCAAGTGATTTTCACAATTAGCAAATTCAGTGTGATTATAGATAGTATTAAAAGCACTGTGCTGTTTAGAGCCTCTCCGTGATAAACGATGAGCCTCATCAACGATGATAGTATCGTAGTGTTCTTTTCGATTTATCAATTTAATGGACGTTGAAACTGTAAGATTACTACTATTCATACCGAAGACTTTAAAGATCTCTTTAGCTGTTTTTTCCCAGTTAGGTTGTACAATTATTGCAATGCGTTTTTGTTCAGTTTTAGATAAAAATCTAGCAACAATATGTGTTAGTAACACAGTTTTTCCTGTTCCAGCATCTCCATTAATCAGGTAATTTTTTGAGGGATTTTCTAGAACTTCTGTAATCAGATTGTTTTGTTCTGCTGTTAATTGCTTTATAGGGCTATATTTCACTAAGGAGCGTGTTCTAAGTTCATTTAAGGTAGAGGTAGTGACCCATCCCTCAAGAGAGAGCACATTCTCCCAGAATGGCAAAATAACTTCAGACGCTACTCGTTCTCTATCTCTGTAATCATTTACGGAGTTACCACCATTACCATTGATAATTTCATCATTTTCGAAAAAAACTTTTTTCGAGTTTTGTTTAGGGTTATCAGCAATAAAATAGGTAATGAGTTGATTTTCTACATCATCCAAAGCAGAACCATTAAAATATTGAGAAATCAATATTTTAACTTGATCAAAATTAGCAATATTAAATTTCTCTTCACGACTGTTGTAATGCTGCTTGTGTCTATCTAAAAAGTGTCTTGTTTGTCCAATATAAATTTTTCTATTTTTGGAACTACGATAAATATATATAACATTTCCATTATATAATGAATTTGCTTGAACAGTTCTTAGTTTGTCTAAATTCAGTATATCTCCATTTTTTAAGTTTAGGGTAAATTGTTCAAATTTAGCCATTTTTATCCTCGTTATCCCATTCAGTGTATTTTTTATTTGATCCAAAACTTTTTGAAACTGGATATTTTTTTGCGTTCAAGTCTAACTTCTCTTGAATGATTTTATCAGCATCTAAATTTAAATTATCAGCTAACATAAGACAATAGATAAACACATCGGCTAATTCTTCTTTAATATTGGGAAGCTTATTTGCAATAGTTTCTTCTGAAGTTTTCCACTGAAAGAGTTCCAGTAGCTCACTAGCTTCTAATGAGATTGATATTGCTAAGTCTTTCTCATTATGGAACTGCCTCCAGTTACGCTCATCACGAAATTGGTTTATTTTTTCTATGGTTGATTTCATCTTGTTTACCTCTCAAATATTATAACATTTTTATGTTGGATTATAATAGCATGGAAGATATACAGCTACTTATACACAATGAAACAATCCCCTCTCATCGGTATTGTTTTCGTTACCTGCTTCGCCAAAATTTGTGGTTTTTAAGAGAGAAAATTATGAAAGTAGTAGTACCAAAAACTCACCTCTATATGACTCTACTTCTGCCATCAAGGTATTTATTGTGTAGAAAAAATAAAATCTCTATCTAAACTTCAGATAGAGATGACTAGTCTATTTTATGGTGTTAATTGGTGTTAATGCAATCCATTTTAACGGATTTTAGTCTACTTGTATGGAAGTTACGATTTTTAAAATCTTGATATAGAGGGATTTGTGAGTGTTAGCTATTCTTTGTTTTAAATATGAAAGTTTTCAAAACTTTATAGCAGTTTTTAGGTTGTTTAATTAGATTAACAAGTGACTATGGATTTATTACTATTTTTGACAATAAAATCATACAAGATAGATATACACAGTTTGTATACGAGTTCTTGAAAAAATTAGGTTATCAAGTAACATCAAACAAATCTGATATAAAGAAATTCATAATATTTTTCTATTATACCTGTGATACTTTGAGAAGTATCCTTTAAGGGTTTAAAAAAAGATTTATTTTTGATATTAACTTTTTTATTTTTCTCTATTGCGACTATATTGGGATACCATCTAGCGTAGAACGATTGAAAAGTTCTTTCTCTAGAATTAAAGCAACTACGTTTTTATCTTCAGAAATTATATTGGAAAATTCTTTAAATGATTTCGTATTATGCCGTATTTTATTACCCATAAATATTATTTCTGTTGTAATGTATTTTTCACTTGTTTTAACATCAATTACCGCTTCTTTGAAATTAGATAATCTTTCTAACAACAAGCTTTTTGAAGTAAAATCATATTAACTTGGTTCAATTGGATTCAAGATGTAATGACGGATAGCTGTTGCATTCTGGTAACAGTTAAAAAATCTGGATGATAATTTATTAATACAAAATAATAGTTTCCGATTTTATCAATATTGTCTTTGAACCACATAATTAATTAGCAAGTCTTTGTTGTATTTTGTACTTAATTCTGTCTCCAATTCATCAAGCATAGAAGATGATGCAATAATATCTAAACCATTATGAATATGATGTATTTTAACTTCTCCTCCTTCAAAAATGTTATATACCATATCTTCTTTAGTGAAAAAACTGTAAGTCTGGCTTAGACTACATTGGTGGTTACAACCTATCAGTACCTATTTTTCCCTTGCTCCAAAAGCCATTCTCCATAATTAAATGTCAGTGCTATTTTTCCTATACCACCTTTAATTGCTGCAAAAACTATAATCTATCCCTCTATTCTAAATATTGTAATAGCAATGTATTTATATGTTTTTTATATTATTTATTACTTTGTCCCATTTTTTTCAGTATTTTTGTCTAAATTTTTCTAGTTCTTCTTGCTGAAACAAGATATTGAGTATCTTGTTTTTTATTTTTTTGTTTGCTACTAATCAGGTGTGGTACTGATTACATAAAAATATCTAGCGTGTTTTTTGGTTCAATGTATTGAAATTGAATCCCGATAGTCGTATAAAATAAAAAAATATAAGGGATAGTGGTATTGAGACATTCTCATATTAGTTTATTAACTGAAGTAGATGTACCTATAAAATTTATTATGGAGCGAGTGGGTTACAAAGATTAGAAAACTACTCTTCAGATTTATACACACATCACAGAGAAAATGAAAGAGGATATAATAGTAAAATTGGATACATGTGATTTGTGATTATTAACCAAAAACTAACCAAAACTTTTATTTATCTTTGCACATCTATGAGGGTCAATGAAGTAAATTATATAAAGAAAAGTTGATATTTTCTTTATATAATTGAGTTTTGCGTATAAAAGAGTATCTATGAGTTAACGGCTGTGATATAATTGAGATATGATAAAATTTGGCAGAATATTAAAATCATTGAGTGGCTTTTATTATATTAAAGACGAGAAAGACGGTCTTGTCTATCAAACACGGGCTAGAGGGAATTTTCGTCAAAAAGGGACTAAACCAATTGTTGGAGACTTTGCAGAGTTTTCTGCTGAGGAAAATTCGGAAGGTTATGTCCTGGCTTTAAGGGCGCGTGAGAATATGCTAGTGAGACCACCGATTGCCAACATTGACCAAGCAGTGGTTGTAATTTCAGCAGTTGAACCAAATTTTTCACTGAATTTATTAGATCGTTTTTTGGTTTTATTGACCAATAAAGGGATTGAGCCCTTGATTTATTTATCTAAACTAGATTTGGTGCCAGATTTAAAAACATTTAAAAAGACGCAGGCAGATTATGAAAAAATTGGCTACCAGTTTTTCATGAATGATTGGGAAAAAATTCTACCAAAGTTTTCTAACAAGGTCACAGTTTTTATGGGACAAACAGGTGTTGGAAAATCAACCTTGTTAAATAAAATAGCACCTAAGATGTTACTTGCAACTCAAGAAATTTCTGATAAACTTGGTCGTGGTCGTCACACAACGCGACATGTGGAGTTGTTTGAGGTATATGATGGCTTGATTGCAGATACGCCAGGCTTTTCGTCTTTGGACTATGAGATTGATAATCAGCCAGATTTAAATGCTGCTTTTCCAGAGATTTTACGTCAGTCTTTTGGCTGTAAATTCCGGGAGTGTACGCATACGCATGAACCTAAATGTCAGGTCAAGCCTGCTGTTGCAGCAGGCGATATTTTACAATCCAGATATGATAATTACTTGCTATTTCTAACAGAAATACAAGGCAAACGAGAAACCTATAAGAAAGTGGTGAAAAAATGAAACTAGCACCTTCAATTTTAGCAGCGGATTTTGGACATTTTGCGCGGGATGCCAAGCGACTTGAGGTGGCTGGCGCTGATTATCTGCATATTGATATTATGGACGGTCACTTCGTGGAAAATATTACCTTTGGCTCAGACGTTGTCAAGGCAATTCGTCCAGTGACCAAGTGTCTTTTGGATTGCCACTTGATGGTTGAGAAACCTGAAAAATACGTGGATAGTTTTGCTCAAGCCGGCGCTGATAGTATGACCATTCATGTTGAGGCGACCCACCATAGTCATGGTGCACTTCAAAAAATCAAGGCTGCTGGTATGAGAGCTGCCATTGCCATTAATCCTGGAACAGATATTTCAGCTATTAAGCACGTGCTGAATCTTGTTGATATGGTCTTAGTGATGACGGTCAATCCAGGTTTTGGCGGTCAAAAGTTTTTGCCTGAGTGTCTAGAAAAAGTACGAGAACTAGTAGACATTCGTGATTTTCAAGGACTTGACTTTGAAATTGAAGTTGATGGTGGTGTAGATGACCAGACAATTGTTGCCTGTCGCGAGGCTGGTGCAGATGTTTTTGTGGCAGGGTCTTTCATTTTTAATGGCAATATTGAAGAAAATATGGAAAAATTGCGAGCAAAGTTGCTTTAAAAACGTATACTCTTGTAAGTATAAAATCGAAATAAAAGACAAGAATATAGTTTTAGACAGATCTCAAAAAACTAATTACCAACTTGTAGGCATACAAGCTGGTGATTGACGAAACAGTGTTTGAAACTAACCTCATGTGTTTTGATTTTGTGCTAGCATGAACAGAGGTTAAGAGGGGATGTTAGCTTACTTACCTGGTGAATAGAAAGTCAGTTATGAAATTTATACATACAGCAGATTTACACTTGGATCGGGAATTTGAAGGTTTGGTACAAGAAACGCCTTTTCAACCCTATCATATACTAGAAAAAATTATTGATTTAGCCATTTCTGAAGCAGTCGAAGTGGTGCTTTTTGCAGGTGATAATTTTCACCAATCGCAACCTAGCATCAAAATTCAAAATTATTTTGTTGAGCAATTGATGCGTTTAAAAAGCTATGATATTCAAGCAGTGATTATTTTCGGAAATCATGATTATTACAGAGAATCTGTTTATTGGATTGATTTCCCTGATAATGTGACAGTCTTCAAGTCTGAGACTGTTTCAACACAAAAATTGGCTTTGAAAACAGGGGAAACACTTGCAGTATCAGGTTTTTCATATCAACATCCGCATCTATCAGTGAATAAAATTGTAGATTATCCTGAAAGAGATGATACATGTGATTATCATATTGGTCTTTTTCATGGTGAATTTTCAGGGGAGTCTTTTGCACCAGCAAACTTAACAGATATGCTCGCTAAAGACTATAATTATTGGGCTTTAGGACATATTCATCTGGCTAATCAAGTTGCAGATAATGTCATTTATCCAGGTACACCGCAAGGTCGAAATAAAAAAGAAACAACTAATTTAGTCGTTCTTGGCGAAATGGCACCGACAGGTAATTTAATCTATTTCCGTGATTTGGCAGAAGTTCATTTTGAAACGCTGACCATTGATTTGTCAGCCTGCCAGACTTTAGTCCAAGCCTTGACTTTCATCAAATCCAACTTGAATGATACGGCTACTTTTTATAGCTTGAATCTAGAAAATTATGAGGCTATTTCTGACAATTTACAAGAAGCAGTAGACAATGACGAACTGTTAGAAGAATTACGTAACGGTCATGTGATTGTAAAACTGAAATTAATCCCGCTTTCATCTGAAAATGGAGAAATTTCAAAAATTGTTGTACCCGATTTGGCTTTACCTACTATTGATTTGGAACAAGTTTACAGCCTTTTGCCACATAAGCAAGAAATTCGCTCAGTATTTGAAGATGCTGATTTTCAACAGGAGGTGCAAGAAAATTTAACTTTATTTGCCAGTCAACACTTTGAGTTTGGAGGAACTTTAAATGAAAATTAAGCAACTCAGAATCGAAGGTTTCGGCAAACTTGTCAATCAGACCTATGATTTAGAAGATTTCACCACTTTTTTAGGTGAGAATGAGGCGGGAAAATCTACAATTCTTGCCTTTATCAAGTATATGTTGTTTGGCTTTGAAAATGCGACAACTTCAAATCAAGAATTCAACCCTTTAAATTTTAAAACTTATGGTGGTCAGATTTTATTGACGCATACTGGAAAAACAATTCGAATTGAGCGTCTGAAAATTTTACGAAGTGGCAGACCAAGCTTTGTCTGTGAAATAGATGATGGCACTCAAGTTATCACATTAGATGAATCGTCATGGCGTGATTTTATTAGACCGATTACAGTTAAAACGTTTTCTGAAATTTATTCCGTGACGCAAGAAAATCTGCAAATTTCAACGGTTAGAGATTATAACGCTGAGCGATTAGATGATGAGTGGCGGTTGTCTGCAACAACGGGTTCCGTAGCGTTATTTGACCAAATTCAGACCCTATCTAAAGCAAGGGATGAGATTTTTACGACAACGCGGGCAACTAAAAAACCGCTCAATCAGGTCCTAGCTGAAATTGCAACAGTTCAAGTCGAGATTCAAGAAAAAACGACTGAAGAACAGGCTTTACTACCGTTGATGACTGAAAATGATCGACTTCATGACGAGATTATCGCGCGTCGGGCAGCACAAGAAAATTTAGATGCTGAAATCAATCAAATCAGACATCGACTTAGTTTTTTAGCGGAATATCAAGAATATGCAGAGTTAGAAAAGCTAGACTTAACTAATATTTTATCTGCGGATGAAGCTGAAAATTTACGCCGTAAGCATGCCCTACATGAAAAATATAGTCAGGAAATTAGTGCTTTAAATCAAAAAATTGCTGAAAATGCCATTGCATTAGAGAAATTGGCGACGCTTAAAAATCAATTCTTGCAAGAACCTAAAACGCTTGATTTATTGAAACGGTTAAAAGCAGATTACCCTCGAGCGATTGCTGCTGAACAGCGTATTGATGAGTTGAAATTTACAAAAATTTATCTCATTGTAGCTATTATCAGTCTTGTCTTTATGGGCATCAGTTTTATGTTTAATCTAGTCCTTGCATTTGTCTTTTTGATTATCAGTGTCGGCTTAGGTATCTGGCAAATTAAAACGAGTCGTCAGGATCGTGAAAAATTGAATGAGAACCAAGCTATTTTGTCACAATTTGATGATAAATTGGCTTATTTTAAAGACTGGTTGCCTTCTGAAAGTCAAGATGTTGTTGGAAAAGTTGCTGATTTAACGCAACTTGACGAAGAAGCTCAGACCTTGCATTTGACTTTAAGCCGTTATGACCAGGTAGCAGATACAGCTAAACTTAGTGGATTACAAGAGCTAGATGAAGCGATTTTTGCAGAGTTACCAGATATTGATACAGCACCGAAATTATTAGAGCAGTGGGCGCAACAATCACGGGATTTGGTACGTTTGACACGTCTGAAAGAACAGTTATCAGGTATCATTGATCTCACAAAACCTTTTAATGGAAATGCAGAGCAACAGTTGCTGAACCAAAAAACATCAGAAAAGATTCAAAAAGCTGATGAATTAAATCAATTAATTGATAGGCACTCAAAAAACACCGCAGAAATTAATCAGCAAAAAACAGATAATACATTAGCAACATTAGGGGCTAAATTAGCTAGGAAAAAAGAAGAACTTCGTGATTATCTAATCGATTTTGCAACGAAAACAACTGAAATCGCTTTGACTGAGCAAGTTATGGCTGATTTATCTTCAGAAACACTTCCTGATATTTTGAATCGTGCAAGCGATATGTTGGCTCAATTAACAGATAATGCTTGGCAAGAAATCTATTTAGATAAAGAGATTTTGTGGGTAAAAAATGTGCAAAATCAAAGTCTACGCTTGATTGATTTATCAACAGGTACAAGAGATCAACTCCAATTGGCATTGAGATTAGCTTTTATTCAGTCTAAAAATCTTGATTTCCCGATTTTCTTGGATGATAATTTCTTAAGATTTGACCAAAACCGTCGCCGTAACTTTTCAAATATGCTTGCTGAAATTGCCAAAGAACGGCAAGTCATTTTATTAACGAGTGATCAAACTTTAGTACCTGAAACGAAAGGAACGATTAAACTATGACGCAGCTAAAAGATTTACAGGTTGGCGATGCTTTTGAAGGTTTGTACCTAATTAAACAAGCTGACTTACGTCAAACGCGAGCAGGCAAGCCATTCTTGGCAATGATTTTTCAAGATAGAACAGGACAGATTGGCGGTAACTTGTGGGATGCTGATGATCATATGGTTGAAATCTTTACTAGGGGTAAAGTCGTCTATATGCGAGCGATTAAAGAGCTTTATCAAGGTTCACCACAAGTCAATAAGATTTTTTTACGCTTACCTGAAAATACAGAGCCTAATAATCCAAAAGATTTTAAGCCTAAATCACCTGTAAATGAACAGGAATTAAGGGAATATATCTCTAAAACAATTTTTAAAATTGAGAATGCCACTTGGAATCGGATTGTGCGTCATATTTTTAAAAAATATGACAAAGAGTTTTTCGAGTATCCAGCCGCTAAAACTAACCACCATGCTTTTGAAGGCGGATTGAGTTTCCATACGGCAACCATGGCGCAACTTGCTGAAAAAATGTGTGAAGTCTATCCTGTTTTAAATGAAAGTTTGATATTGGCTGGTATCTTATTGCATGATATGGCTAAAGTGATTGAGTTCTCGGGTGCTGAGAATACGACTTATACTTTAAAAGGAAATTTGATTGGACATATTGTCTTAATTGATGAAGAAGTTTCAGAAGCGATACGTGAACTTGAAATTGATAATGATAAAGAAGATGTGACGATTTTACGTCATGTTCTCTTGTCTCATCATGGTCTTCAAGAATATGGTAGTCCAGTTAGACCGCAAATCATGGAAGCAGAAGTAATTCATCAAATTGATATGATGGATGCAAGCATTATGATGATGCAGACAGCACTTAGTCAAATCGCTCCAGGTGAAATGACACCACGTATTTTCCCGTTAGATAATCGAAATTTCTACAAACCTGATTTTAAATTGAATTAAAAATACTGTCAAAAAACCTTCAAATATTATATTTGAAGGTTTTTTGATAGTATTAGAATGGATTAAGATTTAGAAATTTCCATTTGGAGGACATCATTAATAGCATCCTTTAAGAATGAAATGATTTCAAATTGACTGGGATGAATTGTACTACTCGCAATGAGATTAGCAAAGCCAGTTGAGATAACCCATGTACCAGTTAGGAGCGAATTAATCTGTGTTTCTGTCAATTTAGAATAAGTCGGATCATCCTGGATGAGTGTCCGAAAGATATTGTATGAAAATTCATTGACGGAATGACTATCTTCCCCATGTTTTTCTAAGTAAATTGTCTTGAAAAGCTTAGGATTTTGACAAGCAAAATTAATATAATTCAGACAGAGATTGATGACCGGGTCCTCATGTGTTTTCTTATTAAAAACATCATTCTGAAGCCTGTAGTAAATTTGAGAGAATAGCTCACGTTTAAGTGCTGCCATATTTTCAAATTCTGCGTAAAGCGGTTGCGTCGATATGTTCATATATTTAGATAGACCACGAGCAGTTAGTTCACTTGGACTTTTTTCTGTAATGAACTGTTCAGCTGCTCGTAAAATGTCTTCTTTAAAGATAGTCTTATTTCTAGCCATGTTATTTCACCTTTCTTAGTTATTTATTATATAATATAAATGTCTAATTTACAAGTTATATGAAAATTGTAATCATGGTATAATAAAGCATGACAGGTTTAATTGATTTAAAGCCATTCAGAAACTCATCTGGAGCCCTATTTTTAAAACGATTGCTAAACGTCGATGGTTCATTAAGACCAAGATGAATTAAGTTAAGTGAACAAGACTTTGACTGGACGAAGTTTACGAATGCCCCCGCTTGGCCGAAGCGACAGCATAGGTCAAGTTTCAAGATTTCATTGTATGAAATCGCAGAAAGACTTTGAGTGGACGAAGTTCACGAATGACCCTGCTTGACCGAAGCGACAGCATAGGTCAAGTTTCAAGATTTCATTGTATGAAATCGCAGAAAGGAACAAGAATGACAACGACAAAATTGTCAAATGATGTACTGAGTATCGCAATTCAGGATTTTGGTGCTGAATTACACTCAATACAAAAAGACAGCGTAGAGTACCTTTGGCAAGGGGACCCTGATTTTTGGGCACGTCAAGCACCCGTGCTATTCCCGATTGTTGGTAAATTAAAAAACGGCAGTTACACTTATGATAATGAAACATTCAAACTTGGTGGCCATGGTTTTGCACGCGATCAAGTCTTTGAGTTACTTGAAAGTGAAGATGATGAAGCCGTTTTTGAATTGAAAACCAATAAAGAAACAAGAGAGGTTTATCCTTTTGATTTTCGTCTTAGAATCACCTATAAGTTAATCGGAAATCAGTTGACTGTGCAGTGGGAGGTTAAAAATCTTGATGATCAAGAGATGTACTTTGGCATTGGTGCGCATCCAGCTTTCAATGTGCCACTAGAAAATGGCAAATTTGAAGATTACCGTTTGACGATTACACCAGCACAGTCTCGTCAATATATCCCGCTGAATCCAGCAACTGGTGTCCTTGATTTATCTCAAAAACACACAGTTGATCAGTCTGAATTCGCTTTGACACGTGAGCTTTTTAAGGATGATGCCTTGGTATTTGAAACCCCTGAAGCAACGGAAGTATGCTTGTCTAGTACAGCAAATGACCGGTCAGTTAAAATTTCTTGGGAAAATATGCCATTTGTTGGTCTGTGGAGTCCTTATCCTGCTGACGCTCCATTTGTTTGTATTGAGCCATGGTGTGGTATTGCGGATGATCAAAATACAGATGGTGATTTAACAACTAAGTTTGGTATCAATGCACTTGCTCACGGTAAAAAATTCAAAGCTAGATATACGATAACGATTAACTAAATCTGGCGGCTAAGTATATCAGTCAGGATAAAGTCTAGTTTCTCATCGATATCAGGTATGAGAAACTAGACAAAAAATGCTAAGCCGTACCCATTGGGTGATGTGGTTATATAAATGAGATTGAGGGAGTAAATATGCAGATAACAGATTTACAAAATGGTTCGGACATTCGAGGAATTGCAATTGCAACACCTGAATATCCAATTACTTTAACACCAGAAGTTGCTGAAACAGTTGGTCGCGGTCTTGTGAACTGGCTGGTTGTTGAAAAGCAATTAGGTAACCAGCTTGAACAAGAAAAGTTAACAATAGCAGTGGGGCAAGATAGTCGCTTATCAGGAGATGAGCTAAAAGCTGCCCTGATAGCAGGTATCACCTCACAATGTGCGCATGTCATTGATACAGCGCTATCAACGACGCCTGCGATGTTTAAGTCAACCCAATTTTCTGACTTTGATTGTGATGCTGCAGTGATGCTCACAGCAAGTCACTTACCTTATTATTTCAATGGTATTAAAATTTTCAGCCGTGAAGGTGGTGCTGAGCATGAAGACATTCACTATATTCTGACACATACGGCTAAAAATACACAGACAAGTCTTGGCAATATCTCAAAAAAAGATTTACTCACCCCTTATGCGCAAGACTTGGTGAATCAAATTATTAAGGGAGTAGGTCTTGCGGACTCACAGCCGCTTACAGGTTATCATATCCTCGTAGATGCAGGTAATGGTGCAGGTGGCTATTTTGCTGAAAAGGTCTTAGCAGTCTTAGGTGCCGATACTTCTGGCAGTCAATTTTTAGAGCCTGACGGTCATTTTCCAAATCATATCCCGAATCCTGACAATCCTGAAGCCATGGCGAGTATCCGTCAAGCGGTTTTGACTCATCAAGCGGACCTCGGCGTGATTTTTGATACAGACGTTGACCGTAGTGCTGTCGTTGATCAATTTGGCAACACCTTAAATCGTAATAATCTGATTGCCGTTTTGTCAAAAATTGTTTTGGAAACAACGCCAGGCAGTACCATTGTTACAAATTCTCCGACATCAACGCATTTGAAAAAGTTCATCACGCAACTTGGTGGTAAACAAGTGCGCTATTTATGTGGCTATCGCAATGTCATCAACAAAGCCATTAAACTCAATCAAGAAGGGGTAGATACGCCTCTTGCCATTGAAACAAGTGGGCACGCTGCTTTCAGGGAAAATGATTTTCTTGATGACGGTGCCTACGTTATTGCCAAGATTTTAATGTTATTACCACAATTAAAAGCAGAGAATCGTCAGTTGAGTGACCTGATTTCAGATTTGCAACAACCAGTCGAAACTCAGGAAATTCGCTTTAAAATCAATTTGGCCGATTATCGGCCTTATGGTGAACAGGTGATTACAGACCTCGGTGAATTTGTGGCAGCAACAGCAGATTTTGACACTGACACGGATAATGAAGAGGGCATTCGGGTTAATCTGACAGGTGATTATGGTGAGGGCTGGTTTTTACTACGCATGAGCCTTCATGAGCCTTTGCTTGTATTACAGGTCGAAAATGATGTGCTTGGCAAAAATCATCTCGTCTTTCAAAGATTAGCAACGTTTTTCAAGCGCTATCAACCATTGGATAAATCAGCTTTGGAGAAGTTACTGCAATAGGAATTGACAAAAATTGAGGTAGCCATTTAAAATTTGGATGTTGGTCATTTAAAATTTTTATGACTAGTCTCCATTTTTTGTTGTCTAAACGTGCTAAAATAATAGCAACTATAAAATATGGTGAGGTGAAGGATGACTAAGCAAGTGAAGCAGAACATAGCAAAAATGGACACGATTTTATCTCATATTGGTATTAATCAAGATGAGGCAACAGGGTCTTTGATTTCACCAATTCATTTTTCAACGACCTACCAGCATCCTGAGTTTGGAAAATCGACAGGATTTGATTATACGCGAACGAAAAATCCAACGCGTACTAATTTGGAAGAGGCTTTGGCAGCGATTGAGGCTGGGCAGTTTGCGATTGCGACTAGCTCAGGTATGGCGGCCATAGTATTGGCATTAGAAATCTTCCCTGTTGGCTCGAAAATTGTGGCGTCCCGTGATTTATACGGTGGTTCTTTTCGTTGGTTTAATGACCAGCAAAAACGTGGGATTTTCGACTTCACTTATGTGGTGACAGAGGCTGATATGTTAGCTGCGATTACGCCTGAAACGGATATTGTCTATATTGAAACACCGACCAATCCACTCATGATTGAAGTTGACATCGCTAAGGTGTCCCAAAAAGCACATGAAAATGGTGCAAAAGTGATTGTAGACAATACCTTTTATACCCCGATTTATCAGCAACCATTAGTGCTAGGTGCTGATATCGTTGTTCATTCAGCAACCAAATATCTAGCAGGCCATAATGATGTATTGGCGGGAGCTGTGATTGTTAAGGAACAGGACTTATATAATCAGTTGATTTATAACCTCAACACAACTGGTCCAGTATTGTCACCATTTGATAGTTATCTGGTTATGCGTGGTTTAAAAACACTCGCTTTGCGGATGCGTCAGGCAACGGTCAATGCTAATCAAGTTGCTGATTTTTTAAGACAGCATTCAGCAGTTAAAGAAGTGCTCTATACAGGGCTGGGTGGCATGATTGCTTTTAAAGTTCATGAGCAGGATAAAATTCCAACTTTAATTAATACGCTCAAAGTGATTACTTTTGCTGAAAGTCTAGGTGGTGTAGAGTCGTTGATTACTTATCCAACGACACAAACTCACGCAGATATTCCGGCGGAAGTCAGAGCGAGTTATGGCTTGACGGATGACTTACTACGCTTATCGATTGGTATCGAAGATGCTAACGATTTGATTGATGATTTGGCGAATGCCTTGAAAGTGTGATGATAAATGGTAAGAAAATATGACTTTACAACTGCACCAAAAAGATTAGGGAATCATTCAGTGAAATGGCGAGAAACGGAAAAAGATTCGGAGATTCTACCTATGTGGATTGCCGACATGGATTTTAAAACTTTTCCTGAGATGAGTGCTGCGATTCAAAGATTCGCAGATTTTGGTGTTTACGGCTACGCCTATCCAGCGCCGTCACTTTTTGAAGCAATTGTGGCTTGGGAAAAAAATCAGCATGGTTATGAAATTGAACCAGATGATATCACACTGATTGAAGGTGTCGTACCTGCATTATCCGTTAGCATACAGGCTTTCACTCAGGAAGGTGATGCTATTTTGATTAATACACCACTCTATCCGCCGTTTACGCGTTCAATTCAGCTTAATAAGCGCAAAGTCGTAACAAGTCCTCTCGTTGAACAGGATGGTCGTTATACCATTGATTTTGAGCAGATGGAGCAAGATATGATTGATAATGACGTCAAACTCTATGCGTTTTGTAGTCCGCATAATCCTGGTGGCCGTGTCTGGACTAAGGAAGAGTTGTCGCGCGTGGCAGATCTTTGTCGCAAGCATCACGTTATCCTCGTGTCAGATGAAATTCATCAAGATTTGGTGCTGTTTGGGCATCAGCACCACAGTATCAATACCGTTGGTGATTATAGCGATTTTGCCGTCATCTTAACTAGCGCCACAAAAACGTTTAATATCGCTGGTACTAAAAACGCTTTCGCCATCATCGAAAACCCAATCCTCAAAAAGCAATTTAGAGATCGCCAGTTGGCTAATAATCAGCATGAAATTTCTACTTTAGGCCTTATTGCGACAGAAACAGCGCTGACCTACGGTCAGCCATGGTTGGAAGAACTCAAGCAAGTACTAGAAGAAAATATTACTTATTTAATAGATTATTTCGCTGAACACGCACCAGGAATTAAAGTCATGAAACCAGAGGGCAGCTATCTCGTCTGGTTAGACTTCAGTGCTTATGATTTATCTCATGACGCCTTACAGCAACGCTTGCGTGACCAAGCCAAAGTCATCTTGAATGATGGGACAAGCTTTGGTATTGAAGGCAAAAATCATGCTCGATTTAATGTTGCAGCACCAATTGACCATGTGAAATTAGCAGCACAACGCATCGCTGATGTACTCCCTGAATAAAGTAAAAGACGACCTGAATGGCTACGTCTGGATGATGATAGACTTAGGCACCTAAACACAAAGAAAAGAGAAATCACCAGTACCATAGCAAATACGACAGTTTTTTGATATAATGTTTAGGAAAGAAAATATCAGAAAGTTGGTTTATAATAATGGGAAAATTTCAAGTTGTGACGCATCCGCTAATTCAGCATAAACTCACTATTTTACGTCAAACATCAACAGGGACAAAAGATTTCCGTGAACTTGTGAATGAAATTGCTATGCTTTTGGGCTATGAAATTTCACGTGAATTGCCACTGGAAGATGTTGAAATTGAAACACCAATCATAAAAACAGTCCAAAAAACTTTATCAGGGAAAAAATTAGCAATTGTACCGATTTTGCGTGCTGGTATTGGGATGGTTGATGGAATTCTATCTTTAGTTCCAGCAGCAAAAGTTGGGCACATCGGCATGTACCGTGATGAAGAAACATTACAACCAGTAGAATACCTCGTTAAATTACCAGAAGACATTGACCAACGCCAAATTTTTGTTGTTGACCCAATGTTGGCGACAGGTGGCTCTGCTATTTTAGCAATTGACTCACTTAAAAAACGTGGTGCAGGTGCCGCAAATATTAAATTTGTCTGTCTTGTTGCCGCACCAGAAGGTGTTAAAGCTTTACAAGAAGCACATCCTGATATTGATGTCTTTACCGCTGCCTTGGATGAAAAATTAAACGACCATGGTTATATCGTCCCAGGTTTGGGTGATGCGGGCGATCGTTTATTTGGCACTAAATAAGCAAATGAAACAACTTGAATTTGTTCTAACACATTTTAGTGACAGCAGAGAATATCTTAAAGATGGTTATTATCGTGTTCAGGACTTTGGTGATGATGTCTATGAACTTGAATTTTCAACGGCAGGATATTGTGGGACTTTTGATAGTCATCCAGCTATTAAATTTCGAATTATTCCTGAAACCCAAACGATTACTTTCTTACTTTATCGAGATATGGTTGCGAGACCTATCCAGTTTTTCAAGCCAGAATCAGAAAGTGATGATGCCTTTGTTCAAGAGCGTTTTAATCAACTAGTGGCTAAATTTTATCAAGCCAAACAATCAACTTAGCACCTCCATATGGCAGGTGTTTTTTGCTAAAAAATACAGGAAAATACTTTGATTTCATTTTCTTTGATGTTATAATGGAGAAATGAGTCAGTGCAATTAAAAGCGGTGTGAATTTAATTTAGGATTAGGTTATTTTAATAAATATCTATAATTTTTTTTGCTTTTCTTTTAAAATATAGAACAGACTTAACGGAGTAATTTTGAAAAAAGTAAATGTGAAACAGATTTTGGTTGGGAAACCTTTAAAATCAACAGATGATGACAGTCATCTGCTCACAAAATTCCAAGCCTTAGCGATGTTATCTAGCGATGCCCTATCATCAATTGCTTACGGGACAGAGCAAATTGTCACAGTGCTTTTGACTCTATCTGCGGCAGCTATTTGGTATAGCTTGCCGATTGCGGCACTTGTACTTGTCTTGCTAGTTGCCTTGACGTTGAGCTATCGACAGATTATCCACGCTTATCCACATGGCGGTGGTGCTTATGTCGTTTCGACGGAAAACTTGGGGGCTAATGCTGGCTTAATAGCAGGTGGTAGCTTGCTTGTTGACTATATGCTAACGGTAGCAGTTTCAGTTTCAGCGGGTGCTGATGCGATAACTTCAGCACTCCCAACCTTGCACCCTTATAATCTTCTGATTTCGATTATCTTAGTTTTATTATTAATGTTGATGAACCTTCGTGGCCTTCGGGAATCAGCTGGTTTCTTGCTAGTGCCAGTTTATACTTTTGTAGCAGCGACAGTTTTGTTGCTAATCGTTGGTTTGTTCAGAGTGATAACTGGTGATTTATCTTATAATGCCACGAGTCATATAGGGAGCGTTGTTCCAGGTATTTCAATCATTCTTTTGCTCAAAGCCTTTTCTAGTGGTTCAGCCAGTCTGACCGGTGTTGAGGCAATTTCAAATGCTGTACCATTTTTCAAAAAACCTAAGGCACGTAATGCGGCTGGGACGCTTGCATTAATGGCTATGATTCTGGGTTTATTTTTTACGGGTATTACCTTCCTAAACTATTATCTAGGTGTGGTACCTAATGCACATTCAACCGTACTATCGCAAGTTGCACATACAATTTTTGATTTTAATGGTGTTGGTCGCATTTTCTATTATGTTTTTCAGTTCTCAACTGCTATGATTTTAGCCGTAGCTGCAAATACAGGATTTTCAGCTTTCCCGATGCTCAGTTATAACCTAGCCAAAAATAAATATATGCCTCACATGTACATGGAAAAAGGCGATAGATTAGGCTACTCAAATGGTATCATTAGTCTTGCTGCTGGAGCAGTGATTTTACTTGCAATTTTTAATGGCTCAACTGAACGTTTGATCCCGCTTTATTCAATTGGCGTTTTTGTGCCGTTTGCCCTTTCCCAAACTGGGATGGTGGTCAAGTGGCACCGTGAAATGGGCGGCAAGTTCTGGCGTCGTGCCATGTCTAATATGATTGGCGCTGCGATTTCTGCAATTATCGTTTTGATTTTATTAGTTTTCCGTTTAGCTGACATTTGGCCTTTCTTTATTGTTATGCCGATTTTGATTGGGATTTTCTATGCGATTAAGCGTCATTATACGGAAGTGGCACATCAGTTGCGACTTGAAGATAAGGTAGTTGACCATGTTTATTCTGGTAATGTTGTCATTGTTCTTGTCGGCAATGTGACCAATGTTGCTGTGGGTGCCATGAGCTATGCCCAATCTATAGGCTCGGAAATTTTAGCTGTTCATGTTTCAACTAAAGAAACTTATCGCAAAGATAAAGAGGTTGAGACAGAGTTTAAGGCTTTATATCCGAATGTCCGTTTTTCAATAGTGGAATCAAGCTATCGCGATATTGTTAAACCAGTTGTTCGTTACGTTGATTTAGTATCCAAATCAGCAGAGAAGAAGAATTATACGGTGACGGTTATCGTCCCTCAATTCGTCCCAAAACATTCTTGGCAAAATATTCTTCACAACCAAATGTCTGTCCGTATGCGATACTATCTCAGCTGGCGTGATAATGTGGTGGTGTCAAGTTATTCTTATCATTTGAAGAAATAAGATGAAAACGTAGATGTTATTATCTGCGTTTTTTGAATCATCTGTTGACTAAAATACTAATTGCTAATATAATTATGATATTAATAAAGTGCAATTTATAAGAAAGTTGGATAGGAATGAACGGGAAAAGTTTTTTAAGGAATTTAAGCCGTAAAACTAAGATAACCATTGCTACAGTGATTGTTTTAGCTGGTGGTAGCATGGGAACGGCAGCGACGATTTCAAATCATCAAGAACAAGTCAAGACAGCTAAAAGTGCTTTATACCAACAAATCGATGATTTATCAGATTTTAAAAGTAGTGAATTTTTATCGCTAACGTATACTAAGATAATTGATGCACAAGTTGAAAAATATGAGAAAAAGCATGATAGTCTTAAAAAATATTCTGATATAGAGCAGATTAAGTCAGAGACGAAACGTGTCAAGAAAGAAAGTGATAAAGCTAAGGCGCTGATTGCGAAAAATAAATCTAATCAGACCTTGCTAGAAAGTAGTATAGCAACAGCTAAGGCGTATATTAATGATAAAAATATTTCCTCGGAAAATAAAGAAAAGTTAACTAAGTTATTAATAGTATCTCGAAAGAACATTGATGACAAAACTTTTGAAAAATTAAAAGAGCAAAATAACTCGTTAAAAACAGCAAGCGAGCAGATCAAAGTTCAAATTGATCAGACAGGTGCTGATGGTGTTAGAAAGTCTCAAGCAACACTTGAGGTGCAAAAAAATGTTCAAGAGCTTTTGAAAAGTTCATTTACATCTGAAACTGATAAACAACTACTCAATACTGGTTTATATAATATCACAGCTGCTAAAACAGAATCATCTGCTAATTCAGCTGTCATAACCCTAAAAGCAACAATCGCTGCAACTCAAAAACATAATAAGCCTGCTGAAGATAAAGCAAAAGCAGAAGCAGAAAAGAAAGCAGCTGAGGCTGCGAAAGCCGCAGCAGAAAAAGTTGAAGCAGAAAGAAAAGCAGCAGAAAAAGCCGAGGCTGATAGAAAAGCTGCGGAAGTGGCTCAGGCCGCCGAATCTGAAAAGGCAACACAAGCTGAAACAGCAAATGTCAATAACACAGCTGCTAGTAAGTGGGCAATTGAAGATGGCTATACTTGGTATACACGTAAAGGTCATAGTACAGTCATTCCTCCTGGTGGTAGCTTACCTCCAGGGTACCATTGGCAAGTCCCTTAATAAATATTTAAACTTAAAATATGATAAACAATAAAAAATCCTGAACACTACAGTGGACAGGATTTTTTTGATTTAATTTATTTTAACAAGCCACGCTCGCGATACCAGAGGTCTGGTTGCCAAACCCAGCTAGTATCATATTGTTTCAGTAAGTCAAAACTTTCATCAGGCCCCATTGAGCCAGCTTGGTAGGGATAGAGTGGTGCTTTATCCGCTTGCCAAATGCTGACGATTTTATCAATCAAAGTCCAAGAAGCTTTTACCTCTTGCCAATGACTGAAATTCGTCGCATCGCCATTTAAGACATCATACATTAATTTTTCATAGGCTTCTGGCGAATTACCAAGCGCTTCTGCATCATGGCGGAAGTCGAGTTTGACTGGTTCAACCTCGAAACTTTTACCAACTTCTTTACCATTAACTTGAAGTGAGAAGCCTTCTGTCGGCTGAATGTAGATGGTCAGGATATTTTGCTCAATATCTTGATTGAAAATATTTTGCTCATTTTTAAAAAGGATATTAATTCGCGTGCCTTTTTCAGTTAGACGTTTACCAGTTCTGAAGAAGAAAGGGACACCCTTAAAGCGATCCGTCTCGATAAAAAAGACGCCACTTGCAAATGTTTCAGTTTTTGAAGTAGGATCCACAGATGGTTCGTCAACATAGGATGGATAATCTTGTTGATTGATACATCCTGTTTGATATTGACCGCGAATGAAATTTTTAGCAATTGTTGCTTCATCGGGAATACATAAATTTTCAAGTACTTTGATTTTTTCAGGTAAGACGTCTGCGCTAGAGAAAGACGCAGGCTTGTCCATGGCCAAAATCGAAAGCACTTGTAGAATATGATTTTGCACCATATCTTTCAACGCACCAGATTTATCATAGTAGCCACCTCGATCTTCAACCCCGATAGATTCCGAGAAAGTAATCTGAATATTGTCAATGAACTCACGATTCCAAACATGTTCAAATAGAACATTTGCGAATCGTACGGCAAAAATATTTTGAATCATTTCCTTACCTAAGTAATGATCAATCCGGAAGATTTGATTTTCGTTAAAGGTCTCAGATAAGGCTTGATTCAGCTCTTTAGCCGTCTCCAAGCTTGTACCAAAAGGTTTTTCGATGATAAGTCGCTCAAACCCAAGGCCATCCACAATATGTTCTGATTTGAGATGACTAGCAATCGTGCCAAAAAACTCTGGTGCCATGGCTAGGAAAAAGACTTTATTATGGCCAGTCTCATATTTAGCGCATAAATCATCTTGCAAGTTTTTCAAAGTGATGTAGTGTTCAGCGTCCTCAACATCATGGCTTTGGTAATAAAAATGAGACGCAAATTTTTCGGCTTCTGTTTTTGAGGTCGTCAGATCGGCAATTGCATCCAAAACAACACCTTCAAAATATGCTTTAGTCCAAGGGCGACGCGCTGTCCCAATCACAGCAAAATGCTCTGATAAGACACCGGATTTATATAAGCGGAACAGAGAAGGATAAAGCTTTCGCTTAGCTAAATCGCCACTCGCACCAAAAATTGTAAATATTACTTGAGTCATATTGTTAGTTCTCCCAAAATTTCATTTGCCTATTATTCTAATTATATCAGAAAAAAACTCAGAAGTTCCGATAAACGTATGGATTTGTCGGTTTTTCGACCTTATCAATGTGGTCAGGTTTGATAACCGGCAATTCTCGTTTAAAAGGTGTGTAATAAGCCGTCTGAATTTGTCCGGTGATGCTTAACCAAGTATTGTCAGGATAAGTGGTGCCATCCGTTAAAGTTCTCAGGCCGAATACCCCAGAATCTGCGATGCAGTGAATAATCCCAAATCTAAAGAGGAACTGAGCACTGGCATCTGTGGGGTCGTTATACACAAAACCAGTGTAGGTGATGGTTTTACCTTCAAAGGTACCAGGAAAATTATAAATCAGCTCCATGATTTCCATATAGTTGTTATCTGTCACAGTAATCTTTGACAGATTTTCGTATTTGGCTAATTCCTTTTTCATCAGTTTGTCATAAGCTGACTTGGTAAAATAAACACTGGTGTTAGGTTGTAGATATTGAATTTGCGTGCCATCAGAACTATCGCCAGACCCTTCTGCTAGAGGAAAATTAAATCCTTTAGCTGAGACAATAGTTGCATCCAATGATTTAGACGGAATGAAAACAATAGCCATAAGTGGTGTGGCAAGTAAAACGAGCGCAAAAGCTCTTGAAAATTTAGTTTGTAAATGATGATTGTGCTCTGCATGGCGAATCCAGTTGACTAACTGAACAATAGCAAAACCCAGGGATAAAATTGCGGACAGCACCGCCAGATAGCTGTAGTGTGTATTGATATATTGATTGAGTTTACCAGTCAGCTGCAAATACATCATCAGCTCGAAATAACCGGACAAGATAAGAAACCGAATCATAGGAGACTCACCCCCAAACTAATAGATAAGACTAAAACTGAGATTGCAACAACATAACGGACGATAAATTTCGGTTTAAAATAAGCGCTCATCATCAACAAATTTTTCATATCAATGACAGGACCATATAAAAGGAATGCTAAAATCGGTGCTGGTCCAAAAAGACTAATCAAGCTTGCGCCGATAAAGGCATCCGCCTCACTACAAAGCGAGAGCAAGAAAGCGAAGACCATCATGACGATAATACCGAGTAATGGTGTATGGGTAACAGTCGTCAGCAGTTTCGTTGGCACGAAAACCTGAATAGATGAGGCGACTAGACTCCCGAAAACGAGGTAACGGCCAGTATCAAAAAACTCGTCAACGGCGTGTGAGAGTGCGGACCAGAGGTTTTGCAACCGAGATTGCTTTGCAATAGGGTGCTCGTGTTCAGCTACCCTTGCACGATTGAGTAGGATTGGCTCATCTAATCGATAAGCAAGTAGTAATCCGACGATTAAAGCCATCACCATGGCGCCACCAAGGCGCAAAAAAGCAAATTTAAATGAATTACCAAAGGCGATAAAAGTTGCGAATAAAACGACGGGGTTAATCATCGGTGCTGCGATAAGAAAAGGAATGCCTGTATAAGTTGGGACTTTCTTTTCTAGGAAACGGTTGACGATTGGTACGATGCCACACTCGCAGGAGGGAAAAAAGAAACCAGCCACAATGCCCACGATGACACGCCAAAAACGGTTTTTGGGCAGGTATCGGTTGACAATATCAGGTGATAGATAAGTTTCAATGATGCCTGAGATGAGGCAGCCAAAGAGGACGAAAGGTAAGGCTTCAATAATGATTGATAGAAAAATCGCAGCCAGCTGTGAGAAAGTGTCTGGTAAATGACTAATCATGAGTAAACTTGTCTTTTCTAGCTTGTGGTGCTTCGAATTTTTTTAGAAAATCTTCTGGCGATTTGATTTTTTTATCGGATGTTTTCTCGATTTTATCTGGATCAGTGAATTCGACTTGTGGTGGCAGTGCTGCCAGCTCATCTAAAACTTTATCTAGGTCATCGCGTTTTTTAAAGGTTAAGGCCATTTGGTTTTTCTCTTTTCTATAAGAAGTAATACTTACATTTTACACCATTTTTCATGAAAATATCACGTCATAAACAAAAAACATCTTTTTTTACGGTGAAATACTTGCTTTTTTTCAAAAAACCTTTATAATTAGATAGTAATGGTAGATTGTCGTATTGCGCAGTCTGTCTAAAAAATATATTTTTTATTCTAAAGGAGACATTTTTAAAAATGGCTAAAGAAAAATACGATCGTTCGAAACCACACGTTAATATCGGTACTATCGGACACGTTGACCATGGTAAAACTACACTTACTGCTGCAATCACGACTGTATTGTCACGTCGTCTGCCTTCATCAGTAAATACACCTAAAGACTACGCTTCAATCGATGCAGCGCCAGAAGAACGCGAACGCGGTATTACTATCAATACTGCTCACGTTGAGTATGAAACTGAATCACGTCACTATGCCCATATTGATGCCCCAGGTCACGCGGACTACGTTAAAAACATGATCACTGGTGCCGCTCAAATGGACGGCGCTATCTTGGTAGTAGCTGCAACTGACGGACCTATGCCACAAACTCGTGAGCACATCTTGCTTTCACGTCAAGTTGGTGTTGGTAAATTGATCGTTTTCCTTAACAAAAAAGACCTTGTTGATGATGAAGAATTGATCGAACTTGTTGAAATGGAAGTTCGTGACCTCTTGTCAGAATACGATTTCCCAGGTGATGATACACCAGTTATCGTTGGTTCAGCGCTTAAAGCTCTTGAAGGCGACACTGAATACGAAGACATCATCATGGAATTGATGGATACTGTTGACTCATACATCCCAACGCCAGAACGTGACACTGACAAACCTTTGCTTTTGCCAGTCGAAGATGTATTCTCAATCACTGGTCGTGGTACTGTTGCTTCAGGTCGTATCGACCGTGGTACTGTTCACGTCAATGATGAAATCTCTATTGTTGGTATCAAAGAAGAAATTTCTAACGCTATCGTAACTGGTGTTGAAATGTTCCGTAAACAACTTGACGAAGGTCTTGCTGGCGATAACGTTGGTGTACTTCTTCGTGGTGTTCAACGTGACGAAATCGAACGTGGTCAAGTTATTGCTAAACCAGGTTCAATCACACCTCACAAAAAATTCAAAGGCGAAGTTTATATCTTGTCTAAAGACGAAGGTGGTCGTCATACACCATTCTTCGATAACTACCGTCCACAGTTCTACTTCCGTACAACTGACGTAACTGGTTCAATCAAACTCCCAGCTGGTACTGAAATGGTAATGCCTGGTGATAACGTTTCTATCGACGTTGAATTGATCCACCCAATCGCCGTTGAACAAGGTACTACTTTCTCTATTCGTGAAGGTGGACGTACTGTTGGTTCAGGTATCGTTGCAGAAATCGAAGCTTAATTCATTTAGACTTCCAAATCTATTTATTGGTCGGACAATAAATAGAAAAGCACTCAGAGAAATCTGGGTGCTTTTTCTGTACTTTTTTTAAATTTGAGATATCGTATGTGTTTATGTCGAAATTTGGTGCAAATTTTATCAATAAAAACAGCTCATTTGAGCTGTCAGACTGAAGACAAAGTAAAAATCTAGTTAA
>MTLD01000639.1_pt1 | contig 61785 bp, 57 predicted proteins | sample 1982471 | NCBI WGS metagenome assembly MTLD01 (sample SAMN05712604, study PRJNA340218) | biofilm metagenome | isolation source: sample SPM anode biofilm adapted to -50 mV | place: USA | collected 2012-02-03
AAAGCCATTTACACAAAATCCTTTACAGGACCACAAACTCACTTATTGTCGGAATTTTTTACATTTCTTGCGCTTTCCTCGAATACTAAAACCTTTCTAAGACTATCCACCGGAAAAATTAATGAGTTACATCCGTGGCACACCTTTTGCTTAATGAAAAGCATCGATAATAAATATACCCCGAATACAAACAAACGGGAGATCAAAAGCAAACATTTAACGTCAAAAAATTGCAGGCATTTCCATCAAGTCACAATGGCAACAACGCATGCCGGGAGGTGTGAAATGAAAAATAAAATTTTGATATTCTTTCTATTTTTCGTAATCATTATGGGAAGCGCTGTCCGAGCGCCAGCATTCGTCTACGACCTCAATCAGTCCATAAGTGGCGGACCGCCTATTTACACCGTACCGTCGTATGGCACCCTGAGCATTACCGACGATGCCATCGCAGGCAAGGTTGATATCCTCATCAGCCTGAACTTCAGTACGGAAAAAATCCTGGAGTTCAGCTTGAACTACGCCGGAGCCGCCTTTAACCCAACCACAATGCTCAGCCTCAGTTCCGGCGATTCCATATTGGCGAGCACCAATAGCATAAAAGCGGATGGTTATAAGGGAAGACTGGACATCGGTGTTCCTCAAACCGGAAACATCGGCGATTACGGAACATTTTCCGCCGTATTGAGCGCCAATGACCGTTTGCTCAGTGCGGCCGATTTCAACACGCTTGATACCCTGGAGCTTATCTACGGTGCGGTTCATGTGGGCAATATAGATGCAAACGGCAACTCAATTTGGCTTGGCGCAGGGCCAGGCTCCCCGACCCCGGTACCCGAACCGGGAACCATGCTGCTCATCGGCGCCGGGCTTTTTGGTCTGGTCGTATATAAAAAAAGAATGGCAGCGTAACCAAAAACTCCTGGCATTCCTGACGTAAGCCGGTACCAAAAAACTCCCCTTCCTGTTCATAATAGAGGGGAGTTTTTTTGTACTACTTCAGGAAAACCTGTCCTATGGGTGGAACAAAAGCAGCCAAACGCCTCACCGCCACCTCTCCTGTTAAAAATTCCGACAACTGACCGGCATACAAAAACCGGAAACTGCAGTCAGTTTCCCACCCTGCATGATGACAAACAAATCGAAGGCGGCTATTTCTTTAGCCGGTAGCCTATTCCAGTTTCGGTAATGATGTGTTGGGGGTGGGAAGGATCGGGTTCTATCTTGTGCCGCAGGTTGCTGATGTTCATCCGCAGCACGTGAGCATGCTTCGGTTTGACGCAACCCCATATCTCCATCATAAACTGATGATGGAGCAGCACCTTTCCGGCATTCGTAGCCAACAGGCACAGGATATCGTATTCAATCGGGGTAAGATGAATCTCTTTATCGTCGACCATCACCCGGCGACGGGCAAAATCTATCATCAAACCATTGCAACTGAATACCGGTTCGGGCACTTGCCGCAATGAGCGCCGCAGCACCGCCCGAATACGGGCCACCAGTTCTCCGGCGCCAAGCGGCTTGGTGAGGTAATCGTCAGCCCCGGCATTCAAAGCAAAGACCTTCTCATCTTCACGGTCACGTTCTGAAAGCGCTATGATCGGTACTTGCGACCACTCACGCAGCTGCATGATAAACTCAAGCCCTTCCATATCCGGCAATCCCAGGTCGAGCAGAACCAAATCCGGCCGGACCGTTAGAGTCGCTGCCAGCCCGGCTCGTCCACATGCTTCGTCATACAGGAAAAAGTCCTCGCAGGACAATGCCATATGAAAAAAACGCAGCATCGGCAGTTCGTCATCGACCACCAGAATACGAGGCAGGTTTTTCGTGCGCTGCTCAGGTACCATGAATTCATCTTTTCACTGGAGATAAGGGGAGACGTATTTGTATGCTCAGACCACCGCCGGCACGGTTTTCAGCCCGGATCCTGCCGCCGTGAGCCTCGACGATTCCCTTGCAAATCGAAAGCCCCAGCCCGGTTCCTCCGGCGCCCTCGGGAACCGGAATACGATAGAACTTGTCAAAGATTCGTTTCAGGTCTTGTTCCGGTATGCCGGCGCCCTGGTCGGCCACACTGATGACCAGCCAGGAGGAATCGGTTGTAGCGACAATTTCAATCGGAGTATCGGGAGGTGAGTATTTCAGACTGTTTTCCAGAAGGTTGACCAGCACCTGGATCATCAACACCATATCCATGGGAACCAGCGGCATGACCGGAAGCATCCTGAACGACACCTCACGCTTGCCGATGCGCGGTTCCAGAGCGGTAAGGGCGCATCCAACCAAGTCCTGCACATCGCATTCCTCGGTATTCAGTCGTACGGCTCCAGCCTCGATGCGGGTCATGTCCAGCAGATTGCCGACAAAGCGGTTCAAACGCTCGGCCTCGCCGCAGGCGGTTTCAAGCAGTTCAGCCCTGGCAGCCTCGCTCAGGTGAGTTCCTTCCTCCTTGAGGCTTGACAAGACACCCGTTACCGAAGCCAGGGGGGTGCGCAGATCGTGGGAAATGGAATTGAGCAGCGCCCGTTCCAGGTTCTCCCGTGCCTGAAGAATCTGAGCCTGCTCAGCCTGCAGGGAAAACTGTATCCGCTCCATAGCCATGGCGGTCTGGGTAGCAAATGCATCCAGCAGGCGACGGTTCTCGGTTGAAAGATAGTCGACCTCGTTTTCCATGTGAACACCCATAACCCCCAATATGCTGGCTGGGGTCTGGAGCGGGAGATAGATAAACAACGAAGACACAAGCGTATCCGTACCATGGCCGGATGCGTGACGGTTCCGGAAGGCCCAGTCCGCCACAGCCTGTTCCTTAGTATCAAGGGTCAGCCCATCGCTGGCAGCCATGACATCGAGGCGCTCTCCTTCCGGCAAAAGCAGCACAACACGGGCGTTGAGTGCTTCCTCCACGTTTCTGACAGCAGCCTTCATCACCACATCAATTCCGGCAGCCGCCGCCAAATCCCGGCTGAGATAATAAAGACTGGCTGTCTGCAACTCCCTTTCCCTCATTGCCTCAGCCCGTTCACGGGCACGGGTCACCAACGTGCTGATAACAATGCCAACAGTGAACAGGGCGACAAACGTAATCAGGTACTGGGAATCGGCCACAGCAAAGGTCAACCGCGGTGGGACGAAAAAGAAATCAAAAGCGAGCACTCCCAGCAATGAGGTGACGGCCGCCGGTTTCCTGCCCAGGCGCACCGCTGCGACAACCACTGCCAGGAGATAGAACATGGCGATATTGGTTGGCTCCAAAAACGGCCTGAAAAGCTCGCAGATAACGGTAACAACCACGACCAGTACCAAGCTCACCACGTATCCGCTCAAGCCGAATGAAGCGCGCTTCTTGGCGGCCCTTTTGCGGAGAGGCTGCTGCTCAACAGTCTCAAAGCTGACCACCACCACGTCGACCGGACCGCTCCGGCGAATGACCTGTTCCACAATGGGAGGCTGCAGCAGCTCACGCCAGCGCGGTTTGTTCGGCTTGCCCATCACAATCTTGGTGACGTTGTGCCGCATGGCGTAGTCGATAGTCGCATCGACCACGGAAGTTGCCGTAACGGTTGCCACCTGGGCCCCCAGGCTTTCGGCCAGGCGCAGGTTTTGCCAAATACGTTCGCGATTCTCCCGAATGTGTTTGCTTTCCTGGGGTGTTTCGATATTGACGGTGAACCACTGAGCCTTCAGTTCCTCGGCCAGACGGCAGGTGGCCCGAATCAGCTTTTCGCTGTAGGGACTGCCGCTGACACAGACCATCAACCGATCCGTGGTTGGCCAGGGACCGGCAATGGACTGGGTCTCCATGTAGGCCCGCATCTGGTCATCCACGCGAGCGGCAGTGCGTCGGAGCGATAGTTCCCGTAATGCCATCAGGTTGCCCGGCCGGAAAAACTTTTCAATCGCATGGGCAGCCCGGTCCGGAATATAGATCTTCCCTTCGTGCAGCCGCTGGATAAGCTCATCAGGAGGGATATCCACCAGCCTGATTTCAAAAGCCGATTCCAGCAACCGATCGGGAAGGGTTTCGCGCACGAGTACCCCGGTTATCTGGGCTACCACATCCTTCAGGCTCTCGAAGTGTTGGATGTTAACCGTAGTAAATACATCAATGCCGGCGGTAAGAAGCTCTTCCACATCCTGCCAGCGTTTTTCATGGCGCAAGCCAGCCGCATTGGTATGGGCCAGTTCGTCCACCAGGACAATATGGGGTTTGCGGGCCAGCACGGCATCAAGATCCAACTCCGGCAAGGGCACGCCTTGATAGTTAATGACTTTTCGGGGAATGACCTCCAGGCCTTCCAGAAGGGCGTCGGTTTCGGCCCTGCCATGAGACTCCACATAGCCGACAACCACGTCCCGTCCCTCGCGGCTGCGCAAGCGGGCGGCTTCCAGCATGGCGTAGGTCTTGCCGACACCCGCAGCATAACCAAGAAAGATCTTCAGCCTGCCCTGATGCTCTTTCGCCGCGGCTTCTTCGGCCTTGGCCAGCTTGAGCATCGCCTCGGGAGAGGGACGCATATCGTCGGTATTAGCGGTCATCATCTCTCCTGCCAACAGTCAACTTACGAGATTTCAACAACATTAGCGCCCATAGGCAACCAACTCCACGTTCCCCTATTACTGTTTCCCGTACCTGGCATATTTTTTGTCGTATACCGCCACATGCTCCAGAAACCACTTTTTAAGAAACAGAAGTTCGTCGATGTTTTTTACGGTATTCAACTCTTCATACCTTCCGATAAAATTCTCCAGATGCGTAACAAACAGTGCATGCTCCGTCTTGTGGGCATCTATTTCCGGAAAACCCATTTCATCCATCACTTGTTCTTCTTCCAGGAAATGCAGTTTGCAGAATGCGTCGAGTCTGTCCACCAACTCAAACAATTCCTCTTTCTTTTTTTTAGACAAGAAACACGTATAGATCTTTGCCATATAGCTCAAAATGACCTTGTGTTGAGCGTCCAGCAAATCATTACCAATCAAATACGCGTCACTCAGTGAAAAATTTTCCATGGTCATCCCCCCTTTATTTCGCTCCGTCCAAAGCCACATTTACCAGCAACACATTTACCCGCGGCTCACCCAAAAAGCCGAGCTGGCGTTCATCCGTGTTGGAGAGAATAAGCTTCTGCACGGCTTCCTCGCTCATTCCACGAGCCTTGGCAACCCTGGGTATCTGGAGCCGGGCCGCTTCCAAAGAGATATGCGGATCAAGTCCGCTGGCAGATGCCTCCACCAGGTCAGCCGGGATGCTGCCGGTTACCCCGGTATCATGGAGAGCCTTGACTCGATCTCCCACGGTCTTGATGAAGTCGGGGTTTGTCGGACCGGAGTTGGAACCGCCCGAAGCCATAGGGTTATAGCCGAAATCGCTCGTGGCGGAGGGGCGTGGCCATACATACTTCGGATCGGAGAAAGGCTGTCCAATCAGCCGGGAACCAATTTCCTTGCCGCTTTTGTCGACGATGAAACTTCCCTTTGCCTGATTCGGAAAGATGACGGAAGCAACACCGGTAACCACCGCCGGGTAAATGCCGCCACAAATAATGGTAAAAATGATGAACAATAAAATTGCCGGTTTTATATCTTTCATTGGTTGTCTCCCTGATAATTTTTCACACAATCATCCCCACCAGAATATCGATGACCTTGATTCCAATGAACGGAACTATGATCCCCCCTACCCCATAAAGCAGCAGATTATGAATGAGAAGCTTCTCGGCCGGCATGGGGCGGAACTTGGTCCCTTTGAGGGCCAGCGGCACCAGGAGCGGGATGATGATGGCGTTGAAGATAACCGCCGACAGAATCGCGCTCAGAGGGCTCGCCAGATGCATGATATTGAGCACTCCCAACTGGGGGTAAATGGACAGCATCATGGCCGGAATAATCGCGAAGTACTTGGCGATGTCGTTGGAGATACTGAAGGTGGTCAGGTTGCCCCTGGTCATCAGGATCTGCTTGCCGACCTCGACGATATCAAGAAGCTTAGTCGGGTTACTGTCCAGGTCGATGATATTGGCTGCCTCGCGGGCAGGCTGCGTGCCGGTGTTCATCGCCACGGCAACGTCGGCTTGGGCCAGGGCCGGGGCATCGTTGGTGCCGTCACCGGTCATGGCCACCATGAAACCGGCTTCCTGGTTATCCTTGATCAGCCGTAGTTTATCCTCCGGCTTGGCCTGGGCCAGAAAGTCGTCAACCTGTGCCTCGGCCGCGATGGCAGCAGCGGTAAGCGGGTTATCTCCGGTAATCATAACAGTCTTGATACCCATACTTCTGAGCTGCTGGAAACGTTCCTGGATACCGCTCTTAATGATGTCCTTGAGATAGATCACCCCGTAGATCTCGGCGTCGCAGCTCACTACCAGCGGAGTGGCTCCGGCGCGAGCGATCCCGTCTACAACATCAGCCAGTTTGCCGGGAATGTTGTTTGCCCCCAGGCTCTTGACAAATGCCACGGCCGAGTCGGAAGCGCCTTTACGATACTTTTTGCCTCCAACATCCACCCCGGAAAGCCGGGTCTCGGCACTGAAAGCGATGGTTTCGGCATCAGCAGGCAACGATTCCTGCGTTAAGCCGTATTTCTTTCTTGCCAGCAGCACGACCGAACGACCTTCCGGTGTTTCGTCGGTAAGCGAAGAGATCAGAGCCGCCTCGGCAACTTCCTTGTCGGTGTGCCCGCCAACCGGCACGAACTCCACCGCTTCGCGGTTTCCAAGGGTTATGGTGCCGGTCTTGTCCAGGAGCAGCACGTTCACATCTCCGGCCGCCTCAATGGCCCGGCCTGAAAGGGCAATCACGTTTTTCTGAAAGAGACGGTCCATACCGGCAATACCGATGGCCGGTAACAAAGCGGCAATGGTAGTCGGCGCCAGGCAGACGAAGAGCGCCACCAGCACGGTCAACGAGACCGGTGCTCCATGCCCGGCAGCCTTAACGCTGAAGATCGAGAGCGGGCTGATATTGGCGCAAACCAGCAAGAAAACCAGGGTCAGGGCGATCAACAACACCTCCAGAGCGATCTCGTTGGGGGTCTTACGGCGCTTTGCTCCCTCGATCAGCCCGATCATCCGGTCCAGGAAAGTTTCTCCCGGATTGGCAGTGATCCTGACAATGATCGAGTTGGCAATAACCTCGGTACCGCCAGTCACGGCGCTTCGGTCGCCGCCCGATTCACGGACCACTGGCGCCGATTCGCCGGTTACCGCGGATTCATTAACAAGAGCCGCCCCGGCAACAACGTCACCATCTCCGGCGATCATCTCCTGGGCTTCCACCAGGATGTAGTCGTCCTTTCTCAACTGTTCTGCGGGAATAACCTCATAGGAACTGTCGAACTCCGGTTTTTTCAGCCTTTTGGCCGTCACCTCGGTGCGGCTCTTGCGAAGGGAAGCAGCGCGCGCCTTGCCACGCCCCTCGGCCAGGGCCTCGGAAAAGGTGGCGAAGATAACAGTAAGCCAGAGCCAGATCGAAACGCTGCCGGTGAACCAGGCCGGTTCAGTCCCGCTGCCGGAGAGCGACATGGCGAACGTTACCAGAGTAATGACGCTGGCGATCTCGACCGCGAACATGACCGGATTGCGCCAGAGGGTGCGCGGATCGAGCTTCTTGAGGGAATCGATCAACGCGGCAGCCATGATGCGCCGGTCGAAGATGGAAATAGGTTCAGGTGCGTGTTTGGACATTTTGCTATTCTCCGTTGTCTCAATTCATTACGAAATCATCTGCAGATGTTCAACGATCGGCCCCAGTGCAAGCGCCGGAAAGAAGGTCAAAGCTCCCACAATCAGGATCACCAGCGTCAGCCACAGGGCAAACGGCACCTTGTCGGTCGGCAGGGTTCCCAGGCTGGGAGGAACATATTTCTTCGAGGCCAATGAACCTGCCATGGCCAGCACGGCAACCGCCGGTACATAGCGTCCCAGCAACATTGCCACGGAACCCAGGATAGTATAGAAGTTGACGTTGGCGTTCAGTCCCGCAAAGGCGCTGCCGTTGTTGTTAGCCATTGATGCGATGCCGTAGAAAACCTCGGTGAGACCGTGGGCTCCTGGGTTGGACATGGAGGCTATGGCCTGCGGCGTGAACATGGCAATGCTGGACAGAATCAGCACTACCACGCCAGCAGTCAGGATGGTGACGATCGACATCCACATTTCGGCCACCTCAATCTTCTTGCCCAAATATTCCGGGGTTCTGCCGATCATCAGACCGGAAACGAAGACAGCGATTATGGCAAAGGCCAGCATGGTATAGAGTCCGGAACCGACACCACCGAAAATGATTTCACCCAACAGGATCAGGGAGAGCGGCATCATCCCGCCCAGCGGGGTCAGGGAGTCATGCATGGTATTGACCGCACCGCAGGACGTACCAGTGGTGGCAACAGCAAACAGGGAACTGCCAGCCAGGCCGAAGCGCACATCCTTACCCTCCATGTTGGCACCGGCCACACCCAGCTTGGCCACCAGCGGGTTACCGCTGCTCTCTACGCCCTGAAGGACTCCGAAACAGACCACCAGGATCAGGGTCATAACCCCCAGCAGCGCCCACCCCTGGCGGGTGTTGCCCACCATCACGCCGAAGGTATAAGTAAGGGAAGCGGGAATCAGCAGGATCATGAGGATTTCAATAAAGTTGGAGAGCGGTGTCGGGTTCTCATAGGGATGGGCCGAGTTGGCGTTGAAGAAACCGCCGCCATTGGTTCCCAGTTCCTTGATGGCCTCCTGGGAGGCCACCGGTCCCATGGGGACCGTAACTTCTTTCGTGGTTACGCTCACGGTAACCGGATTGCCTTTGGCATCCTTGATCGGGTTACCCTTGTCATCCAGCTTTGGTTTGTCATAGGTAACAGACTGGACCAGCGGAACCGTCTTATACGCGCTGAAATTCTGGATCACTCCCTGGGAAACCAGAAAAAGAGCGGCAATGAGTGAAATCGGCAACAGGATGTACAGGGTGCCGCGTGTCATATCTACCCAGAAGTTACCGATGGCCGAGCTCCTGCGCCGTGCAAAGCCGCGAATCAGGGCGATGACAATTGCCATACCGGTGGAGGCCGAAACGAAGTTATGCACCGTGAGCCCCACCATCTGGGTGAAGTAGCTGGCGGCCTGCTCGCCGGAATAGGCCTGCCAGTTGGTGTTGGTAACAAAGCTGATGGCGGTATTGAGCGCCAGTTGCCAACTGAAGGGAGGCAGTTTCTGTGGATTGAGCGGCAGCAGGTGCTGGATCATCAGGATGACGAACAACGCCGCGAACAATACCAAGTTGAAGAGAATCATCGACCAGGCATAGCGTTTCCAGTCCATCTCGTCATCACGCTTCACCCCACAGACCCGGTAGAGCAGATCCTCGCAGGGCGTAAGCAATGGCGACAGGAAGGTCCGTTCCCCCTGATAGACCCTGGCCATGAAAGTGCCCATCGGCTTTACCAGGGCCAGCAGGACGACGAAGAAAAGCGCCGTTTGCAGCCATTCGTACGTACTCATGTGTGTTTCTCCTTATTTCTGAATTACGACCATCTTTGATTTCAACGTACCAGCGGATACATAAAATGGGTGTCAAAATGGAGGTTAAAGACATCAAAAATGTGTCAAGATCCGGTTTACGGCAGAAGAAACTCCATAACGCCTTATGTGACAAGGCATTATGGAGTTAACGGTAATACAGAACAAAAGAAAAATCTTCTTCAGCAGAGCATGTTTCAGTGACCGGCAAAAGCTTGTCTAAAACCAGAGGGCCGACTATTTCCTTTTCGCGAAGTACCTCATGACGAATGTCTTGATATGCTCCAGAAACAGTTCAAATACGTCCTTTCCATCTTGCAGCTCAACATTGTGCAAGCCCCAGGAGAAACTTCGCAGGAAACCAGAGTGCAAGGTTCATCTCACGCTCATCCTTTTTCTCCCGTTTCATACTAGGTTACACCGGTTTCACACAGCTTCAACAAAGGGAAGAATATATATCCGGCAATCTTCCCGCCTTTCCGTTCTGGCGATTGTACCGATCGCCTCGACGATTTTTCCCACCGCGTCATCAGCAGCGACAATCTCGATCTTTACCTTCTCAACGAAGTTCAGCATATATTCCGCGCCGCGAAAGAGCATTACCTGCCCTTTTTGCCGGCCATGGCAGACAAGCGGGCTTTCCATGAATTCATCGATTCCGAGGCTCCGCAGCGCGGCTTTGACATCGTCCAGTTTTATCGGTTTGATTATGGCTTCAATCAGCTTCATCTATGTATTCTCCGTTTTTCGTTTTACCTCCACATGTGCGCCCGGTTTGACGAGCAGGCGCTATTGTGAATGCGTATTCTTCCTGAATGGTGTCACGAAGTAGGCTACTGTACCCTTTTTAGCCATGTCACCGGGCTCAATCGCCCCTTCAAGCACCTCGGCTTCATAGAAATACTTTCCCGAACAGGACAAGATTCTGATCTTGCCCGTCTCGCCGGTCGCCGAGGTGAAGCCGGATGGGTATTCCCGGAAAACGCTCAGAATATCGTTGGCATGGATAGTTCTTTTCACGTCGAGCGTACCGCTGTGAAACAAATAGAGCCTTGTTCCGGCCTTCATAGCAGTGTTATCTTTTACATATGCAGGCTCGTTCTCCTCAAAAGTGTACGCCACAGCATAAAGAGAGCGTGTCATGAGGAATGGTGAAATTAGAATCATGAAAAACAAGAGCTTTTTCATGCGGTATACTCCTTGTGAATACTCTATCAGCGTTAACTGTTGTTGCCTTTCGCGAAACAATTACTTTGACGGCGATGAAGCTCCCACTCCTGTCTGGCTGCATTGAAAACCAATACCTGACCGGACTCCGCCTGTGGCGGCGCAATCGTTGTCGCATCGGAGGGAATAGCAAAAGCACCCCTTTTCATCGGCGCTTCGTCAGCAAAGTCTTCCCCGAGATAGGCACCGGTTTCAGGATTGAACAGGTAGATTTTCATCGCATTTCTCCCTCTTGACGTATTTTTTCACTCGATTTTCTTTAACGTAGCTTTTTTGATATAAATTGAGTGTCAAAATGGGGGGTCGATGCATTAAGAAAACATCAATTTTGCGTGTGTTCGATTTTCATAGAGGCAGGTAACAGCATACGGGCGAAATGAGTGAACTGAGGAGAGAAGGAGATATACATGCAGATATTTCTAATGGTTTGGAATGGCATAAACGGTCATGGTACGGGAACAGTCTTCCTGAAAGGTTTGTTCATACTCGCGCTTCTGGCAGTTTTTTGGATAGCCTGTGAATTGGCGAAATACATGACGCAGGTAATAGCCAGGTTGATAGTGGATGCGGCCAGGTATCTGGCGATTATGATCAGGGGATGGCCGAAGGAAGGCGATAACGCCGAAGGCACTGACAGTTTTCTGCACAGGAACCGCACTGATAAGGAAGTGCGTTGAATACCTGCCTGTTGCCCTGGTTCCCGCAGTTCAGGTTTGGAGAAGCTCAGATATTCGTTTTCCAGTTGGAGACAGCAAATAACGACGCCCTGTCAAAAATGGACGGGAGCGTTTGCGATTTTTACCACACATTGCTGATTCGGTCAGGCCAGCTCGATCTCGCTGCAAGACAGGGACTTGACGTGATGGCGCCTTCGGCCTTAAGTTGTTCGTTATTTTCGAGCTGTTGTGGCACCCTAAAAACTTCCGCTTTTATAAAAGACGTTTTGCGGTAACACTTTTACCCCTCTTGGTCGTCTTTATGGCAAAGCCCAACACCAGCCATATAAACGTACTCTCCATTTTCCAGATCGTCTGCGCAATCACGCAAACAATCAAGAAGAGACGGGTAAAGTACTTTTCTTTCTTCAAAATCGTGCTCATATAAGATGAGTTGGCCAATAGCCCCACCTTGCGTGGGAGCCATATCAATGCAGATCACATCCCCCATACCGCAATCTGCAATCGGAATCCAGTTATGACTCCACCATAAAGCCTGAACCGGGCCAATGGTTCGAACGCTGTAAGTGAAGGGATAATTGGCAGAAACCGAGGAGAGGAGATCCCATTCTTCTATTATTTCGGCTGTGGACATAGTTCGCCATTTGGTTGGCCTTGTAGTTCTTATTGGTAGCGGATATTCACCTTTCTGGCAGCCATTATGCGTTAGCAGTGTTGCCATTAACTGCTTGGGTAGTTGTTGATGAAGACAAGCCTCAAGTGCTTTTAGAGATTCATTGGGCGCCGGGGGATTAAAAAGTGTATCCAGTCCGGGCTGACTGAACCACATCGGAGCATTCCCCTTCATCCACTGCTCAATCCGCAGCCATTCGACTTCAATTTCTTCTTCATGCTTACTATCTACGTTTTTTATATTCATCTAGGTGCTCTCCGGCGCGTATCTCATCAGCCCCCCACCTCTCCCCCGGAGATCCGCTATCAAGCGTGACCTCATCGAAAAGCAGCACTCTATCTTTTGCCGAAGGATCGAAAGCGATTTGTTTTTGTCGTTCCGCCAAAATGTTGCTTTGAATCAATGGCCCGGAAGTACCGTTAGATATCCTGTCCAATAGTTCATAGTTTTCCATGGAGTTAAAATCGTCACGCATTGAAGTAGGTGTCACCTGAAGCTCAATGATGTGATCTACCTCCATTGAAACGCTTTTCGTCCTGCTCCAATCAGGCACTCGGATCCGTCTTTCCCCGTTCTCTCCCACAAAACCGAGTTTGTGACCGCGCTCGTAAACGTAGGATGGGATTGCGTGAGATCCTCCTAGGCGAAGCGCTTGATGCCACTTATCAAGCTGTGCGGGATGGCCTCGTTCGTAGTTGGGATCTGACTGGAGTACGCCCAACCAGGACCGGTAAGTTTCGAGATGCGGCGCTTTCTGCAAAGGAAGCCTCAGCACAAACGGAGGTCTCTTTTTCTTCTTCGCATCATCTTTCCCAGGCGCCAAACCGGGGACGACGGGTGTGACCGGAGCTGTAGTTTGTTTTGAGCCCGGAATCGGTAATGCATTGTCATTGGCAGGCATTGTCTCCGGCACCACGTCGTTGGCCGGAATACCTTCAGGTGAGGGGGGAGATGCAGGTGCCGGCTCGACCTTGAGTGCAAGGTTTCCACTCCTTCCATAGGAAGCCGGGGGTGAAGCTCCCGGTGCAGGCTCGCCACCCGGTGCGACTGCGCGTGCGCGCCCCCAGGGTCCTTCGATTACGACACCCCCCTGTTTGGCCACAGCAAGGGATCTCTCGGCTTGAGCTAATGCCTGACTTGGTGGAGGCAAGCGTTTGGGTCCGGGAAGCTTTCCTCCAACGAGAAGTGACGCCAGAAATACCAGTAGGTCTGCCTCGGTCGCCCCCATCCGGGTTCCGAATCGCTCGGCCGCCTGCTCAATTTCTTCATCTGATTGAGCGCTGCCCGCCTCGTTTTCAAGATCGCCCCAGGCATTAGCTAGGTTGATGAGCGTCGAAATTGTAAAACAACCTGTTCCCAAAATTGCTAACGTTGTTGCCGCAGCGGCAATTTTGGTAAAAACAGGTTCCGGTGCAAGCCATAATGCCAGATAGACTCCGACCGCCACAGCCATGCTTCCCAGGAAAACCGGGTCGGTAATCAAACGGACTAATTCTGCGCCAATGCCTGCCGGCATATATTTGACTGAGCGTTCGAGCGCTGCCCCTACCCGCGCAGAACGAATGCGAGCCGGGGTACCTCTCTCACATGCCGGAGATTGAAGTGCCTCACACTCCTTGCCGCTTACAGAGACGTCGGGGCCCGTATACCCGGACTCCTGGCGGCAGCTTGCGTTGTAACTGCTCAACTCTTCCTGAGATGGTTGGCCGGCATCTCGGGTGCCGGTACATCCCCCCAGTTCGCGGACACAAAGTTTGTGCAAGTAGAGCGATGAGCAAGCCTTGGCATCTTGGTCCGTAAGTTCCTGCGAAGCAACGTTTTCTACTCTGTTTTCCGTCCCTTTGTCAGAAGCCTTTGCTTGCTCCACCTTCGGCGCACTGTTCGAGTCATTTGCGTCAGCCACGACATCCTGCTCTGCACATACAACCAGGGAAGATGCCTGGATCAGTCCGTTCAGACCGGCCTGTTCCTCTTTCACCGAACTCAATACCAGAATAGTCGCCCAAGATATCTTGTTTTTGTCGGTAACCAGAGGCTTTTTGATCTTGACCAATGTGTTTTCGGGGAGTTCTATCAGCTTATTTGATGGGAGTACAAGTCTGGTGGCTCCAGCACGAATCCGACAGTTCTTATTGGGACCCAATCCATCTGTCGATGTGGAGTCGTTTGCCGTGCTGCGTCTGACCACAGGTCCTGCTTGCTGCACGACATGAGCCAATTCATGAGCAATCAACCTTTTTCCGGATTCTGTGTGCTGTTGATATTCACCTGCGCCGAACACTATATTGTTGCCCAGCGTATACGCGCGGGCATTAATTGATCCAGCTGTTTCCGCTGCCTGCTGGCTTGCATGAACTCTAACGTTCCCCAAGTCGAACCCGAAGCGCGGTTCAAAATAATCCTTAATCGGCTTGTCCAAAGAGCTTCCCGGCCCCAGAGCAGAAACAAAATCATCTGAAACAGATATATTGTCAGCCCCATATGTAACATCGGCCTTGCATCTAATTTTCAGATGACCTTTGTCTTCATTTTGGTGACAGTCTGCGGTAGGACAAGCGGTCTTCGTCTGCAAAGCCGGATTAGCTTTTCTCATCATCTGTTCAGCAACTTGGTCGGCTTCCTGTTCATAAATATCGCCTGGCTGGCTGACAGATAGCTTTGCTTGGAGATAGCCATCTTTTAACAGTCTCTGAACGGCCCGATTGCCAATGGTATGATGGAGTGAGAGTATTTTTTCAAGTGAAGAAGCGGATGGGGTGCTTGAGTTTATTTCTACAATCTGTGCAGTAGTAGGCACTGATTGTTTTGTAACGCTTTTGCCCTGCACATGTTCATTCATGGCTAATTCCTTGTGGGGTGGCAGGCGATGATCTCTATCATTTGGAATACGATGAGTTGTGGGGCACCCATAACATTCCGCCTTAACTCCAAAACGGGCATCGAATCCACATAGCTTGCCAGTTCATCTTCCGCTACGCGTATCCCATCCCTTCAGGTAACGTCCCAGTGGGAAAATCTCCTTTTTCGGAAGGCGGAGGTTTTGGAATCTGAATTTGCACAGGGGCATAACTTTCAATCAATGCGTCATAGAGGGCAGGCGTTAGAGGCATCAAACTCGGGCTGAGCATCTGGGACACTTTGTATTCGTTATACGTCATAAAGCGCCCCTGGTTAGTCAGCCATAATTGACTGGATGTGGGAACCCGGAATTTGGTGGTGTTTTTTCCTCCGGGCTTGCTGCTCCCGCCATATGCGCTGCGCAGCATGGCAGGTATTTGATCAACGGTAACTACGGTATCTTTTCCTCCGACCAGAATATGCCATTTCCCATCCGCGTCCCGGCCTATTCCAATCGTGGGGCTCTTTACAACCGGAGTATCCTCGGGACCGATAACCCTGACCTCCACCGCTCCGTTTTCTTTTATGGACAGCGTCAATTGCCCCTGGACCGGCGGCATATCCGGCATATCAATCCGTTGAATCCTTTTCGCGGCAACGGTGGCGGCATTTGACAGTTCGGACCTTAACAGTTTATGTTTCGCCTGAACTCCGGTCATCTGGTGGAATTGATTCTGCTGGATAACATGGGTCAGTTCATGGGCAACCAGCTTTTTCCCTTCCTCATGTTCCGGCGCGTACTGCCCGGCCCCGAACACCACATCTTGTCCCAGGGTAAAAGCCCTGGCATTAATAGCCTGAGCCAACCCTGCCGCACTGGAATCCGTGTGTACCCTTACCTGACCGAAATCGCATCCGAAGCGCGGTTCAAAATAGTCGCGCAACTCTCCCGCTAATGGTTGGCCGCCGCCGCGAAGACTATTGATATTACCTTCCAAAACGGGATCCACTGTTGGCGCCACAGCGGAATCCGTCTTGGTCTGCAGCTTTTCTTCTTCCTCGGGCTGTTGCATTTGGACCACTGAATCCGGCATCCGCATCACCTGATCGGCAACCCTGTCCGCCTCCTGCTCGTAAACGTCACCCGGCTGGCCGACAGTGAGCTTTGCCTGGATTACGCCGGATTGAAAAAACTGCCGCGTTACCTGGTTGCCAAGCATTCTCTGGAGCTGCAATACGGACTCGGCTGGAGATTCAACCGGCCGACAGGACTTACTTTTCGACGGTTGAGCCAGCTCGTTTTGGGGTTTCGTTGCAAAGGTTCTCATTCTCCGCCCCCTTGTAAGTTATAGGTCCCATGGATACTCAACTTGCCTGTGTCACGTGCAAGTTTTCACCGGCAACGCCCTCGTTCGGCGTTTTATTCAGCTCCTCCTCCAGCACCTGTATGGCGCCGCTGATCCTGAGTAACGTATTTCTGGTGGTTGCCGCTTTAGCGTCAAGATCGGACAGATACATCTGCCCGGATTCATACTCGCTCTTAAGCTTTTTAAGTCGCTGCTCCAATTGTTCTTTCACAATAATCTCCTTTTACCTAATCCGTTCGGCCGAGTGAATCAGCGCTGCAAACTCTTCGCCTTTCCCTCCTGCCTGTTCCCACTCGGAAAGATCCTTGACCGTTTCAGGTATGTTCATTATTCGTATTTCTGCTGCTTTGCCGGACAAATCCCTGACAATCTGCTTCATATGCTGCTTGCCTGCAAGGTCGTTGTCCGGACAGATGACGACGCGCTTACCCCTGAGTAACTCCGAATACGCGGATTTCCACTGCCCGGCCCCCATGGGGCTGCTCGTTGCGGCGAACAAGCCGGGAAGCCCAAGCCGGTACGCTGTTTCGACGTCCTTTTCGCCTTCGAGGATCAGCACGTCAGGAGCTTGGATCACATCAGGCAAGCGATAGAGAACGAGCCGCACGACATCAAGCCCCCATCTCCATCCTCCCTGGCCATCCGGCTGTCGGTTACGAAAATCCTTGGGCTCGTAACGCACAATCTGAAAGAGCATCGAATTATTCTCATCGACATAATCGTAGAGTGCCGTGACTCTTCCCTCAACCGGCGGAGAATATTTCTTCGTCTCTATCAATGGCTACAACCCGTTCGGGAAGAACTCGACGGTAAGCGTTCCATAGATTGAAGCAGTCCCGCTACCGGCGGTATTCACATAGTTTTGGGCCACGGCAAAATACGTGCTGGGCCCGGCAGCGACCGCATACACCCTGGTATGACTGAAGGTCCCTTCCACACCGCTGGTTGAGCTCAACAGAATGCTTACACTCCCGTCATTTACGCCCCATGACTTGGATGCATTGCTTGCCGCAAAAACTAGACGGTCACCGCTGGTTCCCCAACACATCCCGTCAAACCGCACAACCACGTAGCCGGCACTTGGAGCAGTGATTGCGACAGTAGCGACATCCACTGCCGATGCCCTGACATTGATATTGGTCACATTGACCGGGACTGCTTTCACCCCCACGCCTGTTGTACCTTTGATGCCTGTCAATTTCGATCCATCACCGATAAAGGAGGTGGCTTTCACACTGCCGTTCACTTCCAGTTTTTCGGCAGCCGACGGTTTCCCGATTCCCACATTACCGTTTCCGGTATCCATGACAAGCCCCCATTGGGCTCCGGTATTTCCCCAGAAGCCGATGTGGTTGTCATCGGAAAGGCCAACAAAGCCTCGTTCTTCAAAACCGTACTGCTGGGAAAACCAGATTCCAGCGGTTCCGGTTGTTTTGTCTCCACGGACCTTCATCCTGCCGGCCACTTCAAAGAGAAACTTTTCTTCCGGCCCAGGAGTGCCGATGACGACGTTGCCTTTTCCCGTAACGGTAAGCAAGTCCCCCTGCTGATCTGTCCAGAGGCGTGCAGCTCCATCCCGGTTGCACCAGACAAACCGGTCACCGGCTGCGGGAGTTGCAGGCCAAGCCGTCAACGAACGCTTTACTATATTGAGACCGGAATTGGCGCCGGTAGTGAACAAGTTCCCCTCAGCTCCCGCCACGCTAAAGGGACCGACAGCCATGTTTTGAGCTACATGCAAGGACGCCTTGGGATCGGTTGTACCGATTCCGACATTGCCATTACTCAACATCACCGTTTTAGCCGTTTCCGTTCCAGTGGTTGCCCCGGGCGAAAAGACGATGTCACCGAACTCTCTTATCTCCAGTTTATTCTCCGGCCGCCTGAAGAGGATTCTGTGTTTGTCGTCAAATGACCGTATTTGTCCACTATCCAGAAAATACACTTCACTTGCTGCGGTATTGATCGTTAGCGGTCCCGCAACTGCCACTGGTGAGTTGATGGCGAGCCTGCCGGAAGAATGAGTGCTAGCCAGAGCCCCCCTAATCGTCAAGGAGTCCGTATCTTCATTGCCGAGAACGGTATTCCCCTGCACCGTAAGGTTGCCGCTGATGGTCCCTCCGGTCAGGGGAAGCGCTCCAATCTGGTCCGCGGTCGTGCCGTGGGGATTTCCGGTTTTCCCTGAATGGCTTTCGCCGATGGTGATGCTTTTTTGGGTCACATCGGAGGTTATGCTGATCGAGCCGGATGTCAGAAAATCAATATTGCCGCCCGGATTGCTTATGCCGTCAATACTGCCAACCCCTTTTTGGATGGCAATCTTTCCATCCGTTTTGATCATGCCGGCTGAGCTTGTCCAGCCTGCGCCAAGCCCGGTTAATACAATCTTTGCCAGGAGAATATCTTTTTTATTCTGATCCGACGGTGCCGATGCGTCACATTTGATCTTCGGCCTTTCAATGATGTGAATTTCCTTATCACCCTTGTTCTTTTCAATGTCGCCGAGTGTTCCGTCGTCATACGATATCGTCAGGTACCAAACACCATCGGTCTTATCCTTGAGGTCATCAACCTCCTGATCGGCAGCCAGAAAAATGCAAACACCATGTTCCTCACCGCTTTCAGTCGTAACCTGGGCAATCGCTGCGCCTTTTTTCACAAGGAAATTTTTAGTGCCGGAAGGAATCACTTCAAGTCCTTCAACCACTCCGTACACAGCGTGCATCAGATGATTATGGAGCCTGAGCATCCTTATGTGATAATTCTGATCACACTTGAAATCTTCTTCCTTGAGAAACAGCCCGTTATAATAGTTCATCCTCTTGACTTCGCCCGCCATATATCCTCCTCATGTATGTCATTCTATGTAGGTGCCGCCAATGAGTGTGTCTTTTTCTACAGTACAGCCGTAATACACCGTTTTCCCGTCCCTTTCCTCGGAACCGCTCATACCGACACGCATGGTAGGGATGGTTATGTTGAGCATATAATTAGTGTGTACCGGCTTTTCGGCATCGATAATTCTCCGTATGTTGCGAGTTTTTTGCTCTCTCTTTTCAGGGCTTACATCCGGAAGCCACACATTCACGATAAAAAAATGAGGCATCATATCACCACCAATAACCGTGTCATGGCCCACTTTGGCAAGACCGACGAGAAATGAACCCAAGACCTCTTTCACCTCGACTTCACTGCCGGTATACGCCCTGAGTATCTCTTCGATCCCCCTTCTTGTCCCCCTCAAACGGTAAAGCGGGATTATAGTGCGGATTATCTTTTTCTTTACTGCAGTGTCCCAGTCTTCCCTGAGTACAAGCCCCATCCACGTTGAAAGCCAGTCGAGAAATTTAGTTGGCGCGGTATCCGGGTAGAAGTATTCATGAAGGATATCTATGGTTCCGCTTATGCCACCGTTACCAGTTTCAGGAGAGTAGCCTTTACTTTCCGAGAGTATCTTCTGAAAAATATTCAGATACAGTTCAAGAAAGCCTTGTGACTCCTTGTCTGCGGCCCGGAATATGGCCGGAAGCATATCAATGTAGCTCTTCGAGTTATTGTTCACGATGCAATATCCTCATGTTCGCCCTTGACGCTTACCGCCAACGACACCTTGCTTGTATCCACAAGCCCCTCTATTTTGATTGGAAATGGCTTGTCAGAGGAAATTGCCTGTACCATCTTCACCCCCGGAACCTTCTCCACTATGTTTATTAGCTCATATACCATCACGTCTCTGCCATAAGGCCATCCGTTGCCAAGCGCACCGCCCTTTACAGGATCCAGGAAGCTCATTAATGCTTTTATTACTTCTTCTTCCACCTTCCGCGCCTCGGCATAGCTGAACGATACCGCTTGGACAGAAAAGGCAACCGGTGTATAGACTGCCGTGTGAACCTTCAGGGCAGTTCCTATGAGCCGCCTGGGATACAGGTATTCCGTCACCTTGCTGCAAAATTCAAGCGACCACGTTTCGCCCGGCACATGAGAAGGAATAATCACAATCTCAATGGATTTTGCTTGCGTAAAGACTTCAACTCTCATTATCTCATCCGGAGCGGCTTCCTTGGCAAGTTCCCGGAAATCTTCTTCGGTTACAGCCCGGTAACGGGACTTGAGGAAACTCTGGGCTTCCGCCTTCATGGCCTCCACGTCAGGCTTCCAAAGACCGGCCTTGCGCTCGACATCGATATTCAAAAGATACTCGACGATTCTCTTATGAGCCTTGTCCGTATCGTCGAAGACCGAGTCGCCAGCCACGAGCCTGAGAAAATTAAGGTTTGCGTCTTCGGAAACTCTGTTGGCCCGGTAAATCAGGGATTCCGATATCCATGCAAGCAATTCGAGGATGGCTATGCCCGGATCGGAAGGGTTGAAATTCGTCCATTCATTCGTGTACTTGGGAATGGAAGCGGTCATTTCGTCCATGAGTTCGGCAAAAGTCTTGTTGTCCAGGTCAGGCAACTGAATCGGCACCTTACGCGTCCTCCCCATTCACAGGCGTCACTGTAATATCGCCATCTCCGGCCCATGGCAGCATGTTATCCGCGATTTTGGTCATCCAGGCAGTTTTGGGCGCGCCTATCTCATTACCGTCTATTGTCAGCTTGGTTATGTAATCAACGCCATCCACATCTTCCACCACTGAAGCTATCTCGGAATAGAAGAGTTCACAGCCAAAGGGCCATCCGGTTCCGTCCCGACCTCCGGTTATGGGATGAAAATAGTTACGGAGTTTTTCCCTGACCATGTTCGCGGCAAGCTGGCCGAGTCCGATGGAGACCGGCTTGAATTCCACATCCACCGTGACGGTTTTGTACTCAGGGCCGATAACCCTGATAAGGTCGCTTACCGGCGGATAGGCGCGTTCCCTCAGGTATGCCCCCACATGATCCAGCAATGCGGCTTCCGGCGAACGCTTCTCGCCGGTATAAAACGGCGCAATTATTACAACCACGTCCCCGGACTCTTCTTCTGCAATGCACGATGCCCTGGCTACGTAGGGCGAAGACTCGGCAGCAAGCATTTCAAAATCGCCCGCAGTCACTGCCCTGCCGCCGGTCCTGAGGAAATAAGGGGTACGCCGTATCAAGCTGTCCGTACTCTCCAGGTCCCTCCCACCCGACGCTGAATCGGCATTAAAGACTTTTTCAACATTCGGAATGGTTGTCTTCATGCCGGTAAGTACACCGCGTTGTACATCGCCGTTTTTACCGCCACCGTTTTTATAAAAGCGAGCCGCAATATTGTTGGCAACAGCGGGCGGTATCATCCCCCTTGCCCCATCACCGAAAATGATCCTGCCACCGGTCCGATCAATGATGTAGTGCCGGCTCAACGGCCCGGAACTACAGAAAGAGTTTACCTCGTGCCAGGTGACCCACACTTCCTTAATATCTCCCGACTCTGTCCTGGTGATGCGCACTGCCGATTCGCCTTCTTCCGAACCGATCAATCTCAACTCATCCTCGGACGGCACGGCCGGTTCCTTCACTTCGACAACCTGACCTTCAAGCACGGGTTTTGCCGACATGGTAAACACCTGGCCCGGCATTCCGTTGCTTGATCCCAGGATTTCATCTTTGACGAAAGAGGCGTTCTCTGCCCAGACCGTATTGGGCAGAATCGCCGCGACACGAGGTGCTTCCAGCCATTTACCCGCGCCAGCACTGACCTTCACCCAGCATCCCTCTTGACCGAAAAGAGTGATGTTCGCCATTTCGGCAGGAACCAGAAACGTCACGATTCCGTTTCTAGTGAAGTGTACTGTGCCGTCCTGGACTCCAAGGTCGACCCAGGCTTTTTGTTTTCCATTGTAATAACTCCAGTTGAACACATTTGCCTTATCCTGGGAATCCTGCCCCGCATAACCCGCCTCGCTGATCTTCGGCGGAGTCTGACCGTATTCAGCGACCTTCATGGAAAAGTACAGTGAACAGGGACAGCCTGCAGTCGCCCCATCGAGCCGCACATACAGAGCAGGAGGAGTCATCTCAAGCATTGTGTATGGTTTAAACGCCTTGGCGGGATTCTGATCTTCCGACTGAAAATTGTTGCTGGTGCGGCACCGCTGAACAAGCTTGTTTTTATACTCGTAGCCGAGACTCAGGGAATAGATAAACGGCGGAGCATAGGAAGGCTGCCTATAGGTCACGCCCACAAGGATTTTACTTTCCGTAAAGCCGGCATTAACGGCGTTGATAGTGTCTTGCGGCGTATCTTTCGATTTCAGCACCCTGTTGATTTCACTTAGTATCTCATTACTTTTGCTGGACTCAAAACCGCCCGGTCCGCCAAAATCGCCCTGGTCTATCCTTGCCCTGATCCAGTATCCTTTTTTGCCGTTCAGGTCAGCGGGAACCGCGGGGCGATCGCCGGGTATCACCAAACTCAGCGTCACGCTGTTTGATACGGTAAAGGCCTTGCTGCCATCAGAAACGTTCGTTGCCTTATTCCAGCCGGAGCCATCCCAATATTCCCATGCAATGGCCAAACCGTTAAATGCCGTGCCGCCTTTGAGCTTGAAACTCACATTGATCGTTGAACCCGGCTTTGAGAAGACCTTGTCGCATGCGATGTAAAAGGCGTCACCGATCCTGGGCGTCTGCCCGAATGGATAAAATCCCTTCTTGATCTCTATTGAATTATCGTTGAAGTAGACTGCGTCGGGGGATATTTCGACCGTTGTTAAATTACACGTTATCCCTCCGCCTATAATTTCGGGCAAAGCTAAAGCCCCGGAAGCAAGAAGACCCTCCTTCGGACTAAAGGCAAGCCAGTACTCACCATTATCAGCCTTTTCCGGCAGCCCATCCTTAAACACCAGAGAAGATGTCCCCTTAGAAACATTCCTAACCGCTAGGGCCAGCTTATTTCCCTTTGCATCCGAACACCCGGCGAACAGATCCCGGAACCACTGTTCCGTCACAATTGACGCATTGTTGGCAAATGAAAAAGTTATCTCTAACGATGCCAGACCTTCATTGTCAAAAGCCTCATCCATGAGATACAGGATATGATCGACCGGCTTTTCACCGGCAAAAACATGAAAACCTTCGTCGCTCCCCGAAACCACGGTGCTGTGTTCCGAATATGTATCAGCCCATGAATTAAGGGAAAAGGCGGCATTGATCCGGACGTTCGACACGGTAAGGGGTTCGAGCGTCTCGAAAACGACCTTGGGATCGTCCTTTGAAGCCACCTTGGTCCTGGCTGGAACAGTCACTGAAGACTTTGCCCCCTTCGCAAGCATGAAGGTAAGGGCAACCTGTGATGCAGCAGGGGGCAGTTGGCCGGTTCCTATAAAATCGAAAAAAGCGAGCTGATGTTTTTCAGGCGCCCTGTCCAACTGCCTGACAACCGTCTCCGCAAGCCTGGAAAAAAGCCGCAGGAGCGCTACGCCGATATCGTTTTCATCCCTTTTGGGGGAATCTTTATGAATATTCGGCCACAACGGCGACTTGAGGGGCTCCCCAAGGGACGGTTCAGGAAAAGACTTTCGGGCAAGCACGATAGCCCGATTGAAAATCTCTATGGCACTCCTGCCATCTATCTTCGGTGTTCCGCTTTTCATCTTGCACCTTCAAGATAGAATGGATACACAAGGTTCTTCTTGGTGTTGGTAGTCTTTATCCGGTAGCTGATGTCTATGTTCAACCTGTTATCCTCATCCCGGTCAGGCGCAACAGCGATCGAAGTCACCTCAATCCGGGGTTCCCATTTCAACAGAGCTTCTTTTATATAGACATCAACGAGAGTGGCCGTTACCGTGTTATTCGGCGCAAAGATAAGCTCCCGGATACCGCAGCCGAAATCCGGCCTCATCACTCTCTCGCCCTTTGCCGTACCGAGAATCATCAGGATTGACTCTTCAATCAAATCCTCCCCTGCCGACAGTGCGCATTTCCCGCTCTCACTGTCCACTCGTGCCGGAAAACCGAGGCCCTTGCCTAAAAAATCCATATCAACAGCCATATCATCCTCCGATCAACACGGTACCGACCGCTATCACCTTGCCAACCGGCATGTCGGAAGGATCATTGCAGGTCATCGCCATATCGCCGTTGCGGGCCGCCATCTTACCGTTTATCTTCACGGTTGCGCTGCCGAGTTTTATGGTCGCCTTATTGGATGGCGGACTCTGGAACGCCCCCCCCTGCGGAATATGCGGCGGCGTATTGTCCGCAGTGGAGTCGACCGTTGCAGCCGGCATTCCCATAATATTGACATCCGAACTCAGCCCGCCGCTTATGATGCCGACAAAGGGATGCGGCAAGGGCGTAGGAACGAGACTTGGCCCCGCCGGAATCATCACGATGTGCGTATCCGTCGCCATCACCTGATCTCCTTTTTTTGCAGCAGGCTGTCCCATGGTTAGTTAATGTTTACCGTTGCGCCCTTGATGGTCATGTTCCCCGATGCTTTAAGATCCATACCTGACGAAGCCTCAATTTTTGCCGAAGCCGATGCCTTTAAAGCTATATCCGACGCCGCCTCGATCTTTGCCGAAGCGGAAGTCTTGATCTCGATATCGGTTGCATCGATCTTGACCTTTCCGTTCGGCGCGGAGATGACGATATCCTTGTCGGATGCTATCGTGATGGTATTTTCCTTTGTATCCACCGTAAGACTGTTCTTTCCCGACTTGTCGATAATCTCAATCTTTTCCTTGCCGTCTTCGTCGGAAAGACTGATGACATGCCCGCTTCTGGACTTCAGCATCCTGATATTGTTCTTGCCATCGCCGTTTGTCTGGGGAGGCGTATCAACTCCATTCCACAATGAACCTATTACATAGGGCAGGTTGATATCGCCATGCTCAAACGCCACCAGCACCTCGTCATCCACCTCGGGAAGGAAAAAAGCCCCCATTTCCTTGCCCCCCATAAACGTAAGGACTCGCGCCCAGTCGGACTCATCATCCCCGCTTATGCGCGGCAGCTTAACCTTCACCCTTCCCATAGCGTCTGGGTCCTGGTTGTTGGTAACTATACCGACCACCACGCCATATAACCGGGATCGGTCCCGCTGTCTGTCGTCAAGCAGGTCCGTTATGCTCATGTACCCTTCCTTTGCGCCTTGAAAGATGTCATATATCCGGCGTCATCCACAGAATGAATCGCCTCGGTGACGTAGTACGCACCGCTGAAGAAGTCCCCGACACCCTCTATCTTGATATTCGCTCCGACGACGATCTTGGGATTTCCACAACACCGCCCGTCTCCGCTGAAAAGGTTCTTCATCATCGCATCGAGCTTCGCTTTGGCAATTTCGTCTGCGTGCTCCGGATCGACCACTGTTTCGTCTGTGATGCAGACTGAGGGGCCGGATGCGCCGCCCGCCTTGTTCTTTGCGGTTGACACAACCTCTTTTTTGTTTTTGCTGTCCCAGCTCCTGACCTCGACCCCTTCGGGCGCCTCCCGGCACTGAACCGAAAACACGGTAAAGTCTATTCCATATTTAAGAGTGATATCAGGCGAGCCATCCTGCCGGGACTTGCGGAAGAGTATCTTCTTGTCGTTCGCCAGAAACTCATAACCGTTCAGCTTCGCCATATCCTCGATGAATTTGAAATAATTCTGATTGTTCCTCATGACATGGGGGTGCACGACCTTCGTGTCTTCCACCTCAGCGGAAAGCCCGGCGTCCTGCGCAATTTTTGTAACAATGTCGCTATCCTTCATATCCTTGAAGGAACCGTTTTCAGAACTGCCTTTAGGAAGGGACAAAAGCTTCCTGAGCCGGTCATACCCTCTAATCTCAAGCGATATCCGCTCATGGAACTGGGGCTCTATCACTGCTATTTCACCGGTAATAAGCTTCTCAAAAGAATCAAACCCCATTGATATGACAACCTCATCACCGGTCTTGAAACCAGCGTTCAGGATATCGAGCTTTTCCTTGGTCAGTTCAGTGAAGTCCCCCATGTCAAATCGTAGCGAAAAAGAGGACGGAAGACTCGTCTTCTGCTCGACCTTCACCTCGCTGACATAGGCCGGAAGCCCTTTGGGAAGAGGGTTTCCATTTATGAGGATTTCAAATCCCCCTGCAATAACCTGGTTGTCTTTTATCATCGTCTAATCCGGAATCACCAATACCCTGCCGATATCGTCAGCAGTCGGGAACACGAGCGGATCAGGGATATTGTTCGCATAGGCTACCTTTCTCCATTGTGAGGCGTCGTTCAATGCAACATGGGCAATAAGATCGAGTCTATCCCCATCCTTAACCGTCCAGAGTTTCCGGCAAGCCTCCTTTCCCTTGAGAGCCGCGTCTTCATCAGTCGTTACGACAGATTTAAACGTAACGGTCAGTTCCGATCTCACTGGAATGCCTGTTGCCAGGAACATCGTAAATTTTTGGTCAATCTTGTATATGATCCCTTTGTAGCTGAACTTACCCCATAAGAAGGCGCAGACCGGAGGCTGCTTGGTGGTTTTTCCCTCAACAGTGGGAGAGAGAAGAGCCGTGATTTTTCCTGTCTCGTTTCTTACATCATCACCCTTTTCATAGGTATCGTAGAAAAGGCTGACGGTGAAATCTTCTATCTTCACCTTCTTGAACTGGAGGTTCGCCCCTTCACCGCTCACATCCGCCGAAGTAATAACGGAATAGCTCGCCGGATTGAACATGACCGGAATTTCTTCATTAGTAACGAGGTTTTTGATGATGGCTTTTTCCGCCATTACATCCCCCTCCTCTCACGCTCAATCATGATCCTCTTTTCAACCATCTTGTAAACACTGTCAGCGACCCGCTTCAACTCGGCTGCGGGAATTGCAGCTTGGCGCCCTGATGCCCCCACCCCCCTTGCATCCGGAAACTCTTCAGAAATGAGTATTCCATCACCCGCTCCCTCCCGATAGGCGCCTGACGCTATTGTCTCATCCATCACAAGAGCCGGGCTGTGCGAAGCACTGCTATTGTTGGGCCTGGCGGTGTTGCTGGAAGGCGACTTTTCAGAAGTGCCGGGAATATGCCTGGATCGTTTATGAACAAGGGGCAAGGTTTCATTCCACGTTTTGCCGGAGCTTGATACGGAGGCTTGCGGTGGTATTGGAAGCTGTTCGTCTTGGAATACGTTAGTTCCTTCATGTGTGAAACGTACCTCGGGGACGAGAGTATTCCGCCTTCCGTATACCTGCGCAGCCACATCATTTTTTCCGTTTTCACCGGTTGCACCGGTCCAGTTGTCTGCATTGAAACCGGATATGCGGGTGGTCACCGGTATCAGACGAATTGACGGCAATGACATCACGCCATAATCCATTCCGGGTTGTAAGAGATGGTGCATCCTTTCGACAGAGCCCAAAACAGCTTTCTGAGCGGCATGTTTCACTCTTGCGTAACTTCCGGTCCGTGCTGAGTCTGGAGAATCTTCCGCTTCCAATGAATGATGTGCTGCATCACGAGCGGCCATCCGTTGGTTGATTCCCACATAAGAAACATGCGCATCCTGACTTTTCAGGAAACGGGAAGGTGTATACCCGGTCAGGGAGGGAGCTGTACCCGGTGCGTTGCTATTGGTTGTTAGCTGCGACTGCCGGTCCCCCTTCCGAAAAAGCTGCTGAGAGGTCTGCATAACCGGCTTGGCAATCTGCTCCAACTGCCGATGGGAACGGGGAGAAAGCCTGTCAGCCCCGGAAATCAACACTGGAAGCGGGCTTATGCCCCCCGCCTGATGAGGCGGGGTTCCGAGCTCTTGCGACGTTTGTTCGACTCTTCCAACATCGTGCTTCGCGCCCGTCAAAGAATCAACGGCCGCACGAGAAATGTCGACGGTCACAGGTATCAGGCGGAGCACCGGCAATGGCGCTCTGCCGTCGCGCCTATCCGTCAAGAAGCTGCGATGGCCTTCAGCCAAACGAAAACCCGGCTTGTGAACGAAATGCTTCGATATTCCGTCCCGCCCGATCACATCGGGAACAGCACCCGGTAACCTGTCATTGATTATCGTCGCGGCATGCCGCGCTCCCTGCCGGAACGTATAGAAAGATGTCGGGATAGTCAGCATGGCAATCCGATCCGCTTGGCGCCGGGAAAAGGAAGTTGGTCCGGCGGATTCAGCAGACAAACATGAGGCTCCTACAAAGCCCAAAATGCTCCCTCCCCCCTGGCGGGGGAGGGCCGGGGTGGGGGGGAAGGCGCCATCATCTCCGCATGTTGCATCTTCACCCACCCCCCACCCCTCTCCCGTCAAGGGAGGGGGAGCCGATTGCCAGGACTTTTGCATGAAGAGCAAATTACGAAGCAGGTTCTTATTCCACACCTGATCAGGGGGGCCACCTGCAGGAGCATTGCGCATTCCGTATGCCTGAACAGACTTTTCGACTCTCACGTTTTCATTCGATCCGTACGTCAAAGCATGTGCAGCAGAACGCGATATGCCGGACGTCACGGGCGTCAGACGGCTCGTCGGCAACAATGTCTCCATTCGACCTTTTCCGTTTCCCACCATATTCCCATAATAATGATACCAGAGGTTCAAACTCAGCCTGATCGTATGTCCGGCAGCATTCTTCGCAGGCATCCCTTGCCCTGAGCCGTCCCAAAGCTGCTTCAGCAGAACAAGGGCTGGCAGATTGCGCCCCCTTCGCCTGACGCCATATTTATTCATGATTCGGTTACCGAACGTGAGACTGGCCCACGCAGTCGGACATCCATTTTTTTCCATGTCACAGGAGTCCTGTTGCCGAGGCAACTCCCCTGATGGCGGAGAGCACCTGCGATGATTTGGGCTTTGACAACCCGCCATGGGCCAGAACAAGCGTTTCCGTGGCAACCGTGTTGCTTGCCGCATTAAGTGAAGGACCATCCCATTTGATGGGGTAGGCCTCGTAAAAATCCCACCACATCGCCGGTAATCCGGCACGGTCTAACAGATAAATCGACCCATTTTTTCGCTGTACATTCCCTTTAACGACATCGTCGTACCAGCTCCACAGCAAGTCGAGATCGGTCAGTCCATGCTTGAGTGTAATGTCCGTATACTTTGTGGATTTAATAAACGTATATTCCCTATCATTTTCACCGCCGAACATCTTCCGTTCCACCTCGGTCTGGATGCTCATCCCCGACACTTCAGTGAAACCGCCGGCAATTATTCCCTCGATTTCAACCAGGAAATTATATGCACTGTAAGGGTCAAGCCTGACGCCGACTGCTTTTGCCGCAAGGCCGACAGCAGCGCTTACATTGAGTGAGGCGCTAAAACCAAAGCCTGCCATCTTCTCCTCCTACACCTCAAAAAAATCCGTTTTCTGATCCTGCCCGAGCTTTTTGTTGATCCTGCTTACCTCTTCACACCACCTCTGTCGCTCCCGGTGCTCCATTTCCAATATATCCCGGTAACCCCAATGGAAGTAGTATGCGATAAATGCTACCTCCTCATAGAGGCGGTCGAGGGGGTAGCACACTACTCCCCCGCCTGTGGTTCCATTTCAAACCTGTGCTGGCATTTGGGACATTCCACAGAGATCATAGTGGTTCCATTGCGGTTTACCCTGTTGTACATATCCTGAAGGTAGGCAAAATCCGCGGCAAACAATCCCTCAATAACCTTCGGGGTAATCATTTTCACATCCCCAAGGCGTGTCACGACTCTTGAAAGCAGAATCACAGGGAGGAAAGCCGGATTCTGCTGAACCCTCGGATCCTTCATCGGCAATATCTCATCCCCTGCTGTAGCAAGCCTCATCATCCCGTTTTTATTAAGGGTGCCGCTTTCATCCACATATCCAAGAGGAAGAACAAATTCAAACTCCGTCTGAAAAACTGACATGAATCCTCCAAATTCATACATTTACCGAACATAAAGGAGGGAGGCGAAGGTATTTCGCCCCCCTATTATATTACGCTACCCTGGACACCCCTTCATGGACGATTTCAAGCGTTTCGATGATTACCTCGTTACCTTTCGCATTGAAACCGGATGGGCTGTATTTTGTGGGCCATGCTTCGACAATGTCCCACCGCGCCTTGTCATTGCCCTCTTCGTCGACAAGTATGAGGGAGATGTTTTTCCTGGCTTTTGCGGCTCCGGTCTGTGTGACCTGTTTGTGCCAGTTGTAAAGTTCCATGGAATCGGTAAGCCCTTTTTTAAGTGAGATGTTTCCGAATTTGGTAAGCCCGGACAATTTCCTCTGGTGGGGAGCGTCCGTGCCCTCCCTGTACTCAACGGGATCCGTAGTCGAATCGGGTATCGTGGCCTCCGAGAAACCGGCACTCTGAATGCCGTCTATTTCAACCCTGAATCTGAATCCCCTGTAAGGATCAGTCCTATTAGTCATTTTCCGTTCCTCCAGATATGAATGAAATATTTTTTTGTGTTTTCCGACAACGCCTCAATGCCCAAGACTCCAGGCACATCCCGGCTACTTCGAAGCTAGCGTTTTCTGACTGACTCTGATTATCACGAACTCGGCCGGTTTAACCGGTGCAACTCCGACCTCGATAATCAACCGCCCGGCATCAATTACATCCTGCGGATTGTTCTCGGAGTCGACCTTGACGAAGAAAGCCTCCTCGGGTGTGGTCCCGAACAATGCGCCGCCTCTCCAAAGGCTGGTGAGGAAAGCGGTAATATTCCTTTTCACCTTGCCCCACAGAGCCGGGTCGTTCGGTTCGAACACAACCCACTGGGTGCCCTTGTCAACGGACTCTTCGATGAAAAGGAAAAGTCTCCGTACGTTCACATATTTCCATTCCGGGTCGGCAGTAACCGTGCGTGCGCCCCAAACGCAGATGCCTGAACCGGGGAAGGCCCTGATTGCATTCACGCCGGGGAGATAAAGGACATCGTTTTCTCCCTTGGTCAGTTCCCTTTCCACCCCGATTGCGGACCTGATATAGCCATCGGTTATCCCTGCGGGCGCCTTATGAACTCCCCTGGCAACATCGGTTCTCGAGTAAATACCGGCTATTGCCCCAGAAAGAGGCATGACTTTCGTCGTTCCAGCAGGATCCGAAACCTTGATCCAGGGATAATAAAGTGCGCCGAACGTGGAATTATAATTGTCCTTCTTGTCCTTCAGCACATCATCCGGTTTGATTCCCTTCCGGCTATCCGCTATGAAGAAACAATCCTTTCTGTTTTCGCAGTAGCTCAGAGCACCCTTCACCGTAGTCACATCCCCCTGGCAGTCCGGGATAGCAACAATATTTATGTCATCCACCGTGTCAAAGGCGTGCAGGCCGTTCCGGGCCTTTTCGCTTCCGGTATAGTCGCCGGATACAACCGAAGATGAGCCGTCATCCTTGGCAATGCCGTCATTTCCCCCCGTAAGCGCAGCGGCCGTCGTAACAGTGGCCGGAATCGCTTTTGAGCCCGTAACGTCCTTGCCCGCCTCTTTCCAGGCATCCTTTTCGATGGTGATGTAAGAAGAAGCATTGTTAACCGTATCTTCAAGCGTATTCAGGCCCAGATTGTCGAACACCTCGACATCCCTGTACTCCCCCTTGGCGTTTTTATACTGGACTGTGAGCGTGAAAGTAGTTGAGTCTGCCTTTACCGTAACTGCAATCTTATCCCCCCATTTGCCGCCTGAAGACGCAAGGATTCTCAGCGCCGGTTTTGCGGCCGCATCATTGAGGGTTACTGCTGACGCAACAGCCGTGGCTGTGGTCGGATCGTTGATATCGCTGTAATGGCAAGTCCTGACCACATAGCACTTCGATCCCCCTTCCTGAAAGAACTGATATACCGAATAGGCGAGTAGTCCGTCTTTGATGAAGCCGCCGAACGTATTCACGAACTGTGTCCAGTTGGTGATGAGAGCGGCTGCCCCTATCGGTCCTTTTTCCGCAATGCCCACAAATGCGCCGGTCGACGTGCCGACTCCGGCAATCGGTTTTGACCCTGAGGAAACCTCTTCAACATAAACTCCCGGTGAAAGGTATTCACCCATTTTTACTACCTCCCTTCGAATCGGATTTGGTTTTGCCCTTGCTCCGTGTCCCTGTTGCGGCCAGCAATTCAGATACGTTCTTCGGCTCTATCTCAGCCGGTTTTTCAATTTCCTTCTCCAATTGGGGTTCAGCCGTTTTTTCGACTACCTGTTCCGCGGCAAAAACAACAATCTCCCCCCTTTCAATAAACCCCTTAAGGTGAGAGGACGCCATGTCGGCATCGTCTATTGCCGCACTGCCTGATGCAAGCAGTCCGATGGACTTCTCTTCAGTCAGAGAGATCAGCACCGGCTGATTCAGTTTGTTTTTGATCTTTGGCATACGCACCTCCTTTCAATTCACTGCCAGTTTAATATCCGGTAAATCAGGTATGGAAGCATTACTGGATTCAGGTTGAAACCTAGGGTGAGACCTTGGCCGTTAATGTTATCTCCTTGAAGGGGGTTTTGGGATCCAAGCCGGTTGTATCAATCAGGATGGTTTGTTCCTGGTACAACTTCCCTCCCACGGTAATGCTGAATTTGTTTCCCGGCATATCAACCAGGGGATAGACACCATACAGAGCCGGTTTTCTATCCACGCCATCCACCTTTAGGAACAGCTCTCCATCAGGGAGATTGTCCGGCCTTGCCACATCCTTCACTATGACAGCCAGGGTCAGCCTGCTCACCCGCTTTGACGCCAAGGTTCTTTTTCTGTCAAATGCGTTCATCTCCCCACCTTGTAGACATCCAGGTCCTTTTCAACCACCCTCGTTACGGTCTTTTCATGCGCCGAAGGTATCCTGACCGGCGTAAGCATATAAGAAGCTGAAAATTTGAGCGGCTTGCTGGGAAACGTGCCCCAGAGTTTATTCAAATCTTCAAGGGAAAGGGAATTCGGGACAATTTTCAGGTCACTGTTACCGGTCTGCTGAAGGTTTCCAAGAAGCTGATCTCCCCTAAGTAATGCGTTATCATGGAATGTCTGCATCAGGTTTTCCATGATGAGCAACTCGGTCTCCCTGTTCTGGGCGTAAGGTGTAAAAAGATAGAGGAGGTCCACCACCAACGGCGGGTAGTGCATTTTCTGTTTCAAGGAGACAGGCCCGGACATCTCCATCCCGGCATTCCTGAAGTGTGTATTCTCCGAAAACTGGTATAAGAAAACCGAAAGCTTCGGTGTTGTCGCGGTCTCCATCTCCGCAGGCGAAACAAAGAGCACAGCGTTCTCATCGGCAAGAGCTGGAATATTGTTCTTAATCAGCATTTTCAGGGATTCGCCTATATCCCTGAGTACGGTTGTGGCCATCTATATATCTCCAAGAAGATCTGCATAAGGTACGAAATCACCGGGCACGAGGGGCTTCCCCATTTTCTGATACTCTCTTCTCGCAGCCATCATTATTTCCTTCATTCCAATACTCGTTTCTTGCCTTGCGGCAAAAAAGGCTGACGCCAGAGAGATATTTTTGATGTTTCCGCCGCAAATTTTTAGCTTTTCCGCCAAAAACATGAAATCAACATCGTTGGAAAGAGGAGCATTCTGCGGATAGATATGTTTCCAGATCCGCTCCCGGTCTTTGACATCAGGGAAGGGAAACTGGATTATGAAGCTCATTCTGCGTTGAAATGCCTCATCCATGTTATTCACGAGGTTGGTGGCCAGAATGACGATGCCCTCGTACTCCTCGATCCTTTGCAGAAGGTAGCCAACCTCGATATTCGCGTACCGGTCGTGCGAATCTTTCGTTTCGGAACGCTTGCCGAAGAGGGCGTCGGCCTCATCGAAAAAAAGCACCGCATTCGACCGTTCAGCTTCGGAGAAAATCCGGTTGAGATTTTTTTCAGTCTCGCCGATGTACTTATCCACCACCCGTGACAAATCGATCTTGTAGAGATGCAATTGCAGTTCTCCCGCAATTATTTCCGCTGCAAGGGTTTTCCCCGAACCGGGCGGCCCGGAGAACAGAATGGCAAGCCCCTTCCCGATTGAAAGCTTTTTTCCATATCCCCAGTCTCCGTAGACGACCTTCCGGTATTTCGCCTGATCACATATCTCTTTCATGTGAGCCAATTGATTCGGCGCAAGGATGATGTCGTCCCAGGTTCGCTTGGTATCCGTTTTTCCGGCCAAACGACTGAGATTCGAATGCGACATATTCCTGCAAACATCATGAAGATTTTCATAGAAAGAATTGCCGCTGGAAAAGCAGTGAGCCATGTTCCCCGCCGCGGATGTCGCATCACGAATCTGTCCCGGAGTGAACCTGAATTTACCCGCCAACGCCTCGATGTCCTGTGAGTCTCCGGCATCGCAATATTTCTCCAGGTACCACTTCCAGAGATGTTTCCGCATTGTTTCATCGGGGATGGTGAATTTCAGATCCACAAAAACATGATCAGCCAATGCCCCCCGCGGCAAGGTAGAGCTTTTTGCCAAAAGAAACGTCAACTTCGAAAATGCTTGAATGGAGTGAAGCAGAGCCTCCAGATGCTGGATATTCAGCCCGGAGAATCTATCGATACCGTCCAGGCAGAGAGCGGAAGAGTGGAGCACCGCCTCGCGAGAGAGAAGCCAGACCGTCTCCCTGAGCGATTCTTCTTCCGTAATTTTTTCAAGATCCGCAACGATAAGGGGCAAACCCAAGTCATCGCATATTGCTTTCGCAAATGTTTTCTTCCCCCCGCCCTTTGGGCCGTAAAAAAACATAATCAGGTTTTTATCCACCGTTTCCTTGTTGGAAAAATGCTGCATGGCGGCACTACGCATCTGATCGTGTTGTTCATCAAGGGCAATGACGCCCCCATCAACCGTTCCAGGAGGGGTAATCCATGAGATTCCCGCGATACGGGCATCAAGAAAACGAACTCCGATCATGAAGTTCTTTATCTGGTCATCCAGCTTCAATGCCTTGGAAGGAAACGGGATTTCATATTGCGAAACAAAAGAGAGCAACTTGAATTTGAGGAGGGGAGCGGAGGGATGAAATACCGCGTGAATATGCAGCCGTTCTGAAAACGAATTACCGAGAAGCCGATCAATAAGTCCGATTGTCGGGATTTTCTTCGTTACATCATCCTGCAGATAGGCGTACAGCTTTTCGTATTTGGGATCGATCTCGGAGGCAAGGGAGATAAGAAGACAATCTTTTTCAAAAGGAGTGAGATGAAATATCCGGGTAAGTGCAGGAAGCCCTAAAAAGCAACTCGTGTTCGTTTGCTTACGAGCTATCTCCTTTTCCTGCCCCTGGAGTTCATTGTAAAGGGCGCCGGATTTCGGAGAGATGGGTTTTTCCGAAAAGATTTCCGCTATTTCATCATCGGAAATAACCAGTCCCCTGAGTTGATCAAAAGGGCCGGGTTTATCCGTGTTCAGATATTCGAGTTTCAGTTGAATGAGAAGATCAAGACGTTTGAATTCATCTGCAAGATATTCATCATTTGAAGAATATCCCTGCACATTTTCTTCTTGCCGCGCAAACGCCCTCTCTGGCATTTGTCCCCCAAGACATTATACAATAAGACTATGTCCCACACATCCGGGTGTCATAAGTCAGGCCTTCTCGAAAACCGGTACAAAAAGCAAATCCTCGCGGGCTTTCGTACTCTGCCCTTCCAAGGATTGTTAGTATTTTTTTGAATAAATTTAATAATATAGTATTTACCATAATGTCAATAAATAATATTTTACCATTTTTTACTTCTATCTCAAAAAAACAATTTTAATGCCATTCATTTCACCTTTGCCACATTTAAACATCTTAGACGCAATGACTCACTTGGGTTGCAAAGCCTTGCCCCTCCCACAAGCCCTCTCCTACCCCGATTTCTGTCAAGGAGCTTGACGTAATTGCCGATGTAATATTTAATGAATAAATTTACCGGCCAACCCGGCCGCTTAACTCTAAGCGCAACCCATCAACTACTGAAAACATTGCCACGACCAAAGATCTGATCAGCCCGAACAATGAACAGTGATAGGCAAAGATCATTATGATGTTATTCGGAAACCATTCGACAATCCGCTATCAGTTAACGAGCCTGGTAATCGCCTGCATAGCACCGGTCTGGCTCATAGCCGGCTTCCTTGTATTTCACGCCTACTCATCAAAATGTAATCAACTCAACCGGGACATGCTGGCAACCGCCCGATCAATGACCATGGTTGTCGATCGTGAATTAACAAGCGTTCAGTCCGCACTTCTGGCATTAGCAACGTCACCATCCTTTAAAAACGGTAGTTTTGAGGATGTCCATCGCCAGACTCTTGAACTTTTGAAATCATATCCCGGAGCGGACATCATCGTCGCCGACATGACCGGGCAACAAGTGTCAAATTCATTCCGCCCCTACGGCAGCCCCCTTCCCAAGCGTAATAATCCCGATGTGGTGCGGAGCATCTTCGAATCCGAAAAGCCGATTATCAGCAATCTGTTTTTCGGGGCAGTCACCAAACGTCCCCTCATCGGGATCGATGTCCCTGTTTTCCGTAACGGAAAGGTTGTCAACGATCTATCCATGACCTTTTCTTCAGATCGAATGGCGTCGATCCTGTCGCATCGTAAGTTAACCGAAGGATGGTATGGCGCGATCCTGGACAGAAAAAAGGTTGTGGTTGCCAGAACCCGGAACCCGGAACGATCTATCGGGAAGCAGGCCTCCCTTGCACTTTGTCAGGTACTGGCGACAACCAATGAAGGCACGGCAGAGTACCAAAACATAGAAGGGATACCAGTACTGGCTGCATTCAGCCAATCTGCCATGTCCGGGTGGACCGTCGTGGTTGGAGTACCCAAGGCCGTAGTCATGGCGGAAATATATCGCTGGACCGGGTGGGCAATCGGTGGCGCAACGATTATTTCACTTACCGGCATTATGCTGGCCATGGGCATTGCACGGAGGATTGCCCACGATATCCAGTTGTTGGTGAACCCTGCCCTGGCGATCGGGCGAGGAGAGCTTGTGGCATCCATTGGTTCGCAATCCGCGAAAGAAACTATTGAAGTTGCAGAAGCTCTTGTTCAAGCATCGGAACTGTTACAGCAACATGCAAGAGAGCGTGACCATGCGGAAAAACAATTATCCATAACAATTGACAACCTTCAAAAAGAAACGGCAGAACGCCTTCGAACCATGGAAGAACTGCGAGAAAAAGAGCAGCTACTCATTCTTCAGAACCGCCAGGCCGCCTTGGGAGAGATGATCGGCAACATAGCTCATCAGTGGCGCCAGCCGTTAAACTCCCTGGGGCTGCTGATCCAGCAAATCCCGCTCTATTACGAGATTGGCGAGGTAAACGAGGAGTTTCTGGACAACAATACAAAGAAATCAATGGAGCTTATCCGGCACATGTCTCAGACCATTGACGATTTCAGAAATTTCTTCAAGCCCGACAAAGAAAAAGTCGAGTTCAGAATAGGGGAAGAAGTTACAAAAGCGTTGTCGCTCCTGGAGGGTAATCTCAGTAACAAGCACATACGGATAGAGGTTGATGCGAAGGATAATTCGGTTATTTACGGATACCCAAACGAATTTTCCCAAGTTATTCTCAATATCCTGACCAACGCCAGGGATGCTTTAGTAGAACGGGGAATCGAAGACCCGCGAATAGACATTACGGTAGGCAACGAAGGGAAACGGGCTTTTATGACCATTTCCGACAACGCTGGAGGCATACCGGCTGAGATCATCAATCAGATCTTCGCCCCCTATTTCACCACCAAGGAGCAAGGAAAAGGGACTGGCATCGGCCTGTTTATGTCCAGGACTATTATTGAAAAAAACATGGGCGGGCTTCTCAATGTGCGCAACGTTGGAACAGGGGCCGAATTCAGGATCGAGATCGAAAACCAAAGATGACACCAATTCGACAAAGAAACAGGCAAGGAGGAGAGATCCACAATTTTTGTCATTTTCTGGTGACGATTTTAGGGGACAAGACAAACTTAATTATCGAGGTGATTGATTATATCAATAATATCAAACAGATACATCAGCCCACAGCTTGGTGCGATACTTGCTCATTAAAATCATAAACACACGACATACCTCTCAGTAAATAGCAAACCTGGAGTAATCCAGGGACGCAAAGCCACGGGTCCTCTGCAGAGGATAGCCGGGCTGCCGAAAAGAGGGCGATAACTCCTATCACTTACGCCCCTCTTGTTATACCAGGATGGGCGTTTTCCGTTTTCAAGCACCCACCCCAATCTTAGCTCCAGCCAGTCTGTAACCACCTGTTGGCGTCAGTCACCTCCACCATCATCAAGTAACAGGAGCGTATTCATGCGAATAGTAATTTTGATAGTTATCGGCCTGTTTTTGGCCGGATGTGGCGGAGGCTCCTCAACGGGCTCCAGCGCCTCGACAATTTCGGGTGTCGCAGCAACGGGAGCCGCCGTATCAGGCACGATCTTCCTCAAGGATTCAGCCGGACATGAGCTGTCGATGGCAACAACCAATGGAACGTTTTCTTTCAATGTCTCGGCCCTCAGCCCTCCATTCATGCTCAAAGCGAGTTGGGGCGGCACGACGATGTATTCGTTTTCCACTGCCGCCGGTACCGCCAACATCACGCCGCTGACTCAGATGATCGTCGCGGCAGCGGCCAATGGCAGCAATCTTGACGCAATCTATGCCGCGCCCAGCATGTCGACATTCGCGGCTGTCGCATCCAACCTTCCCGCTTCAACAGCAAGCCTTCGGGCGAATTTAAAACCTCTTCTTGAGCGCTATTCAGCCGACATGAGCCCGATTACCGGTGCATTCGCCGCCAACGGCACGGGCATGGACAGCCTGCTGGATCACGTGGCAGTGGCATATAATACCGGAACGGTATCGGTGACGGACAAGACCTCTGGCGCTACGCTTTTCACTGCTCCGCTCTCTCCGGACCTGAATCACGGAGTATCCTCAATGAGCTGGACCAGCCAGCAGGCAAGCATTGCACGGGACCCGGATGTCCAGGTATCCGTAGCAGGTGACGGCTTGGCCGTGTGGTGGCAGTACAATTCCGACAACAGCGCCAGCACCATCCAAGCCCAATGGCTTTCCGACGGTTCGGCCCCGGTTCGCATCAGTACGCCGACCGGCTTCGCATACTCTCCTCACGTCGCGTTCGATGCCAATGGTAATGCCATTGCCGTCTGGGCTCAGACAACCAACCAGCTCAATAACATCTGGATCAACAGGTATGTGGCCGGTTCCGGATGGGGAACTCCGGTACAGATAACGAATGTAACCTCTGCAACGAACGTATCCGGAGAGCCGGGGATCGGCGTGGATGGCGCAGGAAATGCCATCATAACCTGGAATCAGATGAACCTCGCAATTGCCAGCCACTTCGACGTTTTCACCAGCCGATATTCAGTGGCAACGAATACCTGGAGCGCACCGGCGATGTTTTCAAATGGAACGAACTGCGCCTATGGATACAAAGTCGTGGTCAACCCGTCCGGATCAGCAGCGCTCATCTGGCTGCAATTTCAAAACAGCGCCGGGACTGGCGGAAACGGGGAAGCCAATGATGTTTGGGTGGCAACCGGCACGACCACCGGCGGATGGAGCGATTCGGCTAAATTGAACAGCAGTTCAAACCTGATCTACGGACAGCTCACGATTGCGATCGACGCGGCCGGAGATATTATGGCTGCCTGGGTCCAGAGCAATAACGCCGGGTTGTTCGACATTTGGGTAAACCTCCTCACGGCCGGAGGCGGATGGGAAGGGGCACGGACTATCTCCAGCGGGACCATCGGCGAATGTTACGGGCCTAGCATCGCGCTCGACGGTGCCGGTAATGCCATTGCGGTATGGGAGCAGCAGTCCACGTCAGCCAACGCTGATTACATCGCCGCAAGCAGGTATACGGCCGGCACGGGCTGGAGCGCTCCGGCACAGATCAGCCAACTCCTTGACTCTACCCGGGAGCAGCGCGTTGCCGTGGATGCAGCCGGTAATGCTACCGTTGTCTGGTATCAGGTTGAACAGACAGGAGTTACAGTCCGGTCGAGCAGACACCTCACAGCCTCAGGGTGGGGAACCCCGCAACTCATTGCAACGATGGATGCAAATTACGATGGTTACACAACGTCCCCCCAACCGAGAGTTGGCGTCAATGCAAACGGACAGAGTTTTATTATCTGGGGAACGGAATCGTACTGACTGGGCGGTGAAAAGTTTTTTTACCAACGTCAGGCTATTTAGCCTGACGTTGGCAATGAAACCACATTCACAAAATATTCACCGCCCGTGCCGCAAGGAGGGCAATCACCAGCAGGGAAATGAGCGACTGCAACATCATCAAGACCTTTGCCCATCGCGATAGGACCGGAACATCTGTTGGAGAGAAGGCTGTGGAAGTATTGAAGGCCAGAAAGAGGTAATCTACAAAATTTGGCGCCCACTCCTGAAAGCCCGCAGCACGTCTCTTGCCCGGTTCCATGGTCATTTGAGGAAAAAGAAATGCTCCGCTTGCGTGTCTCCCTCGTTGGGCCCGTTTATGCGGTCCGCCGGCATCAAGCCTCCAATACCATGAGGCAAAGACCAGAATATTGGCTAGCCACAGCGCAGCCGCGGATTGCAATAGTTCTTCCGGCTTTTCCAGATGCAGGGGTAAGGCTCTTATCAACAGCGCCAGGGAAATTATCATTGCTGCTGTTACCACACCATTTAGGACATACCCGAGAACCTGGTTCGTAACATGAGCGCCTCTGTAATGGCTGATTACGGCTGGTACGATAAGCACTGAAATCACTGCCAGCAACAGCCAGCGCGATCCCCCGAGAAGCAAAGAAGAGGGCAATGCCGCGTACAGACCACCAAGCGCCAGCAACGCAAACAGCGCCGGCCAGCGAGCCCCGGCAGCCTTCGTGGCGCTCGCCCATTCTTTGAGCAACGTTCTCATGCCTACTTATGTCCCTCACAATCTTTCAGAAAAGCCAGACAAAAGGTTAATTTTCTCACAAATCAACTCTCGAGCTATTCACGCCACGCCCCCTGTGACCCTTTACGAGCCCATGGGCATCCTTTACTTCAAATCCTCTTTTATGACTATCTTTGCGTTTTTTCGCAAATCAGCCTTAATCCCCTCAAAAATCTCACTCTGTCTGCCAGCTTTCATCTCTGCAACAATTCGTTCCCGAACTTCTTCAAATGAACGAGTAAATTGCCGTATCCCCGTCAATTTTATGATGCTATACCCCTTTGCATTCTGAAAAACCGTAGACACATCACCTTCGTTCAGGCTGCTGCCATCCGTTTGAAACAAAACCTGCACAAATTCTTCAGGCACATTCTCTTCTTTAAACCAACCCAAATCTCCACCTGACGCCGCTGCGGAACCAATGGAACTCAGCTTCGCCACCTCCTCGAACTTGACGCCGCCGTTGATTTTTTTAGCCAGCTCATTTGCTTTCGCTTCTTCCTTCACCACTATCTGGCTTATCCTCAGTTCATTCGCCGTATAGTTGTTTTTATTCTCGTTGTAGTGTTTCTTCAGATCAGCTTCAGGAATCGCCGGAGCGCTTTCTATTTTCTCTTTCAGATACGCTTCAACAATGATGCGTTTTTTAAGATCCGCCAGCTTTTCGTCTATTTCCTTACGTTTGTCAATCCCCTGCACCGCTGCTTGCTGTAAAATCAATTCACGGACGATCATCGTATCAAGCATTTCTTTTCTGCCCTCAGGCGTTTGTCCTATCTCTTTAAGATGATCGGGCAGAGTGGCCAGTTCATTTTCGAGTTCTCCGGCTGTTATATTTTTACCATTGACTACGACCAGAACGTGGGTGCCTGCCATTGCAACCGGCGAAGCCCCGGCAGCAGCCCCTTTGGATTCCACTGACTCCCGGGCAATAGATACTGACACCGAGGCGCACCCAAACGCCATCAGTACTGCAGTTGTTACCATGTAATTCTTCAATCCACGTGTCATTACAATCCTCCTCTTACCTTTCTAAAATCATTTATAGTGCTAATACAGTGTATTCTAAGTAGCATAAAAAAACCACGCCTCCCCATAGCCAACGGTAAGCGTGGTTCTTACACTGAAAAAATATATACATTCACTTCGACAACCCCTCTATCCCCAATAGCAAGGATGGTAGCTTTGCGACACACGGTTACCCATGCTGTGCCTTTTCGGTGATTGTTCGCTCGTATCTCAAACAATATCAATCCGGCCCATTCTAATGGCAGGCAATTTCAAAAATGTCAATCAATCTAATGTGTATGGAAGGATGGGGTAAAGGGGGAGAAAACTCACACTCTATCCTGCGTCGCGCCGTAAGCAGCCATAAAGACATCAATAGCGCGAGCTGTAACCGCTTGGATTTCTCCAGGACTGACCTCTCCTAAAAGCTGAAACAGGAAACGATCCATCAGTTCGGATTCCAGCAAGCTGTACAAATGCTGCGTTGCCACGCCAGGATCGGCCTGCCGAAGCTTTCCGAGATTCATGGCTTCAAGCAATTTATCTGCCGTAGCATTCTTGCTGTATACTACTCTACGCTCATATACCAGACGCCCCAGATTCGAACGCCCTGACTCCGAAATAATCAAATGCCGGTTGGCCTGCAGATATGGGGAGTAAACCAGGCTCAGAAAACGCTCGCCAAAGGAACGCAAAGAAGCAGCAATGTCTTCCGCTGATGGATCTATCGCCCGGCAAAACGCCTCGAACTCAGTTTCGATCGAGATGTTTACAACTTCGTAAAACAACTCTTCCTTGGATGGAAAATAGTTATAGAGCGTCGCCTTGGAACCGCCCACGCGAGCACAGATTTCCGACATGGAGGCCCGCTCGTATCCCAGCTCCTGAAACACTTCAGCAGCAACCTTGAGAATAGCCTGCCGCCTTGCTTCGGTCTTTGTTGCCATTCTGTTTGATTTCTCCTTTGATTGTTATGGGCGCTCGGAAGCATCAGGCCGATTTGACAAGATATGCCAGTGCCGAATGGACGTCAACGGGAACGATGCACAAGTACCGGAATCGTCGAATGGGTCAGAACCTTCTGCGTCTCACTGCCGAGCAATAGCCCGCTGACTCCGCGCCGTCCATGCGACGCCATGAAAATCAAATCGCATTCACTCCGGCTGGCAGCCTCTATGATGGCTTCATAAGGTTCTTCACTGACAAGCATCACCTTGCGGTATTCGACTCCCGCTTCTTGGGCAAGCTTTTCCGCAGCATCCAGAATGTCTTGAGCAGCGCCATGCATTATTTCCTGATACTTGGCAGGAAGCTGCGAATCAAAAATTGCTCCCATACCATAGTACATCTTGGGCGTTGGCTGTATGGCGCAAAAAAAGGTGACGCGGGCTCCTGTTTCCCTGGCAAAAGAAATTGCGTGCGTGACGGCGTCAAGGGAAAGGGGAGACCCGTCCGTTGGCACCAGAAGATGTTTGTACATGTGTATTTCCTCTTTTCCTGTTAATGCCCGCCGACAGAAGAATCAACCACCCGGACAGGTTTCGGCGCGAGCCAGATAACCGAAGCTGCGATGACAAACGTGATGCCGATAGCCCACATCAGTTGGTTGGTAGCCAGCATGACGCTCTGACTTGTGATCAGGTTATCGATAGCCTGATTCACCACATCGGCATGCGCTCCCGAGTGTTCGAGCATCGTTCGCATACTCTGGTCGCTATCGGCAAGGCCAACCAACTCGGCATGATTGAGCGTCGTGCGATCACTCCAGACGGTAGTCACGATGGAAGTGCCAAAGGCGCCGCATAAAGTTCGCGAGAAATTCATCAACCCGGCAGCAGAATCCATTTCGTGTTCATCGACACTCGCAAGAGCCAAGCCGGTCGTTGGGATAAAGAAAAACGGCAAACCGAAACCGAAAAACAACAACGGAATGGCGACATCCCAGAACGTCATGTCGGTATTTGCCACGGTGCGCCAAAGAGTTATCACACCAAGCCAGATAATACCGCTGAATACCAGTTTTCGAGGATCGACTTTCCCTGAAAGCTGCGCCACTACCGGTGCGACAAAAAATGCCGTAAGACCTGTCCCAGCTGCCGCCAGGCCTGCCCGAGTGGCGGTATACCCCATAAGGTTCTGCAACCAAAGCGGTGTCAACACGTTAGCAGCAAAAAAAGCGCCAAATGTCAAGCCGATGCTCATTACGGAAACGGTAAAACCGCGATGCCGAAAAACCTTGAGGTCTACGATCGGATGTTCTTCATACATTTCCCAGATTATGAAGGCTGCAAATCCAATTGCGGCCGTAATGGCCAGCGCGATGATTTCGTGGGAGGCAAACCAATCGAGATCCTTTCCCTCATCCAGCATGAGTTGAAGAGCAGATACCCAGATGATGAGTAGGACCAGACCAACGCGGTCGATAGGGTTGCGGGACAAGGTTTCCGAATAGCGTTTCAACATGTTCCACGCAATGAAGCCGCAAACGAAGGCGATGGGAATATTGATATAAAAAATCCATGGCCACGTATATTCGTCACAGAGGTAGCCGCCAAGAATCGGGCCGAGCACGGGAGCGACAAGGGTTGTCACCGACCAGAGACCAAGCGCCACCGACGATTTTTCTTTCGGGAAAATACGCATGAGCAGAGTCTGTGATAACGGCATCAGCGGGCCTCCGGAAAAGCCCTGGAAAAGGCGGGCGATAACCAGCAGGCCAAGCGAGTTCGACAGAGAGCATATCAAAGAAAAAATACCAAACGCTACCATCGCAGCCACAAAGACTCGAACCGAGCCGAAACGGGCAGACAACCAACCGGTCAACGGCACCGTAATAGCCTCGCCGACAGCATAGAAGGTTATTACCCAGGTGCCCTGGCTTTGCGTCGCCCCCAAGCCTCCGGCGATATTCGGCACCGAAACATTGGTGATCGTCATGTCGAGCACAGCCATGAAGTTTGCCGTTACTATGATAATTGCCGTCAGCCAGAGCAAGCCTCCGGAAAGCGGAGTCAGGCCATTCGGGGTGATGTCGGATGATGGATCTTGCTGCATGATACTTACTCCTGCCTAGTTCTTTTCACGAACATCAATTTCGGCGCTCATGGAAAGGCCGACCTTAAGCGGATGTTTCTGCAATTCTGCAGGATTAAGTTTGACGCGCACAGGCAGGCGCTGCACGACCTTGATCCAGTTGCCGGTGGCGTTCTGGGCCGGTATGGCTGCGAAGGCCGAGCCCGAACCGCCGGAAAAGCCATCAACGATGCCGTGATAAGTCACGGAGCTGCCGTAAATATCAGCGTGAAGCTCGACCGGCTGACCGATTCGAACCTTTTTCAGTTGCACTTCCTTGAAGTTGGCATCGACGTGCATTTCCTGCACGGGAACAACAGCCAGCAAGGGCACACCCGCCTGTACACGCTGGCCAATCTGTACCTGGCGTTTGGCAATGATCCCGCTGACCGGCGCCCGTATCACGGTGCGTTCCAGATCAACGACTGCCTGGTCCCGCCGGGCGCGAGCAAGGGCAACCTCAGGGTTCGTGGCCACGGTAGAGTCTGCTATCAGCACTGCGTTAGCTTCCCGGGTACTGACTGCAGTGCTACGGTTTGCCTTGGCTTGCTGAATGGCGGCACGAGTGGAATCCAGGTTCGCTTTGGCAGATGCAAAAGCGTTTTGCGCGCGGGTAAGTTCGTCGCCGGATACCGAGCCGGAAGCGGACAATGCTTCGCGCCGCTTCAGATCGATTTTTGCCCGTTCGAAATCCGCTTCTGCCGACCTCAGTTGGGCAGCTGCACGTTTCTCGTCAGCATCCCGGGCCGCAATCTGAGCATTCAGGCTGCCATCATTAGCAACAAAACCTTTGACGCGCCGAACAGCCCGGCCAAGATCGGCTTCTGCCTGGGCAAGGGCGAGGCGTGCATCGGTCTGGTCGATTCTGACAAGCACGTCGCCTTTCCTGACAGTTTGAGTATCGGTCACAAGCACCTCGCTTATGGTGCCGCCGACCTCCGGCGTCACCTGAGCGATCTCGACCGCAGTATAAGCATTTTCAGTGGAGACGAAGTTGGAACTGTACAGAAGCCCATAGGCCGCAGCGCTCACGGCCGAGACAGCTATGATGACGGCAAGCCCTATCAGCAGTTTTTTTCGACGGTTTCCCCTGGTTACGCTGGCCGGAGCCGGTTGAGTAGTGTCTGACATAATAAAATCCTCGTGTTATTAGATTTTTTTGTGTTGGTATCCGCCGCCAAGAGCGCGCTGCAATGAGACATCCAGTGTGAAGGCCCTGGATTGGAGGCTGGCAAGGGTACGCTGAGTGTTCAGCAGGGTATCTTCGGCGTAAAGCACTTCTATATAATTGGCGAGTCCGCCTTCGTAGCGATTGCGAGCCACGCGATGAGCTTCAGACGCTGCTTCGACGGCTTCTTCCCCTTTGCTCAACCGGTTTGCCAACGCCTTCATACTGACAACGGTATTTGCTACGTCTTCCAAAGCATGCGTTACCGTGCCGTTATAGGTTGCAACCGCCTCATTATACGCCGCCGCAGCCCCGCGAAGTTCGCCTCGCAAACGCCCAGCGGTAAAAATCGGGAGCGTGATGGCCGGGCCTACGCTGCCAAAGTCCGATCCGGCCCTGGTCAACATGTTCAGCCCCAGTGACTGCACGCCAATAAAAGCAACAAGGTTGACATTGGGATAAAACTCGGCCTTTTTCTGGTCAATATGATGCGACTGCGCCTCTGCCATAAGGCGCGCCGCAATAACGTCCGGCCGTCGCCCCAGCAGGTCTGTGGACAGTTCGGCGGGCAACCCTAAACCGCTTTTCAGGTTAATCGACGGACGCTTGATCGAAAGCGCTCGATCAGGGCCCGCCCCTGCCAGGGCTGCCAGCCTGTTGCAGGCCAGGCCGATCTGCTCGTCAATCAGCAACAGTTCTCCCTGGGCTTCGGCAAACCGCGCTTTAGCTTGGCTTACGCTCCCCTTTGTTTCCATGCCGTTGGAAAAACGATCAGTGAACAGTTCAACCGTTTTACTGCGGATTTCCACTGTGCGGACAACCGTATCGCGATCAGCGAACAGCCGGGCCAATTCCGCATAATTGGCGGCAATGGCGGATGCAATGCTCAACCGTGCTTGGGCAAACTCCGCAATGCTTGCCTCATGTTGAGATGTTGCCGCCTCGAAACCTGCGCGGTTCTTGCCCCAAAAATCAATTTCCCAATTCAACGTCAGCAAAGCCTGTCCGTAATCGTGCCACCCTTGAGGAGTCGCAGAGCGGGGCATAAGGTAGTTATAACTCTGCTTCTGCTCGGTAACCGAAGCGCTGGCGTCAAGCTGCGGCATAAGTGCGGACTTGGAAACTTTGACGGAAGCTTCGGCGCGGCGCACGCGAGCCAATGCCGCAGTCATATCCGGCGAGTCACGTAGCGCTTCGTCTATCAGCATGTTGAGTTGCGGGTCGCCATACGCCTGCCACCAGCGATCCGAAGGCCAATTGCCTGCGGGAGCTGAAAATGTCTCCGTTGTACAATATTCGGATGGCTGTTTCATGCTATCGGGCTGGTCAATCTTGGGAAATATGGCGCAACCGCCCAGACCGAACGATAAGGCCAGAGCAAGCGCGGCAACTTTTGTTTGTGGCATTGATACAAAGACTCGTGTTTTATTGCTCATGTGAAGTGCTCCATTTTTTGCTTCATGTACTGTACCGTACAGTACAGTATGTATTTTCAAAAATCAAGCAGTTATTTTCATTAGATACCTTGCGCTTTCACATACAAAATAAGCAAATGACATCAGCATGTTATATCAACAGAATCAGTAGATCCCGGATATAGCATGTACACAAAAACCTCTCGTGTGGGGCAGCACCAGAGATTTAAGAAGAAAAATGTGAGTATTCAGTGTACGGCTGTAAAAATGAGGAAATAAGACGAGCCTCTTGCAAAAGTATCTGTCATGCCCGAATGCTTTTGTCGGGCATCCATGATTTTAATTCGCTACCTGCCGGATTCCCGATCAAAACCGCTTCGGGAATGACAAAAACCGACTTTTACAAGAGACTCGAACGGGAGGAAATTAGGGGCTTAGAAGATCGCCAAAACAAGTGTTGTGATTTGTGTATCTGAAGAGGCTCGCTCTATCCGGCTGTAGCCATCTGGCGCAAGGTCGTAATGTCCTTGAGCGGCGGCGCGCCGAACAGGCGGCTGTACTCGCGGCTAAACTGCGAAGGGCTTTCGTAACCGACCTGAAACGCTGCCGATGTCGCATCCAGACGTTCGGTGAGCATCAACCGCCGCGCCTCGTTCAAACGCAAAATTTTCTGAAACTGCAACGGACTCATGGCCGTCAAGGTTCTGAAATGATGATGAAAGGTCGATGTGCTCATGTTGACATGGGTTGCAAGATCATCGATACGCAACGGCTGACTGTAATTACTCTTGAGCCAATCGATCGACCGCGCTATCTGATGACTCTGGCTTCCTGCCGATGCAATCTGGCGCAAACGGGTGCCTTGATCGCCCACAAGCAGGCGGTAAATGATTTCGCGCTGGATGACCGGCGCAAGGATCGGAATATCCTGCGGTTCGCTTAGCAGGTCAATCAATCGTTGAAAGGCAGTGAGCAGCGGCAACGTGACCTCGCCGGTCGCCATGCCACGGCTTGACTGCTGCGGCCGTGGTGGGGGAAGGTTGCTATCCACCATCAGTTGCGACATCTCGCGCTGATCGAGTTTCAACATAAGCCCCAGGTACGGCTTTTCCGGGCTGGCTTCGGTAATTTGCACCATAGTGGGCAAATGCACGGACGTGATCAGATAATGGTGCACGTCGTACATGTACGTGTCGTCTCCGAGCGCCACACGCTTGGCTCCCTGGGCAACCATGCAGATGCTCGGTTCATACATGCCGGTCTTTGGTTCGGTCGGTTCATCATACCGGGAAAAAAATAACGCAGGAATCGCGGTCTCAAACCGGTCGGGCCTATCAGCCCATCGGGCAATACTCCTCGCCAATCCTTCAAGTGCCTGTTCCATGCCGGTATCCTCAACCTCTCGCGTGACGGCCTGATTTTCCATTGTTTCCTCCAGTTTCAATACTACCCGACACATTATCGTGCCACAACAATTATCAAAGCTTTCGCACGATCAGGCAAGAATTAGACAGGATCGGTCTATCGGCTTTCCTTCTTTCAGGAGTAGGATTTAATCAACAAGGTGGTTCCAAGCAAATAAAAGGAGAACACAATGCAGAAGCGTACATTGGGAAAAAGCGGTTTAGAAGTATCGGCTCTCGGACTCGGTTGCATGGGAATGAGTTTTTCATACGGTCCCCCAAAGGACAAACAGGAGATGATTTCGCTGCTTCGGTCGGCTGTTGAACGCGGCATAACCTTCTTCGACACGGCAGAGGTCTATGGCCCTTTCACCAACGAGGAACTGGTCGGCGAGGCTCTTGCCCCGCTGCGTAATCACGTGGTAATCGCCACCAAGTTCGGTTTCGATACCAGCGTCGATCCCCGTGGAACCAAAGGAGCGCCGGTCCTTAACAGCCGTCCGGAACACATCAAGCAGGTTGCCGAGGCTTCGCTCAAGCGGCTCAAAACCGAGGTCATCGACCTCTTATATCAACACCGCGTCGACCCGGACGTACCCATCGAAGACGTGGCAGGGGCGGTGAAGGAGCTGATTCAGGAAGGCAAGGTCAAGCATTTCGGCCTTTCCGAGGCAGGTGTGCAAACGATTCGCCGCGCCCATGCCGTTCAGCCGGTCACTACCCTTCAGAGTGAATACTCGCTCTGGACAAGAACGCTCGAAAAGGAAGTGATACCAACCATCGAGGAACTGGGAATCGGCTTGGTCCCTTACAGCCCGTTGGGCAGAGGTTTCCTCACAGGCAAGATCGATAAAAATACAAGTTTCGACAGCACCGACTTCCGCAGCACCCTGCCCCGCTTCACGCCGGAGGCCCTCAAGGCGAACCAGGCACTGGTCGATCTGCTGAGCAACATTGCAGGCCAAAAGAAAGCTACCCCTGCCCAGGTCGCGCTCGCCTGGCTGCTGGCCCAGAAGCCCTGGATCGTGCCGATTCCGGGAACCACCAAGTTGCACCGCCTGGAAGAAAACATCGGAGCGGTTTCGGTGGAACTCACGCCCGACGATCTCCGCGACATCGACAGCGCTGCCACAAAGATTACGATCCAGGGTGCTCGTTACACCGAAAAACTGGAGCAGATGACCGGCCGTTGAGTAGCAGGAATGGAATAGAAGCTACACGAATCAGTCAGGCGCGCGTGCCGGCACTAATCAAGAGATCGTAGATGCCGGAACGTATCCCATCAAGATTGAAGATTAAGGGAACGAGGAGTGCCTGGTAAAGCGGCCAGACATATTCCCCAATGTATTTGTAAATACCCTACAGTTAAACTCCCCTGCTGTACCGTGGCAAAGATTGCCGGGATGCGGAATGATCTGATTCGCAAATACCTGGAGATTAACTTGAAGATTTTCTGGATACACAGGAACTTCTGATGGAGTTAGCGTGTTGATAGATGGATATTTAGCATGGAAGTCCCCAGAAATCTGATAGACGAACCGCATTGAAACGATTCCGGTTGCCGTCGGGGTCGGCACTAGGTCAAACGGAGGTACATAATGAATACCACGATTGGCGAACGCGTAGCGAATCTCAAACTGAACCGTATCCCTGTTCGGACTCTGTTGACATTTCTCATCTGCCTTGCCGCTGCAACCGGATGCCGGGGAGCCGGGCCATCGATGTCGAATATCACCCTGCCACCGGGCTTCCACATTGCCGTCTATGCCGGTAACGTACCGGGAGCCCGCTCCATGGCGCTTGGCGACAAGGGGACTCTGTTTGTCGGTACTCGCGACCAGGGAAAGGTCTATGCCGTCACCCACAAAAACGGCGACAACGTGGCCGATGAAGTAATCACCATTGCCAAGGGTTTGCGGATGCCCAACGGAGTCGCCTTCCGCAACGGTTCACTTTATGTAGCCGAGATACACCGCGTGCTCCGCTACGACAACATCGAGGAACGGCTGCACAACCCGCCCAAGCCGGTTATTGTCAACGACTCCTTCCCCGGCAAGACCCATCACGGCTGGAAATTCATCCGGTTCGGGCCGGATGGAAAACTCTACGTCCCTGTAGGGGCGCCCTGCAATGTTTGCGAGGAAAAGGACCCGCGCTTTGCCTCCATCATGCGCATGGACCCTGACGGCAGCCATCTGGAGATATTTGCCCGAGGAGTGCGCAACACAGTTGGTTTCGACTGGAATCCCCTGACGAAGGAACTCTGGTTTACCGACAACGGCTGCGACTGGCTGGGCGATAATCTGCCGCCGGATGAACTCAATCGCGCGCCGCGGCCCGGCCTCCATTTCGGGTTCCCCTACTGGCACGGCCGCAACATCCCGGATCCCAAATTCGGCGGAAAAATGAAACGGGACGCCTTCGTGCCACCGGAGATGGAACTTGGACCCCACGTGGCGTCGCTCGGCATGCGCTTCTATAGCGGCACCATGTTCCCTGAAAGCTACCGTAACCAGATCTTCATCGCCGAACACGGTTCCTGGAACCGAAGCGTGCCCATCGGTTACCGGGTCATGCTGGTGCGCGTACGGGACAACCGCACTGTTTCCTATCAGGTTTTTGCCGAGGGCTGGCTGCGCAACGGTAAGGTAAGCGGCCGACCGGTGGATCTTCAGATCATGCCTGATGGCAGCATGCTCGTATCGGACGACCGGGCAGGAACCATCTATCGGATCAGCTACCGGAAATGACAGGTAGGGGAATTGTGGTGGCGACGCCCCAATTCCTCACACCTCCCCCCCATTACCAAGGCGATTTGCCTGTCAAAAACAGGCTCAGAAAGGGGAGCCGCGCAAAAGTCAGCGTTTAGCCCATTGAGCAACATTCCTAACTACTGTAGCCCGTGCATTATCCTGCCATTGATCCCTACTCCTCACACAACCAGCTGTTTAAACGACACTTTTCCAAATTCCACATCAATCACCCCGGCGTCCCAGCATCATCTTTTTTCGAGCTATCACACGATCAGGCAATAATTCAACAGGATCGGTCTACCGGCCTTCACTCTTTCAGGAGTAGGATTTAATCACAAACAAACCATAAACTCTAAATCCCAACAGGAGACCAAACATGAACAATTTCATTTTCAGCATTCCAACAACAGCTTACTTCGGTAAGGGGCAAATCAAAATTCTCGGCGAAACCATCAAGGCCCATGGCGGCTCCAAGGTGCTGCTGGCCTATGGCGGCGGCAGTATCAAAAAAAATGGCATCTACGCTGCAACTCTTGTGCAACTCGATAAAGCCGGTATTGCTTACGTGGAATTGAGCGGGATTCAGCCGAACCCGCGTGTCGAAAGCGTGGAAAAAGGTATTAAGCTCTATCGGGAAAACGGTTGTGATTTCATCTTGGGTGTTGGAGGCGGATCAACCCTTGATGCCTGCAAGGCCATTGCAGCCGGTGTGAAATATGATGGCCCGTTCTCGGACCTCTTTCGGGGAGAATCAGGCCTGTCGAACATCAGCGCTGCAGCGCCTTTGGCAACCATCCTGACTATGGCGGGAACCGGTTCTGAAATGGATATGGGTGGAGTCATTACTGTCGGTGAAGATCACAAGAAAAAAGTAGTGATGCATCCCCTCCTTAATCCCAAATTCTCCATCCTGGACCCTGAATACACCTATACCGTTCCGGAAAACCAATCCATGGCAGGCGTTGCCGATATCCTCTGTCATCTCATGGAACAGTATTTTTCTCCCGATGACAGAGCCAGGGTTCAGGATCGCACGAACGAGGGATTGATGAAGGCTGTCCTGGAAGACGCGCCCAAGATTCTGGTCAATCCCAAAGATTATGACGCCCGGGCCAACATCATGTGGGCCAGCTCCATGGCTTTGGCCGGGTTCCAACTTGCACTGGGCAAGTCAGCGGTCTCATTCCCTCTCCATGGCATCGGACACGAACTCTCAAGCAAGTACGACATGACCCATGGCGTAACCCTGGCTCTTATCACTCCCGCCTGGATGCGTCACACCATGAGTACGGCTCCACAACACCTGCCGGTTTTTGCAAAGTTCGCTCGCAATGTACTTGATGTCCCGGGAGAAAACGATGCCGATGTCGCAGAAAAAGGCGTGCAGAAACTTCAGGCATTCTATTCAGCCATCAAGATGCCTGCGAACCTTAGAGAGGCAGGAGTCAAGGAAGAAGACCTGGAAACAATTGCAGAGAAAGCGGTGGAAAACGGGAATTTGGGCACCCTGACCTCGATTGGCAAGGATGAGGCGTTTCAGATTCTGCGTGAGTCTTTCTGATACAGAATAAAAGGCTTGGGACGAAGCGCCAGAGACATCGCGAACCTGTGCCAGCATTCGACCGTACTTGAAGGTTTGGCTGTTTGGGGAAGTGAAGTCAAAACTGCGCAAGGCCGGATATCAGAGTGGTTGCTGAAACTCGGCATGTAAGAAAAATGGGAAAAAGGCATGGGCCGAGGAATGGTGTGAGGATGTCCCTTCGGTTGCCGGTTGCCATACCTGGCTGATTCAGCTACTATGCCGCAACTTTATTTCAACCCGCCAAGGAGCACCCATGCCCGCTACCGCCCGCCACATCCTCGTAGATACAGAAGCCCTCTGCCTGCAACTCAAGGCCGAAATCGAAGCCGGCGCCGACTTTGCCGAAGTCGCCCAGCGCGAATCCTCCTGCCCGTCCCGCCAACAGGGAGGCGATCTCGGCACGTTCAATCCCGGCCAGATGGTGCCTGAGTTCGATGAAGCAGTCTTTACCGGAGAAGTAAACAAGCTGCTCGGCCCGGTCAAGACGCAATTCGGTTACCACCTGATCGAAGTAACGCGCCGCTGGGAGAGCACCCCGGAAGAATCTCCGGAAGGAAACAGCCTCGACGAAGCGCTCGCAGCACTGCACCAGGATGCAACCGCCCCCAAGAACCAGTCGAAGTTTTACGACATTTTTCTCAATACCACATTCTGTGTGCCGATGCTGGACCCGGAGGAGTTGGACGGCGACGAGGCAGTAGCAAAAGGGGAGGCAGTCCCGTTGATCATCGAAGCGAACGGCAACGATTACCTGATGATTTTCGACAGCGAAGAACGCCTGAAAAATTGGGCAGGAAGGGATGTCAAATGGGTGGGAGTGCCGGGCCATGTCCTCGCCGTCACGACCAAATCGCCGCTCCACCTAGCCATGAACGTCGGCACCGAATACTCAAAACAGTTCCTTCCCGATGAAATCGCCTGGCTCTGCGAGGTTGTGGAGCGCTGCAACCAAGCGGAAGCAGAACAGGGACAGACAAACTGAGACTCCATGTTTATGCGCGTGTGAAACATGAATCCGCCTCTGGCCAACCTCAAACGCTCCTTTAACACCCATATCTACCGATCACCCGGAGGACGTGCCATGTCTGCGACCAAACGACCGCCAGTGAAATATCAGCCAAAAGGGCTTACTATCCTTCACGAAGACCGGGATATCATCGTGGTGGAGAAACCGTGCGGCCTACTAACGATAGGGACGGATCGGAACAAATCCAGAACGGTCCATACCATTCTGAACGAGTATGTTCGTAAGGGTGATCCTCGTTCTCGCAATCGGGTCTACATCGTCCATCGTCTGGACCGGGAAACCTCCGGTATCCTGATCTTTGCCAAAAGCGAAGCTGCCAAGATGTATCTGCAGGAACACTGGCAGGAAACCGACAAGCGCTACCTTACTGTGGTGCATGGTACGCTTGAGGAAAAAACAGGGATTATCAACAGCTACCTGACTGAGAACAGCGCTTTCAAGGTTTATTCGACCAATGATCCGGCGCTGGGGAAGTTATCCCATACTGAATATACGGTCATGAAAGAGGCCAGGGGATTCAGCCTACTGGAGATTCACCTGCTGACGGGGCGTAAGCACCAGATACGCGTACACCTGTCGGAAAATGGCCACCCCGTGGTGGGGGATAGTAAATACGGCAAGAGTAATGAGGCTCATGGCACCCTGGCGCTGCATGCCCGGTCGATTTCGTTCAATCACCCTGCCGGCGGTAGACGGCTGACCTTTGAGACCACTATTCCTGACTATTTCACCCGCCTGGTCGGTAGTATCGAAAAGCCGGCAGTCGCACCTGCCGGGATTGTCGAACAGGCGAAGCAATAGCCTTGGTGTCTGGCCAACAGAAAACAGCTCATCATCCTATTGCGGAAAACCAGGGTGCCCACGTGTAAAAACCGGAATGCCCCGCATGTACCCTCGATGGTGGAAATAGAAGGTCGTCACCCCTTGAAATACTTAAATAAATGCTAAAGGCGGCCATGCGGCCGCCTTTAGCATTTTGTCCCCGCAATCCCCCACTGCTTCCAAGATTTCCGGCCCATAGAACTTTAAACACCAAAAGGAGGCCCAGCATGGCGAAGGAACGAGAGAACGAAATCATCGACAAAATCCGGAAGATTCTTTGCACCACGCTTACAGCCACTGAACTGGCTGAATCGTATCTAAATAATCGCCCCCCAAACGGCGCCACATCCGACAACCGGGATGAGATCAAAAAAGAATTGTCGGAATTTACCGAGATAACCGAAAATCATGATCTGCTAAATGAAATAGTGGATGCCTATTTTCACTTTTCAGCACCCATACTCTATGAGGATGGTTATTTCTCCAACAAACAGATACATGACATGCTGCTGACAGCACATGAGTTAAGCAGCAAAATCAATGACAGCATAAATGCTTGCGAACTTATGGGCAGTGCGCCGGTAATGGTCAATGCAAAATCTGCGCTGATTGCCAGAAACAACCTGGTGTATCTCACTCAAGAACCTTTTTATCTGGAGAATTCCCAACTGACCGAACTTCAGATGTTGTGCTTGGATGCGCCGGAAGCAATCGATGAAGTGATACAGACAATGGGACAGAAACCGTTTATCAGAGAAGCTGACAATGACGACAAGCCCTATCTGCAGGCATGTATCAAAGTTTTATACATACTTATCGAAAAGGCTCTTCCGTCGCTCCAGGACAAAGACGGGGTAGCCGGTTCGAAAACGAAAGCGCTAATAGCCGGCATTCTTACCGCCTTTTACCAGGAGTATCTTTCGTTGCCGTCAGAGAATTATCTGCTCGATTTTGTTAATCAATCCATCTAAGGGCAACCTATAATTGCGTTCCTATCGTTCGGGAGATAATGCTGGAATTTGCCAAAGAGATCAGACTCGCTTTGACAGACAAATCACCGCGGCGCTATCTCTGGACCGATGCCTTTGCAGTATGCAACTATCTGGGATTGTATCTGGAGACAGGTGAAGAAGCCTAGTGTGACCTGGCAATTCGCTTGGTTCACCAAGTCCACGACACCGGGCTGAGAGGTATTGCCGGAATTCCCCCTGACACAAAGTTGAATTGAATTCTGTAGACGATCTCCTTTTTTGAATGATAAACTTTGCCACCTTGAAATCATCTTTGTATTGAAATCCACTACGATGGAGAATTTCCTCAATGCATTGTTTTTATTCTCTATTTCCAGCCAGTTCCACAAAGATCATGCTGCCGGATCTGCTTGATGGTACAGAGCCATGATACCGCTTAAAGACTACCGCCCTACCCGGAACTTTCCGGTCATGACGGTCATGCTCATTGCCATCAACGTGGCAGTTTTCATTCAGGACCGACTGAGTGGCCACTATGAGCTTATGCGTGTGAATACCGGCGGGGGATTCGTCCAGGTCAGGGAATTTGTCGGCGGCCTTTCGAGTCACTTTTCGCTTGTGCCGAGCAATCTCGTTTTTCATCCCCTGCTCGCATGGCCGACCATTTTCACCTCCATGTTTCTGCACGGAAACTGGCTTCACATCGGCTCAAACATGCTGTTTCTCTGGATATTCGGCGACAATATCGAGGACTCCCTCGGCCGGTTCCGCTTCATTGTGTTCTACTTTCTCTGCGGATTTGCGGCCGCCGCAACCCAGGTAGTGAGCGCCCCCGCCTCTACCATTCCCCTGGTTGGAGCAAGCGGCGCCGTGGCAGGTGTGCTGGGCGCTTACCTCATTCTCTTTCCGCGAAACCGGATCCTCACTCTCATCCCGTTCTTCATCTTTTTCACGACCGTCCAACTCCCGGCTTATCTGATTATTGGCTACTGGGCACTACTCCAATTCCTCAACGCCTATCTCCTGAAAGGAGGCGGAATGCTGCGGGGCGGTGGAGTAGCCTATTTCGCCCATATCGGCGGTTTTATAGCCGGGATAGTTCTTATCATGTTTCTGGTGGGGAGGGAGCAGCGCACAAACGGTCGGAGATAGTTTTTTATCCGAAAACTCCGGATGAAAAACTATCGGTTTTCGAGATAAAATCAGACGTCCAGGGACAGCCGAAACACCACTCCAACCCAGCATACAATGGCATATTGCGCCAAGAAACGAATGATCAACACTAACCATGTCAGCTGAATTCACTCTTTTTTTGCCCACAACTGAACATAAAAAAATATTGACACACTCTTATGGAAGATGGTAAAGAGGCAACATTCTTTTTACAGATAGACGATAATACTTAACCATTCGTAAGGATGGGGCGGAAAGCCTAAGGGTCTTACTGAGACAGCCGGGTTGCCGAAATATCACTTGATTTTCGGCTCCCGGCTTTTTTGTTTTCTGACGCTGAGCTGCGTACAATCTTGAGATAACTTGAAGCCAACAATGGTCATACAATTAACATCTACTAACAAATACTTGTTATTATTTTTCAAGTAGATATATCATTTCTAGCTTCTTGTATTTCGTATAACGAGCAGACTTTGCAAACCCATACATTATTGCGAAAGGCACGTCATCTTACCAATGCATAAAATTATTAACTGGTTACTTTCATCAAATTGGCTTCACCTTATAGCTTTGTGTCTGCTCATCACAGCTCTCAATGGTTGCGCAACTGCTAACAAAAGCGCCATGCAAGAATCTTTGCTTTATCCAAGACAAGTTGCAAAAGATATTGAACGCAATAAGTTCCCGCTTGGCAAAGGAGATGACGTTGTTGGCCGGTTGGGTGTCGTCAAACTGGAGAAGGGAGACACGCTTCCTGATATTGCACGACACTTCGGTTTGGGAATCAACGCAATCAGTTCGGCTAATCCAAAGGTTGATGTATGGGCGCCAAAGGCCGGAGATCGGGTCATTCTGCCTCTGAGTTTTGTCCTGCCGGACTCCCCGAGAAAGGGCATTGTGGTTAACCTGGCCACCATGAGGCTCTTTCAATATAAGGGGGATGGCAAGTCCCTGTCGGTGGCGACCTACCCGGTCGGAGTCGGGGCCGAGGATCGCCCCACCCCCACGGGTCCGACGCGCATAGTGCGCAAGGTAGCCCGGCCGACGTGGCATGTACCTGCTTCGATTGCCGAAAGGCATCGGCAAAAAGGCGATATTCTCCCTGCGCAAATTCCGCCGGGGCCTGATAATCCCTTAGGAGAATACGCGCTCTATTTAAGCAAAACAGGGTATCTGGTTCATGGCACCAACAAACCGGCCAGCGTCGGCCTTCAGGCAACCAACGGCTGCATGAGGCTCTACCCGGAAAACATAAAGATGCTTTTCAACGACACTCCGGTCAATACGCCAGTTGCCATTGTGAACCAGCCATATCTCATTGGTCAGCGCAATGGGACGCTTTACATGGAAGCTCATACGCCCCTGGAAAACTCCAGCCCTGATGAGCTACGGAAGACGTATGAAAAATTGAAGACTATTGAAAAGAAATCGGCACGCAAACTCGACTGGAACAAAATCAAGAAGGTACAGACCGAGGCGTTAGGATATCCCGTCCCCATCTTCGAAATGAAACAAGGAAGTGGAACGACAACTCTAAAAACCACGGAAATCGAGCATCCGGGCAAACTGTACGGCAAACCTCAAACACCGGAACTGAAATTGGATGGGTGGTATGTCCTGGCCGGCAGTGTACACGAAGAGATTGATGCCCTGAGACTTGCCGCCATCATAAACCACCAGGGACCGCCAATTCCTGCACTGGTATTGTCGAATAGCACTGGATACCGTGTTGTCGCAGGTCCTTTCAAAGATAAGAACGACGCCAACAGTGTTATCAAACGCTTGAAATTTGATTTGGATATAGACGGTGTATTGATTGAACCTGTCAAGAAGATATAGTTCGGTTCAATTTTTTCATATAGTCGAATAATTAAGAAGTATTACAAGGGCATTAAACATAGTAATGGCAGAAGTACTGCAAACAGTCTCTGCATCATGAATTGCAATGTTTATTGCCGGAGTAATGGCGCCATATTTTGACAGACCCTATTTTATGTGGCGAACCTAACAGAAAGGAGGTGATTTGAGATGAAGAAAAATCTTTTGCTGATCTCAATGATGTTTGTTCTCGCGATTGCATTGTCAAGTTGCGCAACAACCGGTGACCTGGAGAAAGTGCAGGAGCAGCAAAAAGTGAATAACGCGAAAGCTGAACAAGCAGCATTGGATGCACAAGCTGCCAAAGCAGCAGCTGATTCAGCCGCGTTAAAAGCGGATGCAGCTGCGGCTCGCGCCGATGAGGCAACGAAGAAGGCAGAGGAAAGGGAAAAAATCGCTGATGAAAAAGCGAAAAGGGCAGACTCCACTTTCCAGAAATCAATGAGGAAATAAGTCCATACCGGGGTGTTATTCATTTGCCTTCGTTACTCCGGGCACCACAAATGGCAGGGTTCCAAAACCCTGCCATTTTCTTATCTGCCTTAATCTGCTAAACTGCAACGCCAGGCTGTAGGCTCAAGATATTCATAATGCTTCCTCCAAGGGGTATGGAAATGCTGAAACCGGGAATCATCCAACGGACATCATCCGATAGAATCAGACCTTCTTTGGCATATCGGAACGGAAGTCAGAAAAAGACAGGCGAACGCCTTTTCTTTTTCTTCATCTGCATTCTGATAACGCCAATTCTCATATGCGGCTGCAGCAGCTTACATAGCGGATTTCAGGGCAAGTCATCCTTCGAAGAAGCGGATTATTTATTTAGCCTGGGAAACTACAAGGCCGCCCTGAACAAATATGAGCAAATCAGCGAGAACAATTCTGCGTCAAGAGACAGGGCCCTCTTCGACATGGGCATTATTTATTCCTATCCGAAGAATGTTCAAAAAGACTATCCGAAAGCACTCGAATGTTTTCATAAACTTACAAAAGATTACCCCGGAAGTGCGTACAAGCATGACAGCGAAATGATGATATTCAACATCACTAACGTCATCACCAAAGATGGGACGATTACCGCCCAGCAAACGCGAATTGACTCTCTTCGGCAAGAGGTAAAAACCAAGGAGAAGGAAATAATTACGCTGCAACAAAAGAACAAGGAACTCGAACAAAAGGTTCTGGATTTTGCCACCAGGAAGCGGTCGGTCGATAAAATCCTGATAGAAAAGCGGGCACGGCAACTGATGCTGCTCTCTAAGGGCGAGGTGATCAAAACCTACAAGATAGCCTTGGGGGGAAATCCGGATGGCCCTAAAGAAAGGCAAGGAGACAACAAGACTCCGGAGGGAACCTACGTTATCGATTCAAGAAACAGGGGTAGCTGTTATCACCTGTCGCTTCATATTTCCTATCCAAACGAAAGAGACAGAAAACGGGCCAAAAAGCTGGGAGTTTCTCCGGGTGGAAACATCATGATCCACGGACTTAAAAAAGGTTACTCGTGGGTCGGCGACTCACACTCCGACTTTGACTGGACAAGGGGATGCATTGCCGTAACCGACGAAGAGATTGAGGAAATTTTCAAGCTGGTGCCACTTGATACGGTTGTCGAGATTAGGCCATAGAAGCGCGGATGAGCATTAAGGAAACTCACAATGTCGATTGAATGGTTTGATATTGTAGATGAAAACGGAAATACCACAGGCAAAGCAACTCGAACCCAATGTCACAACGGCTCAAAGCTTCTGCACCCGGTGGTGCATGTGCATGTATTTAACTCCGAAGGCAACCTACTGTTGCAGAAAAGAAAACTTACCAAGGACATCCAGCCCGGCAAATGGGACACCTCTGTGGGCGGCCACATTCAATCCGGCGAAGCCTTGGAGGCTGCCATACAACGGGAGGTACTGGAAGAAATCGGGATACCCGTAGATCTGACGCGCTTGCGTCCGATTGGACGGTATGTATTCGAATCCGAAATAGAGCGCGAATACGTTTATTCGTACGTCTACACGCATGACGGCCCGTTCCGTATTCAGGAAGAGGAAATTGATGAGGTGCGTTTTCTGAGCAAGGCGGAAATTGACACCATGATTAACGCTGGCGAAACAACGCCGAACTTCAATCAGGAATCGGTTCTGTTGCTAAATAAGAGATATTGGTAGAAGTTCAACTATATTAACTACGCCCCCGCGAGTCCACTACTTCGACAACTGCCTTGATCCTGATGGGTGACTGATGCAGTTAAAGCTGACATCGAAAAGAGAAAGAAATAGCGGCAATGGTAACGATGTCGGTGGCTGGCAAGCAAGGCTGAAAAAACTCCATTTTCATGCGTAGGGGAAGTTTTTGCCGTTGACAGCAGCCTTTTAATGAGCCTGTAAAATCGTTTGTGTAAATGGCCTT
>MTLD01000492.1_pt5 | contig 61657 bp, 52 predicted proteins | sample 1982471 | NCBI WGS metagenome assembly MTLD01 (sample SAMN05712604, study PRJNA340218) | biofilm metagenome | isolation source: sample SPM anode biofilm adapted to -50 mV | place: USA | collected 2012-02-03
AAGGTTAAATGGTTTAACGACACAAAGGGTTTTGGTTTTATTGAGCAGGAAGGCGGCGAAGATGTCTTTGTACATTTTTCCGCGATAGCCGGCGACGGATTTAAGTCTTTGGCAGAAGGCGATGCGGTCACTTTTGACATTACACAGGGTCCAAAGGGCCTGCAGGCAGCTAACGTATCAAAAAAGTAAATAACTAATTGACAATAAAATCAAAAAAGCCCGCTTGTATCAGCGGGCTTTTTTTGTGTCAAGCGTGCGATTTGTCACCGATTTTCTCTGCCCGCCGGACTTGATCGATTTGGGCTTTCCGGTTGTTTCAAGATGACTTCCCAACAACAGCTCGGCCGCATCCATCCGTCCCAATTCTTTCAGTGCTTCGAGTACCTTACTGCGCTCAGCCGGTTGGTGCCAAAGCAGCAGGGACTTCTGCAGCCCTTTTTCACGATCTGTTTTGGCAACATAAACTGCTTTGCCTGTCAAAGGGTCAATGCCGGTGTGAAACATACAGTTTGAAATTGTGCCGGGTGTTGGCGTGAAGTCCTGAACCTGTTCGACTTTGATTCCGATCTTTTTTAAAGCCAGAGTCAACTCCAGCATGTCTTCCAATCGACAACCGGGATGTCCGGAAATCAGGTATGGAACGATTGATTGACGCTTGCCTAGCCGGTCGTTTTCTTCTCGGAACTTAAGAAGAAACTTTTCGAAGGATTTTTTTCCAGGCTTGCGCATCAACTGCGTAACGTGTTCGGTTAGGTGCTCCGGCGCTATTTTCAACAGCCCGCTGACATGGTGCCCAACCAACTCGCGAAAGTAGCCCGGCTGGGTTTCCATCAGGTCGTAACGCACGCCCGATGAAACCGCAATATGCTTGACACCGTTACGTTTGCGCGCTTTTTGCAACAGAGATGTTGACTGTCGGTCGCTGGTGAGCAGATTTTTGCAAATGTCCGGAAAGATGCAGCTTTCTCGCAGGCATGTCTTCTTTGAATCACTGTTGCCACATGACAGGCCGTACATATTAGCGGTCGGCCCGCCGATGTCGCTGATGCTGCCGCGGAACCATGGTTTGCGAGTCATATCGTCAATTTCGGAAAGGACGGACCCTTCACTGCGCGATTGGATGGTTTTGCCCTGGTGCATCGTAATTGCACAGAAAGCACAGCCACCGAAACAGCCGCGGTGGCTGGTGATAGAGCTTTTGATCTGCTCCCAGGCCGGGATTTGATCATGGTAGGACGAATGAGGAGACTTCTCGAACGGCAGCGCGTAGACAGTATCCATCTCCTGCCTGGAAAGTGGCAGGGCGGGCGGATTACAGACCAGATTGCGACTGGCGTGGGGCTGAACCAATGTCCGGGCACTCCATGGATTTTGTTCAATGAAAGTCATTCGGAAGGCCTCGGCGAACTGTTCCTTTGAGTCGGCCACCGCCTCATACGAGGGGAGTTGAACTCCCGGAAGGTCTTCAGCTTTGTTGCTGATAAATGCCGTTCCGCGAACATTGCTGATCTCAGGCATGCGCTCACCTTCCCGCATCCGCTGTGCAACTTCCAGAAGTGCCTTTTCTGCCATGCCGTAGATCAGCAGGTCGGCCTTGGCATCCAGCAGAATCGAACGGCGCACCTTGTTTTCCCAATAATCGTAATGGGCAAAGCGGCGTAGTGAAGCCTCAAGGCCACCGATCACCACCGGTACATCCTTAAAGGCCTCCTTCAGTCGTGAAGTATAGATTATGGTCGCCCGGTTGGGGCGCGCGCCATGGCGGTTGCCGGGAGTATAGGCGTCGTCATGACGCAGTTTGCGCGCCGGGGTGTAGTGGGCCACCATGGAATCCATTGCGCCGGCTGAGACTGCAAAAAACAGTCGCGGTCGGCCAAGGGCCATGAAGGATTCTTTTGAACGCCAGTCAGGCTGCGGTATAATTCCAACCCGAAAGCCGAATGATTCCAGCCAGCGGGCCAGAAGTGGTACGCCAAAGGCAGGGTGGTCAATATAAGCATCACCGGAAATGAAGATGATATCGAGTTGGTCCCAGCCCCGGGAGCGGACTTCATCAATGGTTATCGGCAGAAATGGCATGCGTCAGGGGAACAGTGCCAGAGCGTCAAGGCCAGTTGTCTCGGGAAAACCGCAGATCAGGTTCATGTTCTGAACAGCCTGTCCGGAGGCGCCCTTGACCAGGTTATCGATTGCCGAAACGACAATAATGCGTCCGGTACGCGTATCGATCATCGGCGCGATGTCGCAGAAGTTGGAGCCGCGTACAAAGGATGTTGACGGCAGGCGGCCATGGGGCAGCACTCGTACAAAAGGTTCGCCTTCGTAAAACTCCTCGTACAAGTTTATCAGTTTGGCGGTTGTCAGCTCGTTGAGTGGAGCTGCATAAATAGTTGAGAAGATGCCGCGATCCATGGGAACCAGGTGCGGCGTAAAAGTGACCTTCAAAGGGACTCCTGCCAACAGTGACAGCTCCTGTTCAATTTCCGGTGTGTGTCTGTGGACACCGCCGACGCCGTAAGCCTTGTACCCCTCATTGACTTCACAGTAGAGCGAGTCCACTTTAGCAGATCTGCCGGCGCCGGTAACTCCTGAAGCGGAATCGGCAATGATGCTCTGCGGTCGGATCAGCCCTTTCTTCAACAGTGGTGCCAATCCCAAGATGATGCTGGTCGGATAGCAGCCCGGGTTGGCGACCAGTTTTGCCGCTTTGATCTTGGTTCGCCTGATTTCGGGCAGGCCGTAGACGGCCTTCTTCAGGTAGGCTGGATTCATATGCGGTTCATACCACTCACCGTACACGGCAGGGTCAGAGAGGCGGTAGTCTGCCGAGAGGTCGATCACCTTTTTGCCGAGTTTGAGAAAGGTTGGAACCACTTCCATGGCCGCTTTGTGAGGCAAGGCGGTGAAAACCAGATCAGCTTGTTCAGCGATCCGGACCGGTTCAAGGTTTTCCAGTAACAGATCGCAGCGACCACGCAGGGTGGGGAAAATATCGGAAATACTCTTGCCGGCACTTTGCTCCGAAGTCAGGCAGGTTACAGCAACCTCGGGGTGGCAATGCAGGATTCGGATTAATTCCAGGCCGGTATAACCGCTGGCTCCAACAATGGCGACTTTCAACATGGATATAACTCCTTTCAAAGAAAAAGGGGAAACCCTTGCGGATTTCCCCTTGTAACATACCAGCGTGGTGTAATCCAGCGATTAACGCTTGGAGAACTGGAAGCGGGCGCGAGCTGCTTTTCTGCCGTACTTCTTACGCTCTTTTACGCGTGAATCACGGGTAATAAACCCGGCTTTCTTAAGTACGCCGCGCAGTTCCGGATCGTTAAGCAGAAGGGCCTTGGTGATGCCGTGCTTGATGGCACCAGCCTGGCCGGTGTCGCCGCCGCCTGAAACGGTCACGTAAACATCAAAGATGCCGACCTTCTCAACCAGCTCAAATGGCTGGCGCACAACCATCTTGGACGTTTCACGACCAAAATATTCATCGATGGTTTTGTTGTTGATGGTGAATGTGCCAACACCGGGCTTAAGCCATACACGAGCGATTGAGCTCTTGCGCTTGCCGGTTCCATAATAGCTGACTGCTGCCATATCGTTTTCTCCTTGGAGTATTAAAGTGCTAGATTCTTGGGCTGCTGAGCTTCATGCGGATGACTCGGTCCAGCATAAATTTTCAGCTTGCTGAGCATTGCCCGTGACAGTTTGTTTTTAGGAAGCATACCCTTGACCGCTTTTTTGATCAGCTCTTCCGGTTTCTTGGCAATCAGTTCGCCGGCTGAAATTTCTTTCAGTCCGCCAACATAACCAGAGTGACTGTAATATGTCTTGTTAGCAAGTTTGTGGCCGGTCAGAGCGATTTTTTCCGCATTTACAACAATGACGAAATCGCCAGTATCAACACTGGGGGTGTAGATTGCCTTGTTCTTGCCGCGCAGAACGGAGGCTATCTGAGTGGAAAGACGTCCCAGTACTGCATCTTGAGCGTCCACAACGTACCAATCACGCTTTACATTTTCAATTTTAGCTACTTCTGTTTTCATAAAAGATCCTCACGCCGTGTACAACCTGACAGGTCAGGCCTTGATTTTTTTGAAGAGGTGTAACTTACTGAATGTGCGTTTGCCTGTCAAGAAAAAAATTACCGTAGTAAACTCTGCGGGACGAACCGGAATGAACACTGGTTGTAAAAGGGCATATTTCGTGCTACAAAAGCGAGGTTAATTTAATAGACTTCGGGGTTGATTATATGAGCATAACAGTAGCCGATGTTGAGCATGTTGCACGACTTGCCCGCCTTGAGTTGGGGGCTGATGAGAAGAAGCTGTTTGCCGGACAGATGGATGCCATTCTTGGATACGTGGAAAAGCTTAAAGAGCTGAACACTGACGGGGTCAGGCCGACCTCTCACGCCATTCCAGTTGAGAATGCATTTCGTGAAGACTTGGTTTGCCCTTCTATCGGTGTTGATAAAGCACTTGACAATGCTCCCCTCAAATCAGGCACATACTTCAGCGTGCCAAAAGTAATTGAATAGACAAGGAACACCCATGAACATTATCGATATGACTATCAGTGGACTTCACGCCGCGTTGAAATCGAAACAGCTTTCCTCCGTTGAGGCCACAAAAGCCATGCTGGAGCGTATTGAAACGGTGGAGCCACAGGTTGGTTCATTTATCACTGTGACCGCTGATCACGCACTGGAATGTGCAGTAGCGGCCGACCTGCGGATCGCTTCGGGCAGGATGGATATGTTGACCGGCATCCCGCTGGCGGTCAAGGATATCTTTCTTACGGAGGGGATTCGCACCACCTGCGGCTCACGCATTCTCGAAAACTTTATCCCTCCTTACAGTGCCACATCCTATCAGAATCTGCGTGACAGCGATGCCGTCCTGCTTGGCAAGCTGAATCAGGATGAGTTTGCGATGGGATCATCCAACGAATCAAGTGCTTTCGGGGTTTGCCGCAACCCTTGGGACACCACCCGCATCCCGGGCGGCTCTTCAGGCGGTTCGGCGGCTGCCATAGCGGCCCGCCAGGCGATTGCCACCCTCGGTACCGATACCGGCGGGTCTATCCGCCAGCCTGCGTCCCATTGCGGATGTGTCGGCCTGAAGCCGACCTACGGTCGTGTTTCGCGCTACGGAGTTATCGCGTATGCATCTTCTCTGGACCAGGTCGGACCGCTGACCCGTGATGTGACTGATAACGCCATTATGCTTTCTGCATTGGCAGGGTACGACCCCAAAGATTCCACAAGTGTCGATGAGCCTGTGCCCGATTACGTTTCTGAGCTGGCGGGCGGTATCAAAGGGTTGAAAATCGGTTTGCCGAAAGAATATTTCATAGCCGGCCTTGATCCGGATGTCCAGAAAACCATGGACGCCGCCATTGAAACCTACCGGAGATTGGGCGCAGAGTTTGTCGAAATTTCGCTGCCGCACACCGATTACGCCGTGGCAACCTATTATCTGATCGCCACCGCCGAGGCCAGCTCCAATCTGGCCCGCTACGATGGAGTTCGCTTCGGACATCGTGCCAAAGAAGCAGCCGGCCTGCTTGATATGTATACCAAGAGTCGCAGCGAAGGGTTCGGTGCGGAGGTAAAGCGCCGCATCATGCTGGGTACCTACGCCCTTTCATCAGGTTACTACGATGCTTATTATGTGAAGGCCCAGAAGGCCCGCACGTTAATCATGAACGATTTCATCAAGGCGTTCGAGAGTGTTGACGTTATGCTGACTCCGGTTGCCCCCACCCCGGCATTCAAGATCGGTGAGAAGGTCAATGACCCGCTCCAGATGTACCTCTCGGACATTTTTACTATTCCGGTCAACCTGGCTGGCACCTGCGCCATGTCGCTGCCGGCCGGTTTCTCGGCAGATGGGCTTCCAATTGGAGTGCAATTGATCGGGAAGCCTTTTGGTGAGGAAGTCATACTGCGTGCCGGATATGCCTTCGAGCAGGCCACCGAATGGCACAAAGCAACTGCGGCCCTATAAAATCATCATTTCGGAGTAGAATGTATGAAATACCAACCAGTCATCGGTCTTGAAGTCCACGTCCAGCTACTGACCGATACCAAGATCTTCTGCGGCTGCTCGACCAAGTTCGGTTCCGAACCCAACTCCCAGACCTGTCCGGTCTGCCTGGGGTTGCCAGGCGCATTGCCGGTGCTCAACAAAAAAGTGGTTGAGTTTGCCATCAAGGCCGGACTCTCCACGAACTGCAGCATTACACCCCGCAGTATCTTTGCCCGTAAAAACTACTTCTATCCTGATCTTCCCAAAGGATACCAGATCAGCCAATTCGAAGAGCCGATCTGCCAGCACGGCTGGCTGGATATCCAGCTGGATGGGCAGGAAGGCAAGCGAATCGGCATTACCCGGATTCATATGGAGGAGGATGCGGGGAAGCTGGTGCATGGTGACCTGACCGGTCTTGATGATAACTCCGGAGTTGACCTGAACCGCGCCTGTACTCCCTTGCTGGAAGTGGTTTCAGAGCCTGATCTGCGTTCCTCCGACGAAGCGGTCTCCTATCTCAAGCAGCTCCACCAGATAGTGACCTGGCTCGGTCTCTGCGATGGCAATATGGAGGAGGGAAGCTTCCGTTGTGATGCAAACGTTTCGGTCATGCCGGTCGGTTCAGATACTTTCGGCACCCGGGCCGAGATCAAGAACGTCAATTCATTCAAGTTTGTCAAGCAGGCCATCGAGTATGAAATCCAGCGTCAGATCGATTTGATCGAAGATGGCGGGACTGTTGTGCAGGAAACGCGGCTCTTCGATCCGAACAGCGGCCGGACACGTTCCATGCGCAGCAAAGAAGAGGCTCACGATTATCGTTACTTCCCTGATCCGGATCTTGTTCCTCTGGTTATCGGTGACGAGTGGGTGGAGCGTTCACGCACGGAGTTGCCGGAGCTGCCGGAACAGTGCCGTAAACGGTTTGTGTCGCAATTGGGATTGACGGAATATGACGCCGAGGTTTTGACTGCCAACCGGCCGCTGGCGGAGTTTTTTGAGGCCGGCGTTGCAGCTCACGGCAATGCCAAGGCGGTTGCCAACTGGACCATGGGTGAAATCACCCGTTCGCTTAATGACAGCGGCACATCGATCCGGGAATGCCCTGTTACTCCTCAATTGCTGGCGGAACTGCTAAAGTTGATTGACGAAGGAACGATCTCCGGCAAGATCGCCAAAACTGTTTTTGACGAAATGTGGAAAAGCGGCAAGGCGCCACAGTTGATTGTCGAAGAGCAGGGGCTGGTGCAGGTTTCGGACGGCGGCGCCATTGAGTCCATCATTGATGAAATTATGGCCGCCAATGCCGGCCAGGTTGAAGAGTATCGCGGCGGCAAGGAAAAGGTGTTCGGCTTTTTTGTTGGTCAGGTTATGAAAGTCAGTAAAGGGAAAGCCAACCCGGCGGTGGTGAACGAGCTTTTGCTGAAAAAACTCAAAGGGTAGGATGGAGGTTTTTTTATGAGCCGAACCGTTATGATTGTTGATGACGCCCTTTTCATGCGTAATATACTGCGCGGGATTTTGACTGAAAACGGATACGTCGTGGCGGCAGAGGCGGCCAGCGGCATTGAGGCCATGAAACACCTTCGTACCAACCAGCCGGATATCGTCTTATTGGACATTATCCTGCCAGATTCCAACGGTTTGGATCTGTTGCAGTCAATTGCAGTATCTTATCCTAACTCGAAAGTCGTCGTTTGTTCCGGTATCGGGCAGGATCAGGTCATTCAGAAAGCTCTCGACCTGGGTGCAAAAGCGTTCATTCCGAAACCCTTCAAGCCCGAAAAGGTAGTTGAAATATTGGAAAGTCTGGAGGACTGATCAATGGACATGTCCCAGTATCGGGATCTGTTCGTTTCCGAAGCCCGCGAGCACCTCAATGCCTTTAACAGTCTGATCGTCAGGTTGGAAGATCTCACCGGTGATCAAAAGCTGATCGACGAGTTGTTCAGGCATGCCCATTCACTGAAGGGAATGGCTGCCACGATGGGTTATGAACCCATCGCCCGTCTTTCTCACGTCATGGAAGACCAATTGGGTCATGTTCGCGATGGCGAAACCACCTTTACACCCTCCCTGGCCGATTTATTGTTTGAAGGCGCTGATGCTCTCTCCGGAATGGTTTCACAGGTTGAATCCGGCATTGAAACAATAACTGAATCAAACGTTTTGATCGAAAAACTGGCGGCATTTGATCCCTCCTCAGAAATAAAATCATCGCCGGTACTTCCTGATGAGTCGAATCAGGCTGCATCCGATTCCCCCCCTCCGGCCACCCACAATTTCAGGCAGTCAGACTCTCTGAAAAGTATTCGCATCAAAACCGAAACCCTTGACCATCTGGTCAACATCGCCGGTGAGCTGTTTACCAACCGTTATCGCCTGGCAGAATGTGCCCGCCGCAGCGGCCTGTCCGATTTCGATCCGCCGTTGAACCAACTGGCCGCCCTTCTGCGTGAGCTGCGTGATGTGGTTTTGCAGGCGAGGATGGTGCCTTTTGCGTTTATAGCAGAACGCTTTCCGAGGCTTGTTCGCGACCTGGCCCGCAAGCAGGGCAAGGAAGTGGCGTTTCATATTGATGGTACAAACATTGAGCTCGACCGCGGTGTCTTGGAAGAAATTGCCGAGCCGTTGATTCATATCCTGAGGAACGCGGTTGATCACGGAATGTCCACGCCTGACGAGCGTGTGGCGGCCGGCAAGCCATATAGCGGTGAAATCAGCCTGACTGTGATTCGCGACAAAGGGCATGTCGAAATAGCTGTGGAAGACGATGGATGTGGGATGGATTCTGAACGCCTGAAAACTAAGGCTCTCCAAAAAGGGATTATCTCGCTGGAACAGGCCGATACCATGACTCAGCAGGAAATATTGATGCTAGTCTGCGCACCCGGTTTTTCCATGGCGGAAACGGTCAGTGATATCTCCGGGCGCGGGGTCGGCATGGACGCCGTTCAAAACGCGGTGCACTCTTTGGGAGGTGTGCTCAGTATCCATTCAAAAGCAGGTTCGGGGAGCCGGATTGTATTGCGCTTGCCGATTACGGTCTCCATTATCCATGTCCTGCTGGTGCAGAGCGGAGAGTTTGAAATCGCATTCCCGGTAAATGTTGTCTGCCGTACTCTCGAGCTTCTGCGCGACGATATTCTTGACGAAGCGGGCCGGAAGGTGGTTGAGCTGGACGGTACCCGCGTGCCGGTAAAGAGCCTGAATCGACTTTTGGGACAACCGGTGGCCGCTGGTCCTGCCACTAAAATTGTCCCGGCGGTTGTTTGTGAGATTGGCGGTGACAAAATAGCCTTTATTGCAGATTGTATCCTGGGGCAGCAGGAAATTTTTGTCAGACCCCTGACCACGCCGCTTTCTTTTTTACGGGGTATAAGCGGCGCAACTGTTACCGGAGATGGCCGTGTTGTTTTTGTGGTCGATGTGGCGTCACTTACACGAAATCGCCCATAAGTGCCTTTTTTTTCAATATTTATGGTCGGTCGGCGCTTGAAGTTGTTGCGATAGCAGCTGGCTTGTGGCAAAATTAAAAACCGTCGTTATGTCGTGTCCTGCTTCGTCAGATTTGCAAATAGCGTGGAAGGGGATTCTATGAAACGTTTTACAGTACTGATGGCTGCCCTGCTTCTCTTGTCTGTCTGCGGCACCTCTTTTGCTGCACAGCAGGTTATTGTCGGACTGAATGACGTTATTGCCACAGTAGAAACTTCGTTTAAGGCCGGAAACAGCGGAGAAGCACCCATTGCAGATTTCACGGCGGATTTTTTCCAGAGTACACTTCTGGCTAAAGACAAACGTGAAATGCGGGGGGATGGTCAGGTGTCGGTCAAGCTGGCAACGGCCAATTCGCCGCTGATGTACCGCTTTCAGTATATGCGACCCTATCAGCAGGAAATCGTCAGTGACGGCAATTCTCTCTGGATTTACCACCCGGAAAACCGTGAGGTGATTCTGAGTGATGTCAGTTTTATCTATAACCGTCCCGGTTTTAACCCTGACCGCGACCCTGCCGTTAATTTTCTCCAGGGGCTTGGACGTATCTCCAGAGATTTCCAGATTAATTTTGCGCCCGGCATGTACGACAGCGCCGGCAATTACGTTTTGGAGCTGAACCCAAGGCGGTCAATGCTGAATACCCGCCGAATTCTGCTGGTTGTCAGCCGTTCCAGTGCAATTGCCCATGTATCCCAGAAAACTCCCGCAACAACTTTGCCGGGCGGTAACCAGCCCCGATTGCCTGCCAGGCCGAACTTTGGTTCTTCCGACAAGTTTGGTCCCCTTCCGCAGGTTGGTGGCATGTCGGATCCTTTCCCGTTACTTTCCACAACCGTTGAAGACCTGGAAGGTAACAGCACAACCATGGAATTTACCAATATCAGGATCAATAACCGGTTTCAGCAGAACACATTTACTTTCGTAATACCTCCCGGAGTTCAGGTTGTACGGCCTTCTGAACTTAATCAGCCGCGCTGATGAAAGGTTTCTCAATGCCCGCTTTACTGGCAGCATTTTTGTTGTTGATATCATCCGTGTTGCCTGTGTCTGCGGCATCCCATTCACCGGATCTTAAAACTGTGGTAGCGGCTCTCGAAAAGGGTTATGCGGGTTTACAGGATGTGCAGGCCGATTTTTCCCAGAAAACAACTATTGCAGCAATCAACCGCGAGCAGAGGGGGCATGGCGAAGTCCTGCTGAAACGCCCTGCTTCGGCAACGGCGATGTTCCGCTTTAATTATGCCAAACCTAAGCAGCAGATTATGTCAAACGGCAAACAGGTCTGGTTTTACACAGCTGAAAACAAACAGGTGCTGGTCAGCAGTGTCGATGCCATGTTTAAAGGGGGCAATTCGATCGCGCTTTCCTATCTGACCGGTCTGGGGAATGTGTCACGTGATTTCAGCGTCGCGTTTGCCAAGGAACAGCGGGACAGCAAAGGCAATTATCAGCTGGAGCTGACTCCCAAAAATCCGAGTCCGGTTCTGTCAAAACTCCAGTTGACGATTGCTGCCGCTGCGGTTGAAAGCTATCTTGCCAACGGTGCGGTCAAGGACCTGTTTCCTGTGGTTTCTTCGGTTGTGCATGATGCCGGCGGGAACCAGACCAGGATAGATTACAGCCATGTTCGGGTTAACAAGGGGCTGGATAATGGCAGGTTCAATTTTAAAATCCCGGAAGGGGTCGAGGTTGTAAAACCATAGAAGATTAAATTTGTGGAGGTTCAGACATGCCGTCGTTCGATATTGTCTCAAAAGTGGATATGCAGGAGGTTGACAACGCCATCAACCAGGCTGTCAAGGAAATTGGTCAGCGTTATGATTTCAAGGGTTCCAAGAGCCAGATCACGCCTGAGAAGGATTCCGTAAAGATTCTGGCTGATGATGATTACAAACTGAAGGCGGTTATTGACGTCCTGCAGTCCAAGTTTATGAAACGCAATATTTCGATCAAGGCTCTGCAATACGGCAAAGTCGAGCCGGCCTCGGGCGGGATGGTGCGCCAGATCATAACCGTTCAGCAAGGCATTTCCAAAGAGAAAGCCAAGGATATCATAGCGGTTATCAAGGAATCCAAGCTTAAAGTTCAGGCTCAGATTCAGGATGACCAGGTTCGTGTGACCGGCAAAAACCGCGACGATCTTCAGGATGCGATTCAGCTTCTGAAGGGTAAGGATCTGGATGTTGAAATGCAGTTTATGAATTTCAGAGAATAGGAACGAGAGGGTAATTTGAGCGAAATCGTAAAACAAAAAGTCAGTATGGTCAGCCTGGGCTGCCCCAAAAATCTGGTGGATGCCGAAGTCATGCTGGGTGTGCTTTCGCAGCAGCAGTATGAAATCACCACCGATGAAAAAGATGCCGATGTGATTATCGTCAACACCTGCTCCTTCATCAAAGAGGCCAAGCAGGAGAGCATAGATGCGATTCTGGATCTGGCAGAGCGCAAGCACGATGGGCGCTGCCATACGCTGATCGTGTCAGGTTGCCTTCCGCAGCGCTATCAGGAAGAACTTGCCAAAGAGCTGCCGGAAGTGGATATTTTTATCGGAACCGGCGACTACCCGCGGATTGCCGAGATTCTGGCGGAGAAAAGCGGCAGTGATGTCCAGCTTCGCTATATTGGAGACCCGGATTTTATCTATGATGAAACATTGCCCCGCCTGAATTCCTCTCCGGCCTGGTATTCCTACCTCAAGATCGGCGAGGGGTGTTCCAACTGTTGTTCCTACTGCATTATACCGCAGTTGCGAGGTTCCTATCGTTCCCGTCCGCTGGAGGCGCTGGTCGCAGAAGCGGAAAAACTGGTTGGACGAGGAGTCAAGGAGATCAACATTATATCCCAGGACATAACCCGCTACGGCAGCGATATGTCTGACGGTACGACTCTGGAAACGCTGGTGCAACGTCTGGCCACCATCGAAGGTCTCAAGTGGATACGCCTGCTGTACGCTTATCCGGATGGCATCACCGACAGCCTGATCGAGCTGATTCGGGATGAACCCAAAGTCTGCAAGTACCTGGATATTCCGATCCAGCATATTTCGGATCCGGTGCTGAAGGCGATGAAACGCCGTAGTTCCGAACAGCAGATTCGCGACCTGATTGTCAAGCTGCGCAGTGAAATCCCCGGAATTGCACTGCGAACTTCGCTCATCGTCGGTTTTCCCGGCGAGACTGTTGAGGATTTCAACAAGTTGACGCATTTTGTCGAACAAACCCAATTTGACCGTCTGGGGGTCTTTTGCTATTCAAAAGAGGAAGGGACCGTAGCGGCTGAAATGCCGGAGCAGATTACGGAGCGGGTCAAGCGCGAGCGCTATCGCAAACTTATGCGGGCCCAGGCGCGCCTTTCTTTCCGGCACAACCGGACCCTGATCGGGACCACAGAGCAGGTTATTGTGGAAGGTTTCAGCGAGGAGACCGAACTTCTGCTGAAAGGCCGTTCATCCCGCCAGGCTCCCGACATCGACGGGCAGGTTTATATAACCTCCGGGACCGCCAATATCGGGGATATTGTTGCCCTCAAGATTACCGATTCATCCGATTACGACTTGATCGGCGAAATGGTAGAATAATCTTCAAACATTAGTCCTGCCCGCCTCCGAAACCGGAGGCGGGCAGGTGTGTCTCCATCCCTCCCGCATAAAGGCCGCCATGAAGCTTAATGCCAAGCTGATAATCATCATGCTATCCCTGCTGGTACTGGCATTGCTGACGCTCTTCAGTCTCAACCAGTTTGCCCAGAATGATCTGGTGCGTGAAATCCAGGACAGCTCCCAGGAAATTTCAAAAGCGATTCAGATGAGTATCGAAGATCTGACCTCCGAAGAGGAAACCTCCCGTCTGACCGATTATTTGACGAAGGCCCGCGATAAGGGAATTAATGAGATAAATATCATCAACATTGATGGGGAGATTGTCGATTCCTCCGATCCGGAAAAAATCGGTAAAAAACGAGAACTTAAAAAACTGGAGAAGGGTGTGCACGCGGTTCAGCGACCGCTGGGCGGCGCGATGCTGACGCAGAAACAATACGAGGTGGTTGTTCCGGTCATCGTAGGTGATGAGCAGCTGGGTTATGTTCAGATCAATATGTTGCTTGACAAGATCAGAGACATCCAGCATGCCAATTTTATCCGCCGTCTGTTTGCGACCGGAATGGTGTTCGCGGTCGGCATTGCCTTGACAATCTTTCTGGCCCGCCGTTATACCACGCCTATCCAGAGCTTGGTGGATCATTTCAAGCGGGTTTCGGCTGGAGATTTATCGGTTACAATTCCGGTCGAAAGTAACGACGAAATTGGCGAAATGGCTGACGGATTCAATAAAATGGTTGAAAAGCTGCGAGAACGGGAAACTCTTGAAAAACGGCTTTATGAAGCCGAACATCTTTCGCGGGTTGGTCAACTGGCATCCGGAATCGCCCATGAAATCCGCAATCCGCTCAACTACATCAGTCTGGCTATTGACCACCTCAAGGCTGAGATACTGCCGATGGCTGGCGAAAAGTACTCCGAACTGGAGGAGTTGACCGATAAAATCAAGGAAGAGGTCCGCCGTGCCAACTACATGGTGATCAATTTCATGAATTATGGCCGCCCGCTCAAGCTTCGTCGCGCGCTGGTACCATACGCTGAACTTCTGGCCAAGGTACTGCCGGTGCTGCAAGCTCGCCTGACCGAACAGGAAATCAAGTTGGAACTGAATATTCCGGAGAATCTGCCTCTGTTGTGGGTCGATCAGGAACTGCTGCGCAATTGCATTCTGAATTTTGTCAGCAACGCCGCTCAGGCGATGCCGAACGGCGGTACGATCGTATTGGGCGGGGCGCAGGAAGATGGGCGACTGAAGCTGACTTTTGCTGATCAGGGATGCGGCATCAATCCGGACGACATCGGCAAAATCTTCCAGCCATATTTTACTACCAAGGATGTTGGCATTGGTCTGGGCTTGGCCATTACCGAGCGGATCATCAAGGAACATGGCGGCGAGATTCAGGTTGAAAGCGCGTTGGGGCATGGCACTACTTTTACAATTCTACTGCCGCTTCAGTCGACAGTGGAAAATCAAACCATGGAACAGGGGGCCTGATAGTGGCGGCCGTACAGGGAAGCATACTGATTGTTGATGATGAAAAGGGGCAACGGGACATCCTTAACCTGATTCTCAAAAAAGAGGGTTACGATGTGACTGATGTGCCCGGTGTGCGTGAAGCTATGGCGCAGTTGGAAAAGCGCGAGTTTGAACTGATCATGACTGATCTCAAGATGCAGGGTCAGGGTGGCATGGACCTGCTGGAGTTGGTGCTGGCTGACGACCCGCAACAGTGCATAATCATGATGACCGCTCATGGTTCGGTTGATTCGGCGGTGGAAGCCATGCGAAAAGGGGCATTTGACTATCTTGAAAAGCCTCTGGAGCGGGATAATCTGCTGTTGACTCTGCGTCGAGCCTTCGAGCGCATTAGCCTCGTGCGTGAAAACCGGGTGTTGCAGAAACGGATTGATTCGATCAAGACCATTCCCAATATGCAGGGTGAACATCCCAAAATGAAGGAGGTCTTTCGGGTTGTTTCCAAAATTGCCCCATCCAACTCAACCGTCCTGATCGTGGGTGAATCCGGTACCGGCAAAGAACTGATCGCCAGAGCTATCCATGAAGGGAGTCCGCGTCGTGATAGGCCTTTCATGGCGATCAACTGTGCCGCAATTCCGGATACTCTGATCGAAAGCGAGCTGTTTGGTCATGAGAAAGGAAGTTTTACCGGGGCCAACGCCCGTGAGATGGGTATCTTTGAAGCTTCGGAGGGGGGGACGGTTTTTCTGGACGAAATTGGCGAGATGAATGTCGCCATGCAGGCCAAATTGCTGCGGGCAATCCAGGAAAAGGAAATCCGCCGGGTAGGTGGGAAGGTTAACATACCTCTGGATGTGCGTATCGTTTCCGCCACCAATAAGGAGTTGGAACAGGAAATCAAGAAAGGCGCCTTTCGCGAGGATCTCTTTTACCGGCTGAATGTAATTCGCATCAATCTGCCGCCATTGCGAGAGCGCGGTAGTGACATCAAAACTCTGGCTGAGTTTTTTCTGGAGAAATACAGCAAAGCTGCCGGCATCACGGTGGATGGTATTTCTAAAACCGCTCTCAAGCTGCTGATGAATTACAGCTGGCCCGGAAATGTGCGCCAGCTGGAATCTGTTATCGAACGCTCGGTGCTGATGGCCGAGAGTAATTATATAGAACCGGATGATCTGCCGGTCGAAATAACCGCTGTCGGGCTGATGGCTGGCGGGATCCCGTTTGATTTGCCGCCTGAAGGAATCGCCTTTGACGAACTGGAAAAAGGGCTTATAATCAAAGCCATGGAACGTGCCGAGTGGGTAATCGGCAAGGCGGCGCCATTGTTGGGGATGAGCTACAAGACGCTTCAGTACCGGTTGGATAAATTTGAAATAGAGCGGCCGGAGAAGCGCTCAAAATAAATAGATGGACAAACAGTATTTCTGAACACGGCAGGCTTTATCAATGGAGGTTGATGGATGGAAGGCAGTGCATCATGTACGGCGCCTTTGCTGGAATTTGGGCGGGGGACTTATTGGGGACCCAACACCCGTTTTGTGAAGTACCTCTACGATGAAAAGATCATCGTAGGCAGTTTCTGTTCCATTGCAGACTATGTCGTTATCGCATCAGGCGGAGAGCATCGTACGGATTTGGTGTCGTCCTGGTCTTTCGATGAGATTCTTTACAAAAAAAAGAACAGTTCGCGTTCCTACCGGTTCACACAAAATACCACAATCGGCCATGACGTCTGGATCGGTTACGGCGCCTACATAAATTCCGGAGTTCAAGTCGGCTCGGGAGCCGTTATCGGGGCACATGCAGTTGTTTTCAACGATGTCCCCCCCTATGCGGTAGTTATGGGGAACCCTGCCAAGATAGTGCGTTACCGCTTCAGTCGGCGCACGGTCGAGCGAATGTTGAAGATTGCCTGGTGGCACTGGCCCCAGGATGATATAGAAGCGAATATGGATTGGTTCTATGGGCCAATTGACGAGTTTCTGGCTCGCTTCGACCCTGAAGGAGAGTAATGTTTATGGAACATCTCATTGATCTGATCAGAAAATCATTCGACCTCGATTTCGACATAGATCGGGACACTCCACTGATCAGTTCCGGATTGATTGACAGTTTGCGTGTATCGTTGCTGCTGACAGTCCTGGAGAGGGAGTATGGCAAGACTATCAGCACTCGCGATGTTGGCACGGATAATTTTGACACGCCAGGACAAATTGAAAAATTCCTGAACAAGCTTTGAGTTTTTCGATAGATTTGAGTTGCATAACAATTCGATATTTCAGCGCTTTTAGAAATAATCGGCGGGTTTTCTAAACAAGAATGAAAAACGACCGATAGTATTAGTTAGAATACTGTTTGGGAGAAGTGAGATGGCCGACTTATTCAACACCGGCAGCGATCCTTTCGCGGTGATTGGGCAGGATACAAGTTCCCAGCGGGCGCAGCTTGCCCAGTACTCGATTCTGAGGGCTGCCGCTTATCTGCAGGATAATAAAAACGATGAAGCGCTCAAGGCTTTTCAAAAGGCGCTGGCTTTTGATCCTCAGAACAGCACCGCGCAAAGTTATATTGGAAAGCTCAACCTTGCAAAAGGAAATACCTTTGAGGCGATCAAGGTATTCAAAACGATGGCGCAGGCACAGCCCGATTCTGTGGACGCCCACATGAACCTGGGCAATGCCTATTTGCAGGACAAACAGTACGCGAATTCTGAAAAGGAGTTTAAGACAGCGGCTCGGCTGGATCCGACCAATCCTCTTCCGGACTACACCCTTGGTCTTCAGTACACCAGTACTGACCGTTTGAATGAAGCGGAAAGTCAGTTCTTAAAAGTCAAAAAAATCTCCCCGAATGATGGCAACGTTTTTTATGCGCTGGGGACCGTTTACAACAAACAGGGAAAATATGAGGATGCCGCAAAGAATCTTGAAAAATCACTTTCACTCAAAAAAAACTTTCCCAGCGCCAATTATGAGCTTGGAATAGCATATGACAAGCTTGGCAGAACGGAAGATGCCAAAAAGCAACTCTCTATCCTTCAGAGTTCCGGATCATCCATGGCTCAGGATCTGCAATTCACTCTTGAAAAACCGCAAATGCTCTTTATGGACCAGAACAATAACAAAAACTTCAATCAACTTCTCGGTCCGGGAACTCCACTCTGGATGCTAGATCCAACCATGCTTGCGCCGAACACAACCGCTCAAATATCGGTTGCCATCCAGTTTAACAATGAAATGGACATGACATCGGTCATGAACCCGACCAATTGGGACATATCACGGGCCAACAATACGGAAGGTGGTTACTACATTCCGCAGAACACCGGACGTGAGGTCAATATTGCCAAACTTCCCGCTTTTGTCAGCTATAATCCTGAGACACGCCAAGCCAATGTTACTTTCACCGTTCAGCAGAACTCAAATGGTGATGCAACCTTGGACCCATCGCACCTGGTCTTCAAATTTTCGGGGGTTGATGCGGCTGGCAGAAAGATGGATACCTTGGCGGATGAGATTGACGGCAGTGCACTCAAAGCTTTCTAAAAATATCGTTTGAATGCCTAAAGTATCTGATTTACAATATATATACTAAACTTTACTGCGAGGATTTATGCAACAATCAGCCAATCAGAATCTGATTCTTATCGAGGGGGCCGCAACCTATGAGCGGATTCTGGCAGAGGTCCGTGAAGTTGAACTCGATGAGGGACTCAGACATTTGAAGGATTTTTTAAAGATTTATCCCGATTTTGCCAAAGCGCACAACGATCTGGCGGTGATGTATTATCAAACCGGCAATTCCCTCAAGGCATTGGCCCATTACGAAAAGGCTCACAAGCTGGATCCGGCCAATATCGTCTACCGAAAAAACCTGGCAGATTTTTATTTTGTGGAGTTGGAGTGGACCGGAGACGCAATTAACACATATCTGGATATTCTGAAGGACAACCCATTTGACCTTGAAGCGCTGAACGCGCTTGGCACCATCAGCCTGCAGATCGGAAGGCGTGAACAGGCTCGCCAGTATTTTACCCGCACATTACAGCTCGACACCTCAAATCAGGATGCGCAGATGGCTCTGCGTCAACTGCAACCGGCCGCCCTGCCTGAGCCGGTACAGAATGCGCCGCAGGCCGCTTCCCCGGTACGAAAGCTTGAACAGCCCGAGCGCGTTTCTCCGGCCCCTGCATTCAAGGAGCTGTTTCGCGTCTCTGAACCTGAAGCGGCGCCCAAAGCTGCGGTATATACCGCTCCGGTGCAGAGTACTTTCGCATCGCAGGCGACAGAACCGGCACGTAGTGCGGAAGAACTTTACCGGGAAGCCCTGCAGCTTGCAAATACAGGCAAATCGGATGATGCCATCAGCCAGCTGGAAAAGGTGATCGGACTGGACTCCGGACATGCTGCTGCCCAAAACGATCTGGGTGTTCTCTATCAGAAAAAAGGCGAACTTCAAAAATCGCGACACCATCACGAGGAAGCGGCGCGGCTTCAGCCCGCCAACAAAATATTCCAGAAAAACCTGGCCGATCTGCTTTATGTGGAGTTCTACGAATTCGAAGAGGCATTGGGCATCTACGTTCGTCTTCAGGCCAAGGCGCCTCAGGATATAGAAATTCTCAAGGCGATAGCGTCTATTTGCAATACTTTAGGCAAAGAGTCCGATGCGCGTTTCTTCCTGGAGCGGATTCTTACCTTGCAGCCATGGGATCGCGATGCACAAACGGCTATAAAGGAGATGGAAGCTGCCGGTAAGGCCGGAGTCTGAGGATGAGGGTCTCTATGCCCAGCGGCAGAGCTCACGGCTGGGGGATCGCCGGAGAGTATTTGACGAGAGAAATTGCCAGGCTCCCGCCGGTTGAAGGAGTCACGCTGCACTGTATCAGTGGCCACGATTTCCGTCCGATGAATCCGGCCGACTGGAACCGGATCAACATCGGTTACTGTTTTTTCGAAAACGATATCGAAGCGTTGCGCCACACACGCCGCGCTGCAAAGGAATGGGATTTTATCGTGGCCGGTTCATCCTGGTGCGAGTACCAGTTGAGAATCGGCGGAGTCCGCAACACATCAACAATCCTCCAGGGCATTGACCCTTCCAATTTTTACTCCGTACCGCACCGTCAGGATGACGGTCGTTTTATAGTGTTCTCAGGCGGCAAATTTGAGTACCGCAAAGGACAGGACCTGGTGATTGCCGCCATGCGAGTATTCATGCAGCGCCATCAGGATGCCTATCTGGCTTGCTCCTGGATTAACCAGTGGCCCTTTTCCCTCGCAACAATGTGTCAATCCCCCCACATAGCTTTTAATCCTTCAGACGAGGATTGCATAACCATTCTGCAGCGCACACTCCACGAAAACGGAATCCCACCGGAGCGGGTCTATCTGGCGCCATTGATCGACAACAGCCTGATCCGGCAGATTTACCAACAGACCGATATCGGCCTGTTTCCAAACCGGTGCGAAGGTGGCAACAACATGGTCATGTGCGAATACATGGCCTGCGGTCGCACAGTGGTTGCCAGCGATGCCACCGGTCATGCCGACGTCATTACCGGGCAAAACGCCTTTGCGCTTTCGAACTATTCGCCTTTGCTGGTCAGGGACGCAACAGACCGCCCCTCCGCCATCTGGCACGAAGCTTCGGTGGAGGAGATTATCGAACAGTTGGAATCCGCCTACCAATACCGGAGTGCGTGCGCCCAAAAGGGGCAGGTGGCAGCGGATGACATGAAAGGGTTGGCATGGGACAAGGCCGCAGGGGAATTTCACAAGATCGCGATGAGACTCGCCGGTGAAGCAGTTGCAGTCAGTTCTGCCGCTCTATATGGCGCCTGAACCGAAATATTTGCACAGGAGGCCTGCTTTCCCATGGAGATAAAATCTGACCAGCTTGCCCGTTTGGTTTCTTTTATAAACAAAATTGAAGGCGAAACCTATCCGGAAGCGCCGATGCCCCAGCACACCATCATCACTGCCCAGGTTCTGGAATGCATTTTGACTCAGTTTGGAGTCAAGTCAGAAGCCAGAATTTTGGACATTGGATGCGGCCAGGGACCTGCGTTGGATTATTTGCGAGAGAGGGGATATCTGTCTGCCATCGGCTTGACTCTTAACGATGAAGATGTCCGGATCTGCAGAGAAAAAGGGCATGATGTACGCAAAATGGATCAGTCCTTTCTTGACTTCCCGGATGGATACTTTGATTTTGTCTGGGCCAGGCACGTTATCGAACACAGCATATTCCCTTATTTTACCCTGACGGAGTTTACCCGTGTGCTTGCACCGGGAGGAACGCTATACCTGGAAGTCCCCGCCCCGGAAACAACATGTCATCATGAAACCAACCCGAACCATTACAGCGTTTTTGGGCACGGAAGCTGGACCTCGTTGATTGAGCGTTGCGGTCTTACTATACGACACGAGGGGCGCTACACGTTTCCAGTACCAATGGGCTCTGATGAGTATTGGAGCTTTGTCTGTTCCAAGCCTTGAATCCAAAAACAGCTAGTATGCTGCAAGGACCTAACTAATGAATAATCTGCATGTCTGGCTGGCTTTCGTCGCCTATCCGGTTACCACAGCTGTTTACTTTGAAAGATCTCTCAGGAAATGCTGCCGTACTACAACAATCGGCCCGCCCCTGCCGCATGAATTGATTGAAAAATGGCAGCTGCAGAATATGAATCTTCCGCTCAACGAACAGGATGTATCCACCGGCGGAAATCCGGACATGGAGCAGCTTGTTGCCGGGACCGCCCCGGCCGACCTTCCTGATTTGTACATATGGATAGAGTCAGTGAACGGTTACCTCCCGTTGAACCTTCATGCCTTGCCCTGCCCCAAAGTCTGCTACCTCATTGACAGCCACCTTAATCTGCCAATGCATCTGGAATGGGCCAAGCAGTTTGATATGGTTTTCATCGCCCAGCGGGAATATCTCGATGATTTTCGGAAGCTGGGCATGCAAACCTATTGGCTGCCGCTGGGATGTGACCCGGAGATACACCGTCGCCATGAAGAACCCAAAGTCTATCCGGTCGGTTTCGTCGGCGGTGTCATGCCCGGTTCACGCCGCGAGAACCTTCTTACAAAGCTGGCCAGCCAGATTCCAGTGCATTATGAGCGCTGTTTCTGGGACGACATGGTCCGGCTCTTCTCCCGATCCCAGATCGTTTTCAATGAGGCGGTGAGAAACGACTTGAACATGCGTGTCTTTGAGGTTATGTCGACCGGGACGCTGCTTTTGACCGATATCGCCCGCAACAGCGGCCAGGACGAGCTGTTCAGGGATGGCGAGGACTATGCCGTTTATCGCGATAGCACTCTGTGTGAAACAGCCCGTTTTTATCTGGACAACGAAGCTCTTCGCGAACAGATTGCCGCGCGGGGTCAGTGCCTGGCGCACAACGCCCATACCTATGACCATCGCGTGGAGGATCTGCTGGCGGTCGCGCTGGGCGGGAAGCCGGACACTTTCTCTGCGGCTGAACTGAGGCAGCGCTCATTGGCAGGGGTGCCTGCCATTGACGCCGGTATTCCTTCAAGCATTTGCATAAGCAGCTCTCGAAGGAGTTTCGTTATTCCGGTGCTGGATATGTCGCCTGCCAGCGAATACAACATACTCACCCTGCTTCGCGATCTGGAGGAAATTGAAGGTGAAGTGATTGTCGTCTTTAACGGACAAGAGGTGGCCGATCACCTGAAAGGGCATCCCCGCATAACCCGCTATGCCGTCATGAAACAGAATATCGGGGTGGCCCGGGCCTGGAATCTGGGACTGGAGATTGCCGTGACTCCGACGGTTTTTATCCTGAATGCTGATCTGCATGTCGAACAATCAGCCATCGATACGGTTGAAGCGGCTCTGCTTTCGCTTCCTGATGCAGGCTGCGTCGGACCGCAAGGGAGCTTTTTTGAATTTGCCATGGCGAGGGACTACACCTATTTCGATAAAGGGACTTTTAACCAACCGGTAGAGGTCGATGCTGTTTCCGGATTCTTTTTTGCCATAAAAATCCAGCACTTCAATCAAAAAGTCATCCGTTTCGAGAACGCATTTACCCCCTGCTATTTTGAAGAGTGGGACTTGGGGCTGCAGATCAAACGGGCAGGTCTGAAAAATTACATTGTGCCTACGGTTGCCTATGACCATCACTGGAGTGGCAGTATCAGGGCGCTTCGGGAAATAAACTTCTATGAAAAAGCTGAAACAGCGGGTGAAATTTTGCTGCGCAACCGCATGCTGTTCATGAATAAATGGCGTGGAATAACCGGACGTGAAAACAGGCCAGAGCTTCTGAAAAGCGGGTTTGTCAAGTATGCCACGAATCAGGCTCAAAATCTGGCTGTTGAAGGGCAATTTGATGATGCCAGAAAATGGATAGAAAATTTGGCACTGTACTGTCAAAATGATGGTGAAATTGCTTTATTGCGCAGGTTTGTTGACATATTAGCCTGCAAAAACGCTGCATCTGCGCAGCAAATTGGGGAATAGATCCATGATAAAAGATATGCTTGCAAAACTGGAGAATCAGTTGCTCCGTTCAATGGCATTTCAGGTTGAGGGTGATTATTCTGCGGCGCTGAACGGGTACGAACAAGCCTTTGAGGCACTTTGCTTTTATGAGAAACTCGGATACAAACCGGAGGTGGAGACTCTCTGGCGTCGTGTGCTTGAAGCTCAGCCTGAGCCGGCACTGGTTCTTTTTTTTCACGGATTGATTCAGTATCATCGAGGTCAGTACCTGTCGGCCGCCGAGGCTGTACATGCCGCAATATCACTGAAACCGGAAGTCGCCTTTCATTACTTTCTTCAAGCCAGAGCGCTGACCGCCTTAGCTGATTATTCCGGTGCGTGTGCGGCTTATGACCGGATTCAGGAACTTGCTCCGGACTCCGGTGTTGCCCAAGAGGGTCTCCATGTTTTAGCCGTTGAAAAGGAAATGCTGGGAGACGATTACTACGCCTGGTTGCAACTTTTCCATGGATGGCTCAAGCCTGCCAGGTATATAGAGATCGGCCTGGGGCATGGACGGTCGCTGGCTCTGGCCGGTCCTGAAACGACGGCAATTGGAATAGACCCGTATCAGGGCTTCTGGGATAAGCTTGACTATGTTTGCCCGCACGGTCCGGCTACACTATTTCCGCTTGCCAGTGACGACTTCTTTGGAAAATATGATCTGCGCGAAGTAATGGCGCAGGATACCTTTGATTTGGGCTTTATAGATGGCCTGCACCTCTTTGAGCAGGCCTTGAAAGATTTCATCAATCTGGAACGCTACGCCCGGAAGGAATCCGTAATACTGATTCACGACTGTCTGCCGATTGCGCCGATAGTGGCGGAACGGGACCGCTGCACCGGTTTCTGGACCGGCGATGTCTGGCGGATTATACCCTGCCTGAAGACTTTCAGGCCGGATCTGAAGATAATGACCATTCCGACCAAGCCGTCCGGGCTGGGGGTGGTGACCAACCTGGACTCGGCGTCAACCGTGTTGTCGGATAATTATGATGACATTGTTCGCTATTACCTGACACTCAGGTGCCCGGAAAGTTTTGATCAGCGCCGGATGGTGTGTAGTGTGGGTTCGGCAGACGAAGAATATGTTAAAGAACAGTTCTGTAGGTATTAGAGGCTGAAATGTTAAATGGAGAAGATGAAGTAGAAAATATAAACCTGCATATGCTTATTCATTGAAAAGGAACAAACTATGAGTAACACCCCCCCCCAGGAATGGGCTGCTTCAAAACGCTGGAACCCCTTTAACAGCTATAAGCTCCTCTCCCATGTTCATCGCTGGCGACAGATAAAAAGGGGCAAGCCGATTCCGCCGCCGGTGCTAATAACGGTTGATCCAACCAACGCCTGCAACTTCGGCTGCGCCTGGTGCAACGCTGCTTTTGTGCGCACGCACCGCAAGGGTAGTCTCTCTGAACAGGCTTTGATGCAGATTGCCGATTTTCTGCCGCGCTGGGGAGAAGGCAGCAACGTCTGGAAACCGGGCGTGGAGGCCATTTGCGTGGCCGGCGGAGGAGAACCGTTGCTGAATCCGGCCACCGCAGCCTTTATAGATCGAGTCATCGCCAATAATATTGAAGTTGGTGTTGTTACCAACGGCAGTCTGATCTATCCGGCCATGGACTCTCTCTCACACTGCACCTGGGTTGGCGTTTCCATGGATGCTGGAACACCGGAAACGCTCAATAAGCTCAAGATGCTCAATCCGGAGCTGAATACTTTTGATACAATCATCAATAACATATCAACCCTTGTCGATTATTCCAGACGGCACAATCATCGCCTGGGTGCCAAGCATCCTGCCTATGGCGTCAGCTACAAATACCTGCTCTACAAGGATAATATAGGCGAAATTTACCAGGCGGCGAAGCTTGCCAAAGAGATCGGCTGCAAGAACATCCACTTCCGGCCTGCCGGGACAACCTGGGATAACGTGGGCAACCCAACCAACGCTATTCAGTTCACAACTGATGAGATCAAGCAGTTCAATGAGCAGATATCTTTGGCGCTAGAGTTGGATGACGACACCTTCAATGTCTATGGTGTTACCCATAAGTTCAACTCACAGTTTGATGTGTCGAACCATTTTCAAAAGTGCTATGCCGTATTCATGACCGCCGTGATTATGCCGCCGGTTGGCAAGGAGGCCGGTAAAGATGCCTTCACTTTGGGACTCTGTTGTGACCGTCGGGGAGATGCCAAGCTGGAACTGGGAAGTAATCTGCAGGACGTCAATCAGATCAATCGTCTGTGGGGTAGCGAGGAACATTGGAAAACCCACGACAAGATCAAGATTCGCGGTGAATGTCCGCGTTGTACCTACCAGCCGCACAACGAAATCTACGAACAGGTTATTCTGAACGACAGCATGACCTACAAATTTATCTGATCTCACAAGGGAAATTCATGAACATCTCTGTTATCGGCCTCGGCAAGCTGGGGCTTTGCACGGCGGCCTGCTTCGCATCGGCCGGGCATACTGTTTACGGTTTCGATCTTAACGATCATTTCAGAAGCGAGCTGAAGGCCCGCCGAAATCCGGTCGATGAGACCGGTTTGTCGGTACTGCTCGATTCAGCCTGGGAAAACCTACAGGTAGTTGACAGTTATGAGGCCGCACTACGAAATGCGGATATCACCTTGATCATCGTTCCCACTCCCAGCCTCCCGGATGGCCGCTTTAACAACGATTCTCTGGTTAAAGTGCTGGAGGGGCTGGCACCGGCACTGAAATCCAAAAACAGTTTCCATATAGTGGATGTGGTCTCGACCGTCATGCCCGGTTCCTGTGATAACATTTTCAAGCCGCTACTGGAACAGGCCACCGGAAAAAGCTGCGGCACAGAGTTCGGTCTGGTCTACAACCCGGAATTCATCGCTCTCGGTTCGGTAATTCATAACTTCCTCAACCCGGACATGGTACTGATCGGTGCTTCAGACGAACGTTCCGGCTCCGTAGTGCGTGAGCTCTATGCTTCCACCTGCAGGACCAATCCAACCATGTCGGTCATGTCGCTGGTCAACGCAGAGATCACCAAGATCAGCCTCAACTGTTATGTCACCATGAAGATCAGCTATGTCAACGGACTGGCGGCCATCTGCGAGCAGGTGCCGGGTGCCGACGTGGATGTCATTACCTATGCTATCGGCTCCGACAGTCGCGTGGGAAGCAAATGCCTCAAGGGTGGCCTCGGTTTCGGCGGCCCCTGTTTCCCCCGTGATAACCTGGCTTTCCAGGCCTTTTCCGAGGAGTACGGAGCTGAGGCGCTTTTGGGTAAAGCGGTCGTAGCGATAAATAACAGTATTCCGGAGCGGCTTTTTAACAGGATATCGGGGCACTGCGCGCCCCCTGCAAAGGTGGCACTGTTGGGACTTTCATACAAGCCCCAGACGCATATTATCGAGGAATCACATTCGATCATGTTGGCCAAAGCTCTCGTAACTGCGGGCTATCAGGTGTCGCTGAACGACCCAAAGGCGCTTGACGCAGTCCGCGCACAGTTTGGTGGCAGCGTTACATGTCTTGACGACCCTTATGAATGCCTGACTGGCGCAACCGCCATTGCTCTGCTGACCGACTGGCCGGAATATGGTAATCTTGATTGGAAGCATATTTCAAAAATTGTGAATGCCGGTGCACTTGTTCTGGATAGCTGGCGGATGTTGAAGGGTGAGGAGATGTCATTATTTACCTATGCTCCTGTCGGGATCGGATATCAGAAAATTTAATCGCCTGAGTCACAATTATGATAGCGAGGCTACAATGATTACCCCTGCAACAGCTTATTGGAACCAACGACATGTTCTTTCAGATTTGCGACCCCGATTCAGCGGAATGGGTGATGCGGTCGGCCAACTTACCGATCTTACCCGTTTTCAATGGGCTCAATTGGCTTCGATGGCGCTGGAATTCAAGCCGGACCTGATCATCGAGCTTGGCAGGGGCAAGGGCAACTCGACCTGCCTCTTTACCGAAGCAGCAAATATTCTGGGAAACACCAAGGTCGTCAGCCTCTGCCTGGGAACAGGCTTTGCTGAACAGACTCTGCCACGCCTTTTTCATGGAGGGCTTGTGACGCCTGGCTGGCTCAAGCCCCTGGAATGCTGGGTTACCGACATACTCTTTTTCGATTTTGAATCACTGCTAAAAAATCACAAGCGGGTACTACTCTTTTGGGATGCCCATGGATTCGAAGTCGCCAGCTGTGTACTTGGCAAGATACTGCCGATTCTGGAGCACAAAGAGCATATTGTCATGATGCACGATATGTCCGATCAGCGTTACAGCGGCAAGGAATCGCTGGACTACGACAATCAGATTCTGTGGCGTGGGCGTGATACCGATGGCGCCAGGATTGTACTCGGATACATCAATTCCGCAGTGCCCCAGGCGGTGTCAATTGTCGATTTTTCATGTCGGAATCAGATCGACCTCCTGACTGCCGACCATAGCCTGCATTCAGAGCTGAAACCATGCCCGGAAAAGATGGCGGAGATGGAGCAGTTGCTTGGCGATGAGTTCTTTTCATTGCAGGCACATTGGCTCTGCTTTTCGCTGAATGACTATAATCACCAAATGTCATATCCTCGTTTTGTATTACCGGAAAAGCCGCTGCTGGACTGCTCTGTTGATCTGCTGCAAGTTCTTAATGAAACACTCTGAATTGCCAAAAAATTCTTCTTTCCTGTTCAAAGTGATGTGCTAAAGGATAATCATCTTGCAACTTCATGACTGTTCCCAACCCTGGTTCGAACTCCAGATAAATTATAATGGCAGCAGTGGCTGCTGCTGCTATTACAAGGGGCAGACCCGGAGATTGGATTTCACAAAACCGTTCGATATTGATGCGTTATGGAACGGGGCGGAGATGCAGAATATTCGGGGAACTATCCGCTCGGGGCGGGAGGAAGGCACCGGTTGCGATGGTTGTCAGTGGTTGCGCTATTCCTCACTCCCTCAGTTTATCGGAGACATTTCGAACGAAGCGTTACGCCAGAGTGGTGCCGTTTCCCCGGTGGCGCAGAATTGGAAACGGGCACAGGAAAACTACCAGGCACGCGCAATTGAAGTTGATTCCTATCCGGTCAAATACTATTTCAACTTCGGGATGGCATGCAACATCCGCTGCATAATGTGTTCACAGACCCACACCCGCGAGGCTGACAGGAGCGTGTTGCCTGTAGAACCGTTATTGCGCATGAAACCATATCTGACCCTGGCGGACCAGATACATGTTATTGGCGGTGAGCCGTTGATAATTCCGACCGCCCGCGAGTTCCTGCAGCAGATGTTTGACGATCCAGCTTTTTCACAAACCATGCTGGCGCTTTATACGAACGGGACGCTGCTTCATCAATATCTTGATAAATTCCGGTCGCTTTCAAGAATTAATGTCTGTGTCAGCCTGGATTCCATCGGACAGGGGTATGAATATATCCGACGCGGAGCCAGTTGGGAACAAACCGAGAAAAACATTCTGGATTTTAAGGAATTAGGGATTCGGCTAGGTCTTCAATGGCAGGCGACTGTTGCATGCATCATCATGAAAAGCAGTATTGCGACTCTAGACACATTTGTTGAGTGGTGTGTAAGGCATGATATTCCATGTCATTTTGCGCCGATAAGCTTTATTGATATCGCAATTGATGAGGATGTATTCCGTTTTCCCGCCTTGCTGGACCAGATTCCCGAATGGGAAGATATCTTTGACCGGGCCATTGAAATGCTGCTCAGGAAAGGGTGGGATATCGCTCGTGCCGAGTCTTTGAAAATCATGAAGCAGGAGTTGCAAGTGGCCTGCAAAGTTCAGCGCGCCAACGAGAGAATCAGACAGATGGTAAGCGTGGCCATGTCCCACGGAGTTGCAGTCGAAGAGGGATTCAAAGCTTATATCACCAAGGCGCAGGGCTTGGCGGAATTGGGTTATTTTGAACGGTTGACGGTGTTTTGCGAACAGGTCGAACAACAGTTTGACGAGCCTGCATCAGTTGAGTTAGTACCTGTCCCTGTTAGTGCTGACTGAACCATTTTACCAGATAATACCAACTTAAAGACTAGGCATTTTCTGTTCTGACTACATTAAAAGGTATCATTTGCCATGCGCCGGATAACTGGGAGTTTGCACATATGAAAGCAGTTACCGCCAAGGAACACAGCAACTATGTCGCCTTTTTTTTAACCTTGGCGTGCAACCTCAGCTGTCCATACTGCATTAATCGTCATGGATTGGGGTCCGGTTCGGAAAATGGACGTCGCGGCCATATGAGCGGAGACGACTGGATATCCGCAGCAAACAGGCTTATTCTCAGAAGCGATTTGCCACTGACTCTGCAGGGGGGAGAACCCACTCTTCACAAAGACTTCTTTAGAATAGTCAATGAGGTCAAACCAGAAATCAGCATGGACCTCATGACAAACCTCCTATTTGACGTGGACGCTTTTATTGCGAATGTCCCGACTTGGCGCTTTACCCGCGAGGCACCCTATGCGGCGATTCGAGTCAGTTATCATCCTGGTCAAAATGATATTGATGACCTCATTCTCAAGACCATGAAGCTGCAAGATGCCGGCTTCAGGATTGGCCTTTATGGCATAGAACATCCCGATGAAAAAAAACGCACTCATATTCTGGCTGTGCAGGAGTATTGCCTGAATATGGGACTTGATTTCCGCCTCAAGGAGTTTCTGGGTGAATATGATGGCAGGTTGTACGGAACTTTTAAATTTCCAGCCTGCGTTAACGGAAAGGAGTTGTTGTCCTGCTCTTGCCGCACTTCCGAAATCATCGTTGATCCTGCAGGATATGTTTTCAAATGCCATGCCGACCTATACAGCTCGAGAAACCCTATCGCCCATATTCTTGATGAAAATTTTTCCGAAGAGACAATTGACATGTTCAGAAAGTGTAATCACTACGGTAGCTGTAATCCGTGTGATGTAAAGGTAAAGACCAACCGGTTTCAGATATTCGGCCATACCAGTGTCGAAATAGTGGATATTAAATGACTACAAAAGACTACCAGATGGATGGTCATAAGCTGCACTGGCATCTTGACCTGGTTGCAGCCTGGCAGGCAGGAGAACTGATTGCGCCGATCTATGTCGAGATAAGTCCTGTCTCGTTTTGTAATCACCGGTGTGTTTTTTGTGGACTTGACTTCGCCCAGGGAGAACGGATCAGCCTTGAGACTGCAGCCACCTGCCGCAGCTTGCAGGAAATGGCCCGACTTGGCGTGAAGAGCGTCATGTTTGCCGGTGAGGGGGAACCGCTTCTGCATTCCGGACTTGTAGATATGGTTTGTTCGGCCAGGGAGAGTGGCCTGGATGTCTCTATTACAACCAATGGCAGTGTGGGTACAACAGAACTCTGGCATGAACTGGTGCCACGATTGTCATGGATCCGGTTCAGTGTTGATGCCGGCTCTTCTGAAATCTATTCCAAGGTTCATGGCGTTGGGCCTTCGGCATACGAAGCTACCCTGACAAGCATCAAGCAGGCGCTGGCAGTTCGTAACTCAACAGGAAGCAAATGCACGGTGGGAGTGCAGTTCTTGTTAATTCGTGACAACCTTGCCGACCTTGAACAGGCAATTCAGCTGTTTGGTGGGTTGGGTGTGGATTATCTGAGCTTTAAACCTTATTCGGAACATCCCCAGATGCTCAACAAGAATAATTTCACTTATTCCGCCGATGCAGTTGCAACGATTGATGCCATCGTAGAGCGGTATCGTGAAACGTTCACTAAAACCAGGATCATCTTTCGCAAAACGGCTACTGATAATTATGCTGCAGGAAACAAATTGTTCAGCCACTGTTGCGCATTGCCATTCTGGGGCTACATCTCGTCCAGAGGGGATTTCTACACATGCAGCGTGTTTTTGAATGATGAACGCTTCAAAGTGGGAAATATTATGCAGGAAGATATGGCTTCCATACTTTTTGGCGAGCGTCGGAGAAACTCGGTGGAGTATGCTGCCAAAGAACTTTCTATCGGAGATGAATGTCGTATCAACTGCCGCATGGCTCGTATCAATGAATTCCTCGACGTCCTCAGCCAAAAACCGGAACACGTAAATTTCATCTAGGGAAGAATGGATAATATGTCTGTTAAGATATTGATTATAAAACTGGGATATTCAGAGACACTAGATCCAGAAATCGGCAAAGTGCCGAGCTTGGGTGATGTTCTGCGAACAACTCCAATCCTCTGGGCGGTAAAGGATAAATATCCTGAATCCAATGTGACGTGGCTGGCAACTGAGAACGTTGAGCAGCTGCTAATGGGCAATCCATTGATCGACCGATTGCTCATATGGGACGAGTTTGTACCGTTTCAACTCATGAGGGAAAAATTTGACATACTTATCAATCTGGAAAAAATTGCCGGTGTTTGCGCCCTGGCGGATATGATCGACGCCTGGGTAAAGCATGGTTTCAGATTTGAATCGGTCCATGGCGGGTATCATGGTTATGAGCGTGGCCTCAATTTCATGAGTTATTTGGAAAACAAGAAATCTGATATGGTACAGGGGGTTTGGCAGCAAATTCTTATCGAGATGCTTGGGATTCAGTGGAAGGAACAGCCGTATCTGCTTGGTTACAGTCCGAACAAACCGGAAATTTTCGATGTCGGTTTCAACTACGAAGTCGGTTCCAAGTGGCCCGTCAAAGGAATGGACATGTCCCTCTGGAAACAACTTGAGGAAAGATTGGTTTCACGTGGATTATCGGTTTCCTGGCAGGAAGGCAAAAATAATTTAAATGAGTATATGGAATGGATCGCCTCATGCAGGACCATTATATCCAATGACAGTTTGGGGATGCACCTGGCCATGGCCTTGAAAAAAAAATGTGTCGGACTGTTTGGCACAACGGACCCTGGTGAAATTTTCTTTTATCCCGGCTCAACCTACGTTGTGTCGGGCACACCATGTCCTCGTATGCCCTGTTTCGGCGCAACGTGCGCAACCGGCATGAACTGTATGCAGCATGTTGATGTCAATAGCATCATCAGCGCGTATGATCAGTTGGACGGGTACTGATTTAATGACAAAAAGCGACCTCTACAGACGCACTCAACTCTCATCAGCCCTTATCAGGGAGAAGACGATCAAGCTTTCCTGCCGGACTGGCGCCGGACATCTGGCTCCATCGCTTTCAACGGTGGAAATTTTGACAGTTCTGTTTAAGAACTTTCTTCGCTTCACTATGTCCAAGCCACTAGATGAAGAACGTGACAGGTTCATCCTCAGTAAAGGACATGGTTGTTATGCCTATTATGTTATTCTGAACGAACTTGGTTTTTTGCCAACATCCGAACTTGAGACATTCTATACTGATCAATCAACTCTTACCGGTTGTCTTTCCATGAATCCGAATTACATGATCGAAGCTTCTACCGGTTCACTGGGACATGGGCTACCAATCGCGGTCGGTATGGCCATGTCGTTTAAGATGCAGAAAAAGACAAATCGTGTCATCTGTATGGTGGGTGATGGCGAGATGCAAGAGGGGAGTAACTTTGAGGCACTTCAGTTTGCATGCCGCTTCCAACTTGATAACCTGCTGGTCATAGTTGATGCCAATGGATTACAGGCCATGGACAAAATCAGCGATGTAGCCCTTGACAACGGGAGACTTGCCAAGCTGGTCCAAGTATATGCAGGCGACACTTTTCATGCGGTAGATGGCCATAACGAAGAGCAACTGGCCGATGCAATGGGAACTTTTTTTGACACGACTGTTCACAAACATGGCTTTACCGCCCTCTATTGCAATACGGTCAAGGGTAAGGGAATTGAATTCATGGAAGGGGTTGCCAAATACCACTTCCGTTGCCCGACAGAAGATGGATATGTTTGGCATAGCGAGGATCCAGAGTGACTGCCGTATCCAAACAGAAGCTGATGGAGGAGGTCTATCGCCATTTCAAGAGCGATCCCGCGATGTGCCTGCTGGTCGGAGACATGGGGTTTGCCGTACTCGACGAATACCTTGTCAATCACCCCGATCGTGCCTTTAACATCGGTATTGCAGAGCAGGGGGCAATGGGAATAGCTGCTGGAATGGCAATGACCGGGCTTGTACCGTTATATTATTCTCAGATACCGTTTCTTGTTATGCGGGCGTTCGAACAGATAAGGTATGACATCTGCGAACATAACCTGAATGTTAAATTAATCGGCGTCGGCGCGGATAATTTTTTCCATCGGCTTGGACGCTCCCATTGTGTGGGCGATGATGATCTTAAAATCCTGTCAATATTTGAAAACCTGCTTATTCTATCTCCAACTGACGAAAGTGTTATAGATGACGTTGCAAGGTTGTTTGCTTACAAGGGGCCGGTTTATATCAGATGCAGATAGAATACTTTGTTAGGAATATGGTTTGAAACGAGAACTGAAAATCTTCCAGGGGTTGCACAATAGATCCACAAGGGATTACATCGGCAGGATGAATTCGGACAAGGTCAACAGTATGATTACCTCTCGCAAATTTGGGTATGATTACTGGGATGGTGACAGGAAATTCGGCTACGGTGGCTACATCTACGATGGTCGCTGGAGGTCCGTCGCCCGGCATTTGATTGACATTTATGGTTTGGACAACAATTCTCGTGTCCTTGATGTGGGATGCGGTAAAGGCTTCTTACTGTATGAACTGAAAATACTATTACCCGAACTGGAAATATCAGGCTTCGATATTTCAGGTTATGCTGTCAATGCCGCAAAGCAAGAGATAAAACCTTACATTTTCATCCATAATGCTTGTGACGTTTTCCCTTTTGAGGGTGATGCATTTGATTTGACCATCTCCATGACAACGCTTCATAATTTGAAGTTGCCGGATTTGAAATTCTCCATAAAAGAGATTGAAAGGGTTTCAAAGCAGAGTTACATCGTGCTTGACAGCTATCGAGATGAAACAGAGCTCTTCAATCTTCAATGTTGGGGGCTCACCTGCGAGCAGTTTTTCAGACCGGAGGAATGGGTCTGGCTTTTCAATGAATTTGGATATACCGGTGATTACGAATTTATATTCTTCGAATAGGATACCGCAATGGCACTTCTCTATACTAAAATGAAGGTATTTCACTATAGGGAGAAGCTTGCCTCCCTTTCTCCGGACATTGCCAAACACTCCGCTCCCCTACAAATCCGGATCAAACCGACAAACGCTTGCAATCACAACTGTTATTATTGTGCATATAGGGTTGAAGGCCAGGATCTTGGACAGGATATGAATCTAAATGATTCAATCCCCCGCGAAAAAATGATGGAGCTGCTGGACGACTGCATATCGATGGGCGTAAAAGCGATCACTTTCAGTGGTGGTGGCGAGCCTTTTTGTTACAAATATATGAAGGACAGTGTCGAAAAACTGGCACAAAGTCCGATAAAGTTTGCAGCACTGACTAACGGGAGTCTTTTGTCAGGGGAAATTGCTGAATTGTTTTCACATAACGGAACCTGGATACGAATATCCATGGATGGATGGGACGACAGGAGTTATGTGGAATACCGTGGTTGCAGGTTTGGTGAATTTTCAAATATCATCTCAAATATGGAACAATTCAAGAAAATCGGCGGACCATGTTATCTTGGTGTGAACATAGTTGTTGATCAGAAAAACTGCGACTATCTTTACGGTCTGATCTCCCACCTGAAAGATATTGGTGTGGACAGTGTAAAGACCTCCCCTTGTATAGTCAGTAACAGCGGCATTAAGAATAATCAGTATCATTCCGGAATTTATTCCAAGGTAAAAGAAATTATACAAAAGGCCAAAGCAGATTTTGAAAAACCGGGATTTGAGCTTTTTGACTCTTATCACGGTCAGTTGGAAACGTTTGAAAAACAGTATGACTGGTGTCCATACATTCAGCTTGTTCCGGTAATCGGAGCCGACCTGAATCTTTATTCCTGCCATGACAAGGCCTATTCCCGGAGCGGTATCATTGATAATCTGAATGATAAGAGCTTGCAGGATGCCTGGTTTAGTGATCAAAAGAAATTCTTCAGGATAAAGCCTTGCAGGGACTGTAATCATCATTGTGTATCAAATGAAAAAAACCAGTTGATTCTTGAATACTTGCAAGCAGATAGCAATCATCTTGACTTTGTTTGATTATGCCGTGTTCCAAGTGCCTGCAAACGCTTTCCGGCAGTGGTTGGTGATATAATGGCGTACCTAATATCAGGAAGCTCCGGTTTTATTGGTGCAGGCTTGTGCCAGAAACTGGCCTTAAACGCTGAGGTTTTTGCTGTCTACCACAACACACCGCCAGTATTAATCGATAAATCAAATATCCAGCTTGTTCCATTCTCCCGGATTAATGATTTAAAAGGCATTTGTGGCATAGACACGGTAATCCACTGTGCCGCAGTTCATCCCAATTCCCTGCCGGAGCCTCCATCGGTTGAGAAATATATTCAAGCTAACTGTATGTTGACGAAAATACTAGCTGAAGTGGCAAACTCCCTCTCCGTCAGGCAATTCCTGTATTTGTCTACAGTCTCTGTTTACGGAGACGTGCGGGCAGGCTGCCTGGATGAAGAATCACCTTTTCTCCATCCTGGAGCCTACGGAACATCTAAATACATGGGGGAGTTGATTGTTAAGGAAGTCAGTATGGCCCCCAAGCGCCTGAGTCTTAGATTGCCAGGGGTTGTTGGCGGGTCAAGTCGGCATGCGTGGCTGTGCGGCGTCAAACAAAAGGCTTTAAGCAATTTGCCCATTTGCGTTTACAATCCGGAATCTCTCTTTAACAACATCACAACAGTCAGCGATATAATAAGGTTTATCAAGAGGTTATCAGCTAGTCCCATAAATGGTTATGACGTAGTAAATCTGGCAACATCAGAACCGGTAACAATCATGGCCGCGGTAAAAAAAATGATTGATTCCATGGGGTCAAAATCAATGATTGAAGTATCTGATGCTATCAGGGAATCCTACTACATAAGCACTGAAAGACTTTCCAATAAGTATCGGTTCACTCCAAGCACAACCCTTGATTCAATTGTCAGATACTCAGCGGAGTAATACAGATGAATAATAACACAACGTATCATGACGAACGGGTCAGGTTCGTGGATTTCCTGTATAGCGGTCCTTTAATGATGCCGCGGCGCTACGTATTTATCCTTACCAACAGATGCAACCTTTCGTGTGCTTTCTGCCCCCAAAGCAAAAAAAAACTGGCTGACGCCATGACAGCGACCGACTGGATTTCGTTGCTTGATCAACTCCCGGAATATGCCACGATCACTATTACCGGCGGGGAGCCGCTGTTATTCCCGGATTTTGAAACAGTTTTTAATCATATAGTCGAAAGATTCCCCTGCAACATAATTACCAATGGCATGCTTCTGGATGCCGAAATATTGAATAAATTATTGAAACATGATCAGCTGAAGGTCCTTTCGCTTTCTATCGATGACATCGGGAATAAATGCAGAGGAATGCAGCCAGGACAATGGGAGCGATTGGTTGAGAATACAAGGAGTCTTAGAGAAGTCCGTGACTTGCTGGAATCAAATGTAATATTCGATATTAAGACCGTTGTTCTGGATGAAAATGCTGCTTCGCTTGCTGAAATTCATAGGTTTTGTATGGAAGAACTTAAATGCGACACTCATAGTTTCCAGTATCTTAAAGGAAGCCCTTTCCAGCATGCAGACTCAATGGTAGACTTCGATGCTGTTACTGATGTTGAGCAGAACCGGGAATGCTATTCTTCCTGGGAGATCATATGCGAGCAGATGGAACTGGTCAGAAAATACAATCAGATTGCCGGCACATCTTGTTACAGCCATCCCCGGATATTCGATTTAAACTCCGCTCATCGTATAGACCGTCAAAATGCCGCATTGTTTAATCAAGAGCAATTGGCCATAAATGCTTTCAATCATTGCAAAGCGCCTTGGGAAAGTGTTCATGTCAATGCCGACGGAATGCTGTTTCCTTGCCTTTCAGTAGGAATGGGCGATGTCAGAAAACAATCGTTAAAATCGATCGTTTTTTCAGACAAATTCGAGTCGTTCCGCTTGAATCTGCGCAAAAAAGGTTTGTTCCCCGCTTGTAGAAGATGTGGCTATCTTCAGGTGACGCAAGAAGGGCCAAAATGACACATTTCGACGATCTCCTCTGGCATCCATCTGTAAAAAAGCACCTGGAAGACGGTTCTCCCCCAGTTCCTATTCATGTTCGTATTGAAGTAACGGAATGCTGCAATTTGCGGTGCATATTCTGCGTTTGGCATGATGACGAGATCAGCAAAAGTATCGAATCTGTTACTTCTTACACAGGTACGGCTTCACTTCCCTTTGAACGGCTTCTGGATCTTGTTGAAGAACTGAAAGAACTTGGTACAAAGGCCGTTTCCTTTACTGGAGCCGGAGATCCACTTGTTTATCCCCATATGGAAAAAGTTCTTCGCAAACTGGATCAAAATCAGATCCAGTTTGCGGTTACATCAAACTTCTCCATGCCCTTAACGGATTCGCTATTGGCGATTCTATGTAAAGCCAAGTGGATCAGGATCAGCCTGAATGCCGCTGAAATAGAAACGTACGGTGAAATTCATTCTCCGGTTGAAATAGACAGGAAGCTTGTATTCAGCAGACTGAATGACAATATTCAGCGGCTGGTCGCTTTCAAAAAAAACTCTGTCTCCAATGTGCAGATCAATGCCAGTTTTGTGGTGTCAAAACACAACGGCAACGAAGTGTCAAAGGCGGCCCGACTTGCTAAGTCAATAGGTTTTGGCAGCATTTCATTCAGGCCTGATGATCCGAATATACAAGGTTCAAAGCCGCTGCCATTTAGTTCGGAGGTACAAAAGCAGCTTGCGTCTTTGGAATCATTGAAAAGTGATACTTTTAAGATCTTTGCCTCAGATTCGCATGGTTGCAGAAAACATGAAAAAATCAAAGGGTTGCTTTGCAAGTATGCTAATCATACTGCTTATGTGGCAGCGACAGGGGAAGTGTACCCATGCTGTTACACCCGTTATGACAAACGGTTTATAATTGGCAATATCCTTGCCAAGCCTTTTCGTGACTTCTGGTGGGGTAGCCAGCATCAGAAAAATCTCAATGACTTATTGATTGAGAACTGCCCCGAATGCCCATATGATGATACAAATATTAGTCTAAATAATTTTGATCCTGAAACAGATTGCACAAGATCAGGAGAAGAGCGTTTTATTTAGAACACCCATGAAGCATATGTATAAAATGCCACTTCAATTATAGTCTACATGGAGATTTAGCTGTGTACATGTGTAATCCCATTAATATTTCAATGCTAGATTCGAGACTGTTCATGTTTGGTGAACGATTGATAAGGGTCACGGAATTTCCACAGCTATCCTTTGGGCATATTTGTCTGGATTGGCATATGACCCATCAAATTGCAAGACGTGAAGGCAGTTGTGTCCACTTTATTCCACCAAAAAAACAAATCAACTCAGGGGTCTTTGAGCTGGAGTGTGATGATATCACGGTAGTAAATGCTGGCGACATGCCACCGCTGGAATACGGCACCAGAATATATACAGGAGAGCCAGAGTTCCCGTATTACCGACGCAAGCTGATTGCCCACGGACTGCCTCTCTCAATTCCAGAGAATAAACATGAGGAACTCATTGAATTATCAAGTAAGGTCGGGATTGACTTCAACTCAAAGATAGTTTGTCTTCATGTCAGAGAATTTGGCTGGTATCAACAGATCGGTCATGAAAGTGCTAATTTAGATACGGAATCTTACCCGACCAATGCAAACGTCTCATCGTATGCATCTGCTGCTGGCTATTTGCTTTCGAAGGGGTATACGGTAATCAGAGTGGGTACCCCCTCCCGAACCAAAGTTGCCGGTCGTGGTGTCATTGATCTGGCCAACTCGCCTCACAGGACAGATCTGCTGGAATTATTTTGCCTTATGAGGAGCAGGTTCCTGATAGCGAGTGAATCCGGAATCAGACAAGCGGCAGAGCTGTTCGGCTTGCCAACACTTACGGTAAATGGCGTTGATGCTCTAAACCTATATCCGCTAGGTCGCAAGGATTTATACATTCTCAAACATGTTCTAGACAAACAAACCGGGCGAAGGCTGTCATTGTCGGATATGCTCACCTACGAATATAATTATGCATACAGGGATACAACCAGATGGCATTATATTGAAAATACTGAAGACGAGATACTTCAAGCTGTTATTGAAATGGAAGATTTCGTTAACGACAACTGTGGCGTAACTGCAATTCAGACCGATTTCAAAAATGCGGTATCTGAGGCGCACACAGGATTGTGGGATCACTGTTTTTATGTACAGAAATGGGGGATTGACGATGGTTTCATTGGAGATGGATTCATGGCAAGCTCGTTTCTGAAAAAAGAATGGAAACAATGAGAGGTAACGATGAAAACATCAACACAGTTATGAGTTTGCCGGTTACGCTGATCATGTTTCTGAACTAATCTGAATCCAATTGTAGATGATCTGGAGAAATAACATGGATAATGCAAACAATCCACCGAGACTTATACCACCGATTACATCGCTTGGCCTATTTTCAGAAGAGCCTTTTACTCTTTTAGATGTGGGCAGTGCAATGGGAATTGACACGATTTGGAAGTTTTTTGGAGATCATCTTGTCGCTTATGGATTTGAACCTCAGATTGAGGAGTGCAAAAAACTTAACATTCAGGAAAATAATGGGAGGATTCGCTATTTTCCAAGTTTCATAGGACTTCCCGAGAATCATCCCTTCAAGGTGCTCGAACGCTACTATAAACCAAATCGGGCGAATTATTTTGATCCATTTAGAAGAAGCAGTAGCATTGCGGCAGTAAATAGGAAAAAACCTGGTTTAGAGGCGGAAACTTCAGTTGAGGCAACTGAAAAGTGGCAAGAGCAGGTACTCTCTGTTGAGACCATAGCGCTTTCAGAGTTTATTCAAGAACAGGGCATAAAAACTGTTGATTTTGTTAAAATCGACACGGACGGCGCTGATTATGAAGCGTTACAATCGATTGCCCCCTCAATCCGCGCATGCGGGGTTCTCGGCATCATGATCGAAACCCCATTTTATGGGCACCCTGATGAAACGTCAAACAGCCTGCATAATATTGATCGGTTCATGAAGGAGCATGGTTTTCTGCTCTACAACATTTCGGTAAACAGGTACTCACGTGCTGCACTGCCAGCCATGTTTACATATAATCACCCATGGCAGACCGTCACCGGACAAGCCATGTGGGGAGATCTCATTTATTTGCGAGACGGCGCGGCAGACGATTATATCAAGGTATGGGGCGAGCCACTTACTCCGGTGAAGCTTCTAAAGTTGGCCTGTCTCTACGACCTATTTCAAGTATCTGATTGCGCAGCAGAGCTGATTCTCAAAAATATGGATGCTGTTTCGACGCTCGTGGACCCGGAATATCTTCTTGACACATTGACTCCGCCGCTTAATGGCCGATGGTTGCCGTATCGGGAATATATCGCTGAATTTGAACGCTCGTTTGAAACTTTTTTCCCTTCCGCCGCTTACAAAAATGCACGGAGTAACAATCAATGAACGTCGGAGAATGCAGCCAGCCTTGGTTTGAAATGCAGATTCAGTACGATACACAGGTACGCCCGTGCTGTTATTATGCTGAGAACATGAGCACTTGGGATTTTAGCTGTCCTGTGGATGTAAAAGAATTATGGAATAGTCAATCCATAATGGTTGTGCGGGCTGTTATTGCCTGTGATATCAATGAAGGTTCAGCATGCTCTGCCTGCCAGTTCATCCGCTATGCCGCAGAACCCTCTTTTCTTGTGATAGATGAAGCTGTCAATCAATTGCAGCGTAGCAATTGGGAAGCGGCTATTCGGAATTATCAGGCGAGGTCACTTGTCGTTGACAGTACTCCGGTGAAATTCTACTTCAATTTTGGACTCGCATGCAATTTGAACTGCGTGATGTGTTGCCAAATGGATCAGCGTGGTCGCGACAATCGGGTCATACCCACGGAGCGGATTTTGGAGCTAAAGGAATATCTTATCCGGGCTAACGAAATCGTTGTAATCGGCGGCGAGCCGCTAGTCATTCAGCAGGCAAGGACATTCATAGAACATTTGGTTCACGATCCGGACTACTCCAATGTAAAATTGACAATTCTCACCAATGCATCGTTACTCGATCGGTTCATGCCGGTTTTACGGAATATTCGTCGCCTGAATTTGGTTGTCAGCCTGGATTCGGTTGGGCACTCATATGAGAAAATACGACAGGGGGCAAGTTGGGATCTTACGAGTAAGAATGTCCTCGAATTCAAGCAGGAGGCACTCAATCGCAATGGCCTTTGGAGCATTTCCGTATCCAGCATTATTATGAAGAGCAGCATTCCAAGGCTTGCAGATTTTGCCCGTTGGTGCATAGCAAATGATATCCCGGTCTTTTTTGGGCCTCTGGTAACCTACGCATTCACTGAATCGGAGAATGTTTTCAAATACCCTGAATTGTTGAATGAACTGCCTGGGTGGGAAAGACAGTTCGATGATGCTATTGCACATTTGGAACAGAAGGGCTGGAGGGAATTGGGAAGTAATCCTCTACGGATTATGAAGGAACAATTGACATCAGCAGTTCTAAAATGTTGAATCCGCCTGTAACAGCATCCAATACATATGAACTTACTGCCGCCAGCTCGGTCAGTCTGTCAGACAAAATTTTGAGGGATTTATGATATCTGTCATCGTCTACGGACGAAATGATTCGTACGGCTATAATCTGGCCAAGCGCGCGGCAATAAGCATCAACTGCATAGCCCGAGTTCTGGATCACAAGGATGACGAGATTATCTTTCTCGATTGCAATACCCCGAATGACATTCCAACATTCCCCGAGTCAATAGCCGACACGCTGACACCTGAGGCAAAACGGGTGCTGCGTGTTTTACGTTTGCGACCGGAACAGTACGAAAAAGGGCGGAACGGTTCGAAGTTCGTTGCTTTGGAGCCACTCTGCCGCAATATCGCCATCCGTCGCAGTAACCCTGCCAACCGTTGGATCCTGCACACCAATACCGACATGGTTTTCACGCCTCTGGAAGAGGGGCGTTCCATATCCGACATCGTCAGCGAACTCCCGGATGGTTTTTATGAACTTCCGCGTTTTGAGATGCCGGAATCGCTGTGGGAATCGTGCGACCGGTTGGATCCGGATGGCGTAATCAAGCAGTTCAGGCACTGGGGACTCCGGTTGCATATCGATGAAGTCGTGACCGGTCCGCCGGAGGTGCGCTTTGATGCCCCCGGCGATTTCCAACTGGTGTTGCGGGACCAGTTATTTCACATCCATGGATTCAATGAACAGATGATTTTAGGATGGCACAGGGACAGCAACCTCTGCAAGCGGTTGTGGCTTTTGAATGGAGAGACCAGATCACTGCTGCATAAAATGTATGGCTACCATTGCGACCATACGCGCATTCAGTCCGTCTATCATATGGCCGGCAAGTCTTCAGAGAACAGCCTGGCCAATTTTTTCGTGAATGTAACGACACCTTATATTCCGGAGCAGGCACTTTCGTGGGGAATGCCAGAGGAGGATGTTGAAGAGTTCGGGTTGGACGAAAGCCGCACTTCCAGGATGCCAAAAATTCTTGAACAGATCGTGCCGGGCATGGTCAGCCCCATTGTTGGCTTGACGACGGTAAACAGCCTTAATGTGGGATTGTATTACGACACATTGCATGTGATCCCCTATATCACCGATATTATCGTCCATATTCCGCCAGGCCAACATATCGGTTATTTTGGCTGTAATCTGCCGTTGCTTGAAAAACTGGCAGATTTCAGACGATTGCTCGGTCATAGCGGACATATCCTGTGTTGCTCAGAAATACTTGCTGCGACGGTGCCGCATGATGGCTGCGTGCCCACTGCACGTAACGAGATATATGAACAGGCCGGCAGTTTCATAATTGATCTTTCGATGAAACATTTGCCGTTACGGAAGAACCAAGCAGGTCTGCCAATACCGGACATTTGTCCGGAGGTCATTGCATTTGCCCGGAGGATGGCAAACGAGATTATTACACTGGCCCGTTTCGAACATGACCGATCAGGACTTCTGCGCACGGTCATATTTGCCGGGTGCCACAACACCGCCTTCGATGAGATCATCAAAACTCTTTTTTCGTGTGCAATGACACCGGCAAACACCTACGTCAGAAACGGAACGGTTTTCAAAGAGGCCTTTTCCTCGTCACCACCGATATTTCCACTACACTGGTATGCAATCGGTACATCAATCGAGGACAAAACGTCCTGGATATCAGGATATTGTGGTAAACCGGTTTCTTCCAATGACATCGAGATAGCGCAGGGTTTATACAAGATGTTCATGGAGGCTCCAGAAAAACAGACCGCTCTGGATGCCATTGAAACCCTTTTGAGTTTTGATGCCGGACGCGGGATGTTGGAGATGCAGATTGAAATATCCAAAATTAATGGTGTGCCCGAAATGGGAGAGGCGTTACGCCACTTCGTCCAGGAGTATGAGAAACGTCCGTATGTAAAGTAAATTGCCAGGTTTCAGGAATCAGGAGTCAGGTTGATAGGCAAGTTGTTTGGACATCTGGAAGTACAACTCCACCCCGATACAGTTCGTTATTCAAGGGATTGGAATGTGACGGCAACCGGAATGGCGGAGTTGGACTGTGACCAGTCAGCCTTTGCAAGGCTGTTCTACGATGTCTGTAGCGAGTTCGAACGGCCGTTTGTCATCGATGTCGGTTCGCATGTCGGCGGATTGCTTCTGGCTGCCGGTGCAGGACAGAAAAATATCAGCGGCTGGGCAATTGAGCCCCATTCAGCCGTGTGCGAGGTACTCAAGCGCAATATTGCCCTAAATGGCATGGAGGGGAGATTTGAGGTATTCCAAAATGCTATTTCCCATTTTCCTGGAAGAAGGATACTCAAATCTCCACTAAACGATGAGGATTCGGGATTGTCTTGTATCGGTCAGCCTAATTATGCCCCATATCAGGAGCAGTATGTCGAAGTGGTTACACTTGATGAACTTGCAGAGACGGCAGGGCTCGAAACGGTGGATGTCATCAACATCGACTGTGAAGGGAGTGAGCTGTTCGTACTGATCGGTGCTGCTGAAACCATCAATACATATAAACCGGCAATTCTGCTGAAAGTCAACTGGTCCGCCCTCAACCAGTTGGACTTGTATTTCAATAATCTGACCGATTACCTGGAGCTGCTTGGATACCAGGGGCATTGGGTTGGGGCGGAGCAGATGCTCTTCAGGCATCCGTACCGCAAGGCAAACGGGGTTAAAGCATGTTTTGCTGATAAGCCTGATACCGGTGGCCTGAAAGTAGCGATTCTCAAGCAGCGATATGATGTTTTTGGTCCGTGGCGGAGTGAAAAGCATGTCGTTGGGAACCCTCTGAATGTTTTTAACAGGTGGCCTTCCAAGTATAATATGCTGGAGACGACCCACCTGTTTCAGGCGGATTGGTTTGTGCTCCCCTTTTGTCATGACTCAAAACTGGTCCGCCAGAAAATTGATTACCACCAGCAAACCTTTGACGACAACATGGAGTACCTCACTGATGTTGCTGATGTGCCTCTGGATGATTATGACGTGGTCATGTCACTCGACCCGATTCTCCGCCCCCCCCGCAATAGCAGAACGCTGTACGCCTATTTTCAGAATGAACATCATCACAGCGAGTACACGCAGTCAGTACAGAATCCTCTGCCAGGATACGATCTCTTTCTGGATCATATGATGAAGGCCCCCGGTTGGGTTTATGACTTGCCGCAGCCGGTGGCTTTCCCTTATCCGCGTGATCCTTTTGCTGTTCGCGGGATGTGTGCCGAACAGCGGAGTGATGCCATCTGGTTTGACAAACGCTTCGTCATGATGCTGACGCACGGGAGCGAATTGTTCCATCGCGGCGGTTTTGAGGGGACTATTGCATCGCTGGAAAAAAGGTTCCGGGCCCGGGTGACGTTCAGAAATCTGGATTTTGAGGATATGACCCGCTGGGGAGATCCGCATGAGTACATGCTGGAGATGTCAAAGTGCTCCTATTATGTCAACCTGATCGCCTGCGGAGCCGGGCAGGGATTGTGTGACGCCGCTTCGCTCGGTTTAATCTGCTTTGGGTCGCCCAAACTTCCCTACCACAAGGCCATCTGTCATCCGGTCTGCTTGTGCAGCGATCTGTCCGAGCTGGAATGGAAGCTGTCCATGGTGCGGAACTCTCCCGATCTTCAACAGGAGATCCGGGTCTGGCAGGATTTGGCTCTGTCCGATCTGATGGTTACGCAACCGATACGCATTCTGCAGGCAGCGGTTGACATGAAGAGGCGGGCTATTTCGCCGATAAATGCCGTAGAAAAGTCCTCGGCGTGGCCGATCATCACCGGGCTCGCTGTTGAAGAGCTGCCGCAGGAGGACACCCGGATAAATAGTACAAAACTGAAGCAGATAGCTCAGCTCGAGTACGGTAAGGCCAATTATGAAGAGGCTATCCATCGTTGCCGGCAGGCCTTGTGGTTTGACAAAAACGACCATGAACTGCACTATCTGGCGGCTCTGGCCGGATACGCAAACAAGGATTTCAAAGGTGCTTTGTCAAGCGTGGAAGATTGTCTCAACATCAACGAAAAATTCGCGCCTGCCAACACATTGAAGCAGGTGATGATGTATGAAAATACCGCTGAAGATGCACGTTACACCGAGTGCCGGGCAAGAATCCTGTATCTGGTGTATAACCGGTTTGAAGGGTACGACCGGGAGCGGGACGGCAAGAATGTCGATCTGTACAATGCCATCCTGAACGAACTGCTGCATGACTATATAAAGCAGGGCGACACCGTCAACCAGCTTCTGATCCAGCATCACAAACTGCGCCTGAACAGGATCGCGGCATTGTAGACTATGATCCCGCAACCAATTTAAGGGTGACTGAATTGCCTGATCAATCCGGAATGAGATAATGAGCGATAAGTTATACGGGCAGGATTTTTACGACAACCAGATTTACGGAAGCCTCCAGTCGGCCCAGGTTTACCTTTACCAGCTCTTCTCAGTCTGGGGCGTTCCGGAATCCGTTGCGGATCTTGGATGCGGAAGAGGCGCCTGGCTGGCTACCTGCCGTGATCTGGGCGTCAAACGGTGTGTGGGCTTTGACGGTGACTGGAATTCCCAGGCCGACATGCTCGACCCAAACATAGAGTTTCATCCGGCCGATCTTGAAAAAACCATCTCCCCAACAGAGAGTTTCGATCTGGCAATTTCACTGGAGGTTGCCGAACATCTAAAGCCGGAATCATCCGATGCCTTTGTTGAATCGCTCTCCAAATTGTCCGGTGCGATCCTGTTTGGCGCCGCATTCATCGGGCAGCCGGGTGTGAACCACATCAACAACCGGCTGCATAGCTTTTGGGCCGAAAAGTTCTTTGCACGCGGTTATCTGCTGTGCGACTTTTTTCGTCCGTCTTTCTGGAGTGATGACAGGGTTGAACCTTGCTACCGCCAGAATACCTTCCTCTATGTAAAACCGGGTCACAGCCTGCATAGCGCGCTTGTAAGCCGCGGATACGTTTGTAATCAGGATGTCCGGTTTGTTGACTGTGTCCACCCGGCAATTTATTTGGGATTGCTCAAGGAGTTCATTAAGTTGGAGCAGTCGGCGGGAGCGGGGCGACAGGAACTTTCATTGCGAGGCCTTGACGCTTCGGAAGATACGGGAGCCGGTTTGCCTGACAAGAGGGATAATCTTGACGTTCTTTTTGAGCAAGCGGAAGCTCAGCTGGCTTTGAACCAATTCCACGATGCCGCTGACACTTATCGCCAGGCTTTGGCACTGGAGCCGAACAATCCGGAAGGCCTGCTCAGGCTGTCGCATCTCCTGCTGCAGGCGAAATGCTATGAAGAGTGTTTTCATCATGCTCGTCATTTTCTTCGCCTTGTCCAGGATCTCCCGATCGGATATTACCTGGCCGGCCATGCCGCAAGAGAGCTCGGGCGATGGCAGGAGTCGCGCCTATTACTTCTGCGGGCGGTGGAGTTGGACCCTGGCCACATTTTTGCCCGCGTTTTGTGCTGTATGTCGTCTTTTACGGTCTGCATGAACCAGGCTGAAACAGCTTCCATGATGCGAACCTATGCAGCAGAACTTGAGGAGTTGATCCGCAATACCGGACTCGACACCGCTGAGCAGATCAATGATGCCGTGGTTGGCATTGGGGCGTTGACACCCTTTTTTCTCCCCTACCTGGGGGGCAACGTGAAAGATTTACAGGTAAAATATGGTTCCTGGATCTGTTCGATCATGGCTGCCAAGTTTCCGCAGTTTACTGATCCACTGCCGCAACGGTCATCAACCGGCAAAATCAAAATCGGCATCGTTTCGAATTATTTCTACAACCATTCCAACTGGAAAATACCGATCAAGGGATGGCTGGAACAGCTCGACCGCCGTCTGTTCTCAATCCATTCTGTTTATACCGATGAAATCAGTGATCAGGCGACCGAGCAGGCGCGTTCACTGTCGGACTCTTTCCTGCAAAGCTGCGATACGGATGCGCTGGCGGCCGGCATTTATGATCAAAATTTTGATGTGCTGATCTATCCCGGAATCGGGATGGATGCCGCTACTCTCAAATTGGCCGCTCTGAGATTGGCGCCGGTTCAATGTGCTTCGTGGGGGCATCCGGTTACAACCGGGATGCCGACGGTGGATTACTATATCAGCAGTGACCTGATGGAACCGGAGAATGGCGATGAACGCTACTCTGAAAAGTTGGTTCGACTTCCCAACCTGTCCATCTGGTACGAACCGTCCGGGCGGACGTTTGACGAATCCTCGAATCTTGTAATTCCAGGGCTTGAGGAAGATGACGTCATGTTTCTCTGCAGTCAGAACCTTCTTAAATATCTCCCGCAGTATGATTTTATTTTTCCGGCAATTGCCGGGCAGGTTATAAATGCCCGTTTTGTATTTATTTCCAGTTATGTCCAGGAGCTGACGGATAAATTTCTCCAGAGAATTTACCTCGCTTTCCAGCAGCGGGGGCTTGATGCCGCGAAATATGTATCAATGGCGCCGCAACTTAACGAAGCCGATTTCTCGGCGCTGAATGCAAGGACAGACATCTTCCTTGACAGCATCGAGTGGTCGGGGTGCAATACGGTCTTTGAATCGCTTCCATTTAACAAGCCGGTCGTTACCATGCCGGGGGCGTTCATGCGAGGCAGGCACGCCTATGCGATCCTGAAAATGATGGGGATTAAAGAGACGATTGCCGCGAATGTGGAAGAGTATATTGCCATTGCGGTGCGTCTGGCCAATGACAAACAGTGGCTCGACAAGATTTCTGCCCGGGTTTCCTGTGACAAACACAAGATATACAGAGACAGGGAGTCCATGGAAGGGCTGGAGACGTTTTTGATAAAGATATCTGGCAGGAGTTCCGGTGAAGGCTATTCAGAAACTTTGCGATAACATTCAGGACTCTGGTAAACCGGAGGAGTGGTTCAGCCGCGGAATCTCATGTATGGAAAGAGGTGATTATGCGGAGGCTGAACGATGTTTTAGACGAACACAGGCTCTGGCTCCAGATTCGCTGGAAACGATTCTAAACCTTGGTTCCGCACTGGATATGCAGGGGCGCGCCTATGAGGCTCTGGAGTGCTACGAATCAGTTCTTGCCGTTGCGCCTGATAATGCCAAGGCCCGCTACAACCGGGCAGCGCACCTCCTGCGGAGCGGAGATTTCATAACCGGTTTTGCCGATTATGAAGCGCGTTTTTCTGCCATGAAATCGGCCGATTCACGAAAATATCCACAACCCCGATGGGACGGTTCTCCCCTGAAAGGGCGCACGATCCTGGTCTATTGTGAACAAGGGCTGGGTGACGCGATTCAGTTTTCGCGCTACGTTCCGATGCTGGCAAAAAAAGGGGGCAGAGTAATACTTGAAGCCCAGCAGCCACTCATCTCCTTGTTGGCATCGCTTGAAGGAGTGGAAAGGGTCGTACTGAAATCCGCGACCCCGCCCATTACGGATTTCCACATTCCTTTGCTGAGTCTGCCTTACCTCTTCGGCACAACAGCAACTACGGTCCCCGCCATAGTTCCCTACCTCTCCCCGCCCGGCGATAAGGTTGCGCACTGGCAGACATTGCTTGGCGAGCGGCATGAAGAGTTTCGTATCGGCCTGGTCTGGGCAGGCAAGCCAATGCCGGATCCCAACCGTTCATGTCCTCCCGATTTTCTGGCTCCTTTGTTGGCCATCAGCGGAACCTGTTTCTATTCACTACAGTATGGGGAACAGTACCAGCTGCCGCTTTCCAAGGAGATGGCCGCTCAGGTAGTCGATCTGGCAGACGACATAGGCGACTTTGCCAAAACCGCGGCGCTGATTACCACTCTGGATCTGGTGATTACAATTGATACGGTGATAGCTCATTTGGCCGGTGCTCTGGGAAAACCGGTCTGGGTGATGCTCCCTTTTGCTCCGGATTGGCGTTGGATGAACAGTCGTGCCGATTCGCCCTGGTATCCTTCCATGCGTCTTTTCCGTCAGCCACAGCCGGGAGATTGGGCTTCTGTTGTCCGCGAAGTTGCTCAGGCGCTTCGGCAACAGTTGACGTGCCGGGACGATATGCCGGAACTTTCCACAGAAATGTTGGAAAACAAATTTCAACAAGCCTTGGCGTCCATTGAAAATAATGATTCAGGCACCGCCATCACTAAGCTGCAATGTCTCACCATGCAACTGCCTGATGACCCGGCGGTCTGGTTCCATCTGGGCCGGGCGTATGACATGGCTGAACAGCTGGCCGAAGCTGAACAGGCGTACCGAAAGGCTCTTTCAGGCAATCTCTCCAGTCCGGCAATCTGGTTTGCACTTGGTGACATTCTACTAAAGCAGGGGGAATATCCTGAAGCAGAGCTCTGTCTGCGCAAGGCCCACTTGCTCAAACCGGACTCGTTTGAAATACTTATGAGTCTGGGAAATGTCTTGTCAACCCGGTGCAAAGCTGCTGAAGCTATTGACATATGTAATAAAATTCTTGCAATCAGGCCAAACTGTCTTGAAGTTGTCTACAATCTGGCTTCTCTTCAACTACAAAGTGGCGACTATCTGGCCGGTTTTGCCAATTTCGAAGTTCGATTGGCCATTGAAAAATTCGAAATCGATCTTCGCAGCTATCCTCAGCCGCGATGGGATGGTTCGCCGCTGAACGGCAGAAGCATTCTGATTTACGGGGAGCAAGGGTTGGGCGATGTGATCCAGTTTGCCCGTTATATCCCGTTGGTGGCAGAACTGGGGGGGAAGGTGGTTTTTGAAATTGATCCGCCACTGGTCCCTCTGTTCAAATCATTTCCAGGGCTGGATCAAATCGTCCCGAAGTCAAAAGAACCGCCGCTAACCGATGTTTATATCCAGTTACTCACTCTGCCGCATATTTTCGGCACAACTATTGATTCGGTGCCGAATCAAGTGCCGTACATCATTCCTGAGATTGACAAGGTTATTAAATGGCGGCAGCTGCTGGGTGACAGCTCAACCTTGAAGATTGGACTGGTCTGGCGCGGTAATCCGAAAAATCCGCGCGACAAAGAGCGCTCATGCCCTCTGAGCGTGTTTGCGCAACTTAGCGGACTTCCCAATGTCAGTTTCTACAGTTTACAAGTAGGTGCGGCTGCGGCGGAAGCTGCTTCAGCGCCTGAGGGAATGCGCCTGATTGATTTTTCTCCCCTCTTGACGGATTTTACCGAGACTGCGGCGTTGATATCAAACCTCGACCTGCTTATCGCTGTTGACACAGCTGTTGCCCATCTTGCCGGGGCAATGGGGCTGCCGGTCTGGCTGGTCATAACAAGGGGTTTGGAGTGGCGCTGGCTGGATGGACATTCTGATACTCCGTGGTATCCGACCATGCGGGTTTTCGAGCGAGAGCAGGAGAGTGGCTGGGAAGTGGTGATCCGGCAGGTTCGGAGAGAGTTGGAAGGGTTTCTGGCTGAAATGACTAATTGTTCCGGGTCTGAGGATCTTCAGGCCAGTTACGAACTTGGGGTCAGGCTCAAGGATGCCGGAGATCTTGATGGGGCGGAGCGCTGTTTCAGGCAAATTGTGGAACAATATCCGGATCTGCCGGACCCTCGCTACAGCCTGGGAGTTGTGCTGCAACTTCAGGGGCGGCTTCAGGAAGCGATCAGTCACTACCGCGCTGCCACAGTTCTTGATCCAGCCTTCGTCAAGGCCCACTATAATCTGGCAAATGCATTTTTGAATTGCGGTTTGTACCAGGAATCCATCGATTCAGTTCAAGCAGTTTTGCGGTATGATCCGGCACATGCCGACGCCCACTGGTTGCTGGGGATGCTCCTGCTGCGTTCCGGCGATTTCCACAACGGTTGGAGGGAATACGAATGGCGCTGGAAGGCTGCCGAGTTTTCGAGCAGGATACCTGACCTGGGGCGTCCGCAGTGGGACGGTTCGCCTCTGGAAGGCAGAACGTTGCTGATCCATATGGAACAGGGACGCGGTGACATGATTCAGTTCATTCGCTATGCACCGCTGGCTGCGGCCAGTGGCGGGAGGGTTGTCGTCTGTGCCCTGCCGGAGCTGGTGTCTCTGTTGGCAACGGTTATTGGCATCAGTCAGGTGGTGGATCGCAATGGACCGTTGCCTGATTTTGACGTACATGCCCCGGTGCAAACTCTGCCATATCTGCTCGGGACTACTCTGGAAACAATTCCGCAGACCATTCCATATCTCAGCTCCGATCCGGTCAAGGTGACGGAGTGGCGGCGGAAATTTCCGGATGTGGAGCGTTTTCGCATAGGTCTGGTCTGGCAGGGCACCCCCACCCATCGGGACGACCATAACCGTTCATGTTCATTACACGAGTTTCTGCTGCTGAAGGATCTTGTGGAAACCGAATTTTACAGCTTGCAGATCGGGGCGGGTGCGGAGCAGATATTTGAACTGTCAAGCCTCATGACCGTTATTGATGCTACAGGGCAGATTCGGGATTTTTCGGATACGGCTGCCTTGATTGCCAACCTCGATCTTGTTATCAGCGTGGATACCGCCGTGGCCCATCTGGCCGGAGCGCTGGGAAAACCGGTCTGGACATTGCTTCCGTATGTGCCGGAATGGCGCTGGCTGCTCGAAAGGAGTGACACGCCCTGGTATCCCACCATGCGGCTTTTCCGGCAGCAATCACCTGGCGATTGGAAGAACGTTTTCCGTCAAGTGAGATATGAGCTTGGGTTGTTGTTAAATAGCCCGGAAAGGCTCAATCAACTGGGAATCAACCTTTTAAAATCCGGATCCGCCGTCCGGGCTGAAATTGCATTTTCACGAGTGATAGCATGCGAGCCGGATAATGCAGAATCCCATTGCAACCGGGGTGTGGCTCTGGATGCCATGTGCCGTTACGAAGAAGCGATTAGTTGCTATCAGGAAGCGCTTTATTGCAAGCCGGACTTTATAAACGCCATGTTTAACTTGGGGAACGCTTATGTCGCCATCAACAAGCTTGAAGAAGCTCGAGCCTGCTTCGAGCGCGTGGTCGAGTTAAACCAGAATGTTGTGGCGGCTCATCTGGGCCTGGGCGAAGTTGAAAAAAGAATGCGGAATTTTTCTTTGGCACGAGCTGCCTTCGAGCGGGCAATCGATAAGGATCCCGACAGTGCAGAGGCGTTTCAGGGAGTTGCAGAAGTCTGTCAGGCAGAGGAAATGTTTGAAGATGCGATAGCCGCTTATAGTCGGGCTTTAGCACTCAAGCCCGGGAGTGTAGCCGCCCTCAACATGATGGGAGCGGCTTATCAATCGATCGAACAGCTCGGCAAAGCGGAAGAGTGTTATCGTCAGGCACTGGCGTTGACACCCGGCCACCACTCGGCGCTCAATAATCTGGGGGTGGTGCTTAACGCACAGGGGCGTTTGGAAGAGGCCGTGTCGGTCTATCGTCGTCTGCTGGAGCTTGATCCGGATTATGCCGAAGGTCACTGGAACCTGTCGGTGGCCCTGCTTGCCATGGGGGCTTATGCAGAGGGGTGGCGTGAATTCGAATGGCGCTTTAAAAAAGCGAATCCGGTTCCCGTCCGTGACTTTTTTCAGCCGCGCTGGGATGGTTCCGATCCGAAAGGCAAGACGATTCTGCTGCATGCCGAACAGGGCTTTGGAGATACAGTTCAGTTCGCCAGATATGTGCCACTCATTGCAAAGAACGGTGGTCGTGTCGTGGTTGAATGTCAGGTCCCGGCCCTGAAAAAACTGCTGCATTCGCTTGTGGGTGTGGCTGAAGTCGTAGCTGCCGGGGAAATTTTGCCTCCATTTGACTGTCACTTGCCGATGATGTCGTTGCCGCTGGTTTTTGGCACAACCGTCGAGACTATTCCGGGGCAGGGCGCATATCTATCTGCCGACCCTCAGGATGTAGACGTGTGGCGGGGACGCTTGGGAACATCGGGACGGTTCAGGGTGGGACTGGTCTGGTACGCCAAGCAGACCCAGGTGCTTAACCGCAAACGGTCCTGCCCGCTCAAATATTTTTCACCCTTGTGGGAAGTTGATGGTGTTGACTTCTATACACTCCAAATCGGTGTTGGTACGGAACAGCTGGATGATTTTGCCGGCACACATCAGGTTATCGACCTGACCAGTGAGATCAGGAACTTTGCCGATACGGCGGCCTTGATGGCAAACCTCGATCTGGTTATTACAATTGATACCGCAGTCGCGCATCTGGCAGGGGCGCTGGGATTGAAAACCTGGACGATCCTTCCGCAGGTCGCCGAGTGGCGCTGGCTGTGCAATTGTGAAGACAGTCCCTGGTATCCGTCCATGAGGCTGTTCAGGCAACCGGCCCGGGGTGATTGGCCTTCGTTGATGAATTCGGTGGCTGCGGCTTTACAGGTCTCCGTAGATCGACATTATGGTAAAGCGGCATTGCAAGCATCAGGCAAGGTTTTGAGAGTCGGTCTGGCCTGGTCAGGGCGGCAGGACAATCCGCTCAACCGCAAGCGCAGTTGCCCCTTCTCTGCCCTGGCGCCACTTTTGAGTCTGAAAGGCATCACCTTTGTGACTCTTCAGATGGATTCCGAAGAAGAACCGGATGCGGGAATGATTGATCTGACCGGCCAAATCCGCGATTTCGAGGATACTGCCGCTTTAATGGCAAATCTCGATCTGATCATCTCAATTGATACTTCGGTATCGCACCTGGCGGCAGCAACCGGTCGGCCGACCTGGGTGCTGCTGTCCCACGTCCCCGATTGGCGCTGGTCGCCGGAATCTGAAATAAGCCTCTGGTATCCGGACGCAGAGCTGTTCCGGCAGCCGGACTTTGGTGATTGGGACGCGGTTATACGGGAAGTGGTCGCGCGATTGTCAACTTTAACCGGCGAACCGACAAATGATCCTCCAGCAATCCGGCACGAGTCAAACACCTTTGTTTCCGAAGAGCGCCGCAAATTGGAACAGCTGCTGGATAGTCAACTGCTGGAGGTGAAACTGGATTGCGACTCCCCCGATGCCCATCTGAATCTTGGCGCCGCATTGGCGCTGCTTGGCAAAAATGCGGAGGCGATCAAAGCGTTCAGACACGTTCTGGAGCTGGATCCCGGGCATGTTGCCGGACATCTGAACCTGGCATACTCGCTCTTTGCCGTTGGCGAGTATCCAGAGGGTTGGCAGCATTTTGAATGGCGACTGAAAAGGCTTCCTTCGAATCTGCTGCCCCCCTGGCCCATGTTGCAAAAAGAGAATCTTGGCACTCATCCGGCCGGTTCAACGGTTCTGGTGCATTGTGAGCAGGGTTATGGCGATACAATTCTGTTTTCCCGCTTCCTGCCGCTGCTGGCCGGAGCCGGTTACCGGGTCGTTGTCAGCTGCCAGCCGCCACTGGCAAGCCTGGTGAGTTCAGTTCAGGGCGTCAGTCGGGTTGTGCCGCATGGAGAATTGCTGCCGGTTTGCGACCTCCAGATGCTGCTGCTCTCTATTCCAGCGCTGTTTTGCATAACCCCGGATTCCATCACGTCCAGTCTCCCTTATCTGGCACCCGGAAAACTTAAGTCGGATGCCTGGAGAAGGATGCTGGAAGAAAAAATTAAAACAGGTGATTTTTTTTCTAAAGAGTTTCCTGCGGCCGTCGATATGAGTCAGTAAGCGCAGAAAGCGCAACCGGATTTATACCGGTACACCCCAGAAAGGAGCATCACCATGGCAATTTCAGACATCTCCCTAACCGCAGGCATGAGAAACAACCTTCTCGCACTTCAGCAGACATCGAAACAGTTGACCGCTACTCAAAATAAGTTGAGCAGTGGTAAAAAAGTTAACACAGCTCTTGATAATCCGACCAACTTTTTTGCAGCTCAGGCACACATGGAGCGCGCCAGCGACCTTAATGACCGCAAAGACGGCATGAGCGAGGCAGTTCAGACAGTTAAGAACGCTGACAACGGCATCAAGGCGATCACAGCCCTGATTCAGGCTGCTAAAGGTCTTGCCAGTTCGGCTTCTGCAACCAATGATACTTTGTCTCAGGTTACCTACGAGAGCCAGTTCCTGCAAATCACCAGCCAGATTACAACTTTGGCCAGTGACTCAGGCTATCGTGGTACAAATCTGTTGACCGACGGTACTCTGGCAATCGAGTTTGCCCCTAAGGCTGGCGATGCCAAGCTGACGGTTGCTGGATTTAAAGCAGACGCAGTTTCACTTGGTGTCACATCCGCAGCCACTAACTGGGCCGTCGCTGGAAATGCCGCCAGTTCATTGTCCTACATGGATACCGCTTTGACAACCTTGCGTACCAAGTCTTCAACTCTGGCCAGTAACCTGTCGGTTATTACCACCCGTCAGGACTTCACTGACAACGTCATCAACACTCTGCAGCAGGGTGCCGACGGCCTGACCCTGGCAGACATGAACAATGAAGGTGCCAACATGCTGATGCTGCAGACACGTCAGTCCCTGGGCACCACCGCTCTGAGCCTCTCTTCACAGGCTGCTCAGTCAGTACTTCGTCTGTTCTAGAAACCGGGAAGTTTTGATTAGCACAAGTTTCGCTGAACTCGCGAGGGGGGCTTATGCCCCCCTCGCGTCGTTGCGGAACCTTAGGGGGCGGATATGGACGCGACTAAAGTCAGCAGTATCATGGCCAGTAACGCATACAAACAACCTTTGCCGAGCCAGATGGCAAACAAGCCGCAGGAAAAGGATATTTCAGCTCAAATATCCGGCGTCAAGCGTGAGAATGCGGACTCAGTGCAGGTCAGCTCGACAGTTACTCTGAAAAACCTTGATACCGTGCGCGTTATCGAACAGATGCACGCCAGTCTCAATCAGCTGGCAAAAGGAGTCAGAGAAACTAACGAGTCTTTGAACAAGTCCGTTGATCTGGTTGATTCGATGAACAGCACTGTTCAATCAATAATCAAAAACTATCCGCCGTTTCCGGTTGACAGCAAAGAGAGAAATGAGCGTTTGATGGAATACAGCGGCTTGCGTAAAGAGCTGGTGAGTCTTATGGTTCCGCCACCGCCACCGCCGGTGTATGAAAAGGTCAAACATATGTGGGGGATGCTTTTTGAGGATCAGGGCAGCATTCTCGCTCAGAATGCAATTCCACAGCTTGACAACTCCAGCAGTGACACCAGGCTGAAAGAGGTGTCGCAAACCCTTGACGGTACATCCGCGCAACTGGTAGGTCTCAGCAGTAAAGTCACCCAAGCATTGGTGCAACCCTGAATTTATGTCACTAAAAATAAACCTGAAACCACATGAGAAGGTCATTATTGGAGGTGCTGTCATAAAAAACGGCGCGTCCAGCAGCCATTTGCTGATTGAAAATAATGTTCCGATATTACGACAGGCGGATATTTTAACTGAACATGAGGCTACTACCCCTTGCCGCCGCATATATCTTGCAATTCAACTCATGTATATTGATGAAAAAAACAGTGCAGAAATTCATCCGATCTACTGGGAGCTTGTCAGAGAGTTGTTGGGGGCTGTTCCAAGTATGAAAGACTTGATTTCACAGGTTAGTCAGGCTATTCTCAACGACAGGTATTATCAGGCATTGAAGCTGACCAAAAAACTAATGGCTTATGAAGAGGAGCTCTTAAACAATGAATCAAAACTCGGTTAATGCATACACATCCATGCAAAAGGAAGTCCTCAGCGGGAGAGAGCTGGAAGCCTCGGTGTTGACCCGGGCAGGAATCATGCTGAAACAGGTGCAGGAAAACTGGGATGCGATTGATCGCGACGAAAAGCTGCTTGAGGCGGTTAAGTTTAATCAGAAGGTGTGGAGTTTTTTTCAGGCCGAGCTATCCGACCCTGAGAATCCGCTTCCCAAAAATCTGAAGGAAGATATTTTGAACCTGAGTCTTTTTATCGATAAGCGCTTGTTTGAAGTTCTGGCATTTCCAGAGAAGGAAAAGCTGTTCATCATTATCGACATTGATTTTAACATTGCAGCAGGTTTAAGAACTTCTTCCGGACAGTAAACGGTCAGCTTTATACTCGTTGATAAAAATCCTTTGAGTCCCCTCAAGGGATTTTTTGTATTTATGGCCGGTTCTCCACAAAATCCGTCACGACTTTATTGATAACCGCCCCCCACTCCCCACTTGTTTCCTGCCGAAAAAGACGCATGCCAGGGTACCAGGGCGAATCTGCGCGCTTTAACAACCAGCGCCAGTCAGGAGCATATGGCAGCAGCAGCCAGGTCGTTTTGCCCAGTGCGCCTGCCAGATGGGCTGTGGCTGTGTCAATGCTGATCACAAGATCAAGCTGCTCAATCAGGGCGGCTGTGTCTGAGAAATCGCTGATTTCGGCTGTAAGGTCAATTAACTTCATCCCGGACGGTTTACAGGACATCTGTTCTGCTCCCGGTCCGAGCTGCAGGGAAAAAAAGGTGCTGTTTTCAGCGGCTGCAAGAGGCGCCAGATCGGACAGGCGGCAGGAGCGGAGCGGGTCAGGGTAGCTTTTGCCGGCCCAGATCAAACCGATTCGGAGGGTATCCCGGTAATCTGTCAGCAAATGTGACCATTTTGAACGATGCCAGGAAGATGGTGACAAATAAGGCATTTTCGACGGTATGTTGTCAACGGTAGTGCCTAAAATGTGTGGTAATGAAAGCAGTGAGATCTGATAGTCAGCATCTGGCGATGATTCCCCAAATGGTAAAACTGTTTGCACCCCCTCTATCCCCTGAAAAAGTGAAACCAGTTCCGGGTGACATTCCAGTAATACTGAACCGCCAAGTTTTGCAACCAGCGGAACATAACGCACAAACTGTATGGCGTCGCCAAAGCCCTGCTCGGCGTGCAGCAATATGGTTTTACCTTCCAGCGCCGAACCATCCCACTGCTGAACATTAATATGTCTGACGGGTGAGGTAAATGCAGCTCTTCGCCAGCGCCATTCATACTCACGCCATCCCTCGGCATAGCGACCTTGCAGAAGCAGGTTCAATGCGAGGTTCCAGTGCGCTTCTGCAAAATCCGGAGCTAGAGACAGTGCTGATCGACAACTGCTTTCTGCCTCTGCAATTTTGCCCAAAGCTTGTTGTGCAGTTGCCAGGGCAGTTAATGGCACCGGATTTGATGGAAGCAGTCTGGTTGCCGTTGAAAAGCATTCAGCTGCCTCAGGGAAGTTGCCGGTTGCCATCAGGGAATTGCCCAGATTGTTATGGATTTCACCGGCATCAGGAGCCAGTTCGAGCGCCTGGCGGTAGGACGAGATGGCTTCGTGATATCTCCCCAGGTTGTGAAGAGCCGTGCCGGCGTACAGAAAAACCGTCGGGTTTGGTGCTGTGAGCAGTTGTAGCTGCTGAAAGCAGTTCAGGGCGTCAGCTGGGTTGCCGACCTTAAGAAATTCCGAACCATTTTGAAACAATTGTTGCACCTGCTCTTTTGAATTGCTCATAAAATCTCAGGGCTACATTACTGAGAGACGGTAGCCTTTTCCTTCCAGATAGCTCACGATGTCTTTAATGTGCTCATATCCACGGGTTTCAAGCTCGAGCGAGACGTCTGTTCTGCCAATTGCCAGCGTTTTGGAGCGCCGGTCATGGGTAATGTGGAATATATTGGCACGCGTAGCAGCAATATTTTCTGCCAAAGTGGCCAGGGCACCAGGATGGTCATCCAGTTCCACTGTCAGTTTGAGGTATCTCCCGCCTGCGATAAGGCCACGCTCTACAACTTGTGAGATGGTTTTTACGTCGATATTGCCGCCTGACAGCAGGCAGACCGTCTTTCCTTCCAACTCTGCTATGCGACGATTCTGGACAGCAGCCAGTGTCACTGCTCCGGCTCCTTCGACCAGCATTTTGGTCTTTTCCAGCAGAGATACAATTGCCAGAGCGATATCTTCTTCTTCAACTCGAATTATTTCATCAACATAATCGCAAATGACCGGAACAGTCCGTGATCCGGGGCGTTTTACCGCTATTCCGTCTGCAAGTGTTACGCTGACCGGTTTTTCCACAGGTTTGCCCGCCGAAAACGAGGCCGACATGGATGGCGCTGCCACTGATTCTACGCCGATTATCCGGATGTCCGGGAATTTGTCCCGAGTCGCCACCGCCATACCGGATATCAAGCCTCCGCCGCCAACCGGTATTATCAGGTTGCGCACGTCCGGCAATTCTTCGAGAATTTCGAGCGCAATGGTTCCTTGTCCTGCCATTACCAATTCATCGTCGAATGGGTGTACGAATAAAGCTCCGCTATTTCTCTGGGCTTCGAGAGCGGCGGCACAGGCTTCATCGAAATTACGGCCGGTTAAAATAACTTCGGCGCCATAATCGCGCGTGGCTTGTACTTTCTGAGGTGGTGTTATTTCAGGCATATAGACTGTTGCCTTAACGCTCAGCAGGTCAGCAGAAAAGGCCACGCCTTGAGCATGATTGCCGGCAGACGCTGTAATAACGCCATTAACCAGATTTTCACGCGGCTGGGAGGTCATGAAATTGAGCGCTCCACGAATCTTGAATGAGCCAGTTCTCTGGAGATTCTCGCATTTAAAATACAGCGGAATACCAAACTGTTCACTGTAATAGTGTGAATAGATCAACTCGCTGTGGCGAACCCGCTTTTTAAGCCTGTCATAAGCATCGTAAATAAGATCTGTCAGAGACATGTGGAGAACTCCTGGTGAATTGGGTTGATAGTAACAGAGTGAGTTTGGCGGGTCAAACATACTTGGCAAGCGGACTGTTTGCTGATAAAGTCTGCTTACTATTTCAGCAGGAGGAATCATGAAGCCCATTCACCATTCACTACTCATTCTAGGATCTGGGCCGGCCGGCTATACCGCTGCCGTCTACGCAGCCAGAGCCAATCTCAACCCCGTAATTATAACCGGACTGCAGCCGGGAGGCCAACTGACGACCACAACGGAAGTAGATAACTGGCCAGGGGACCATGAGGGGGTTCAGGGACCGGAGCTGATGGAGCGCATGCGGTTGCATGCGGAGCGCTTTAACACACTAATGATTAATGACCATATCAAAAGTGCAAATTTGAACGAACGTCCTTTTCTGCTGGAGGGTGACTCTGCAACGTATTCTTGCGATGCCTTGATCATAGCTACGGGGGCTTCCGCCAAATATCTTGGTTTGCCATCCGAGAAGGCTTTCAACGGTAAAGGCGTCTCCGCCTGTGCCACATGTGACGGTTTCTTTTATCGTGGCAAGGACGTTGCCGTGATTGGCGGTGGCAGCACTGCGGTCGAGGAAGCTCTTTATCTCTCCAATATTGCCAAACATGTGACTCTGGTTCATCGCCGGGAGGAATTTCGGGCTGAGAAGGTTCTTTCGGATAGGTTGATTGAGAAAACCAGGGGAGGCAATGTTACCATTGAGTGGAATCATGTCCTTGATGAAGTGCTAGGTGACAGCAGCGGTGTGACCGGTATGCGCATACGGCATCGAAGCGGATCTACCAAGGAGGTTCCGGTTCATGGTGTCTTTATTGCGATTGGCCATTCGCCTAATACTACATTATTTGAAGGGCAACTGGATATGGTTGATGGTTACATTCGAACAAAGTGTGGCGGTTTGGAAGGCAATCTGACAGCAACCAGTGTCAAAGGTGTTTTTGCCGCTGGCGATGTGCAGGATTTTACATATCGGCAGGCGATTACTTCTGCCGGAACCGGTTGTATGGCTGCCAAGGATGCCGAGCGCTATCTGGACGAATTGCGCTCTTAGGATATGACAGTGCCAACGGTTACCGACGATCTTGATAAACTGCTTAGCGATGTCAGAAAATCCATCGACGATAACCGTCAATTTTTGAAAGCCCTGGTGGACGAAGCTGTGGATGAAAGTTGCGTGTCTGATGAAGACGAGGACAAAGAGGCTGATCAGTTTGAAGAGTTGTAACGAGTAGCTTTGATATAGTTGCATAGAAAAGGCCCCGAAGAATTCTTCGGGGCCTTTT
>MTLD01000864.1_pt1 | contig 61473 bp, 56 predicted proteins | sample 1982471 | NCBI WGS metagenome assembly MTLD01 (sample SAMN05712604, study PRJNA340218) | biofilm metagenome | isolation source: sample SPM anode biofilm adapted to -50 mV | place: USA | collected 2012-02-03
GTGTGCTGGTTCGATTCCAGTCCTGGGCACCAAGAAATAATCCGATAAGGTCGGATGAAGTGTAAAAAGCCCTGTTTTGCAGGGCTTTTTCTTTTTGTGTTTGTCCAACGTAGTCCGGCAGGGTATACTAAAAACCAATGGTTTTTGGTATATGTTTGGGTATAGGTATACCAATACCGATAGGTCGTATACCCAAAATGGAGGTTTCCCCCATGCCTAAACGGATTGTACCGTTATCGGATTTACAGATAAGCAAAGCAAAACCGCAGACTAAACAGGTCACTCTATTTGATGGAGGTGGCCTGTTTTTGCTCGTAACGCCGACAGGTGGCAAGCTCTGGCGCTTCAAGTATCGTTTTGGTGGAAAGGAACGTTTGCTCTCTTTCGGTCCCTATCCCGAAATAACCCTCGTCGGAGCCAGGCAGCGCCGGGACGAGGCCCGCAAACTGCTTGCTGACGGTGTAGATCCGGGCATTGCCAGGAAAGCATTAAAGGCCGAACAGGCTGAAAATAACGACAATACCTTTATGGCTATTGCCCTGGAATGGTTCGAACAGAAAAAATCTGGCTGGTCCGAGAATCATGCCGAACGGTTGCTGCGCCGCTTGGAGCTAGACATTTTTCCCTTCATTGGCGACAAGCCGATAACTGAAATCAGAATCCCTGAAATTGTCACTCACCTGGAAAGGGTTGCCTCTCGTACCTTGGAGACCGCCCACCGTCTCAAGATCGCCTGCGGCATGGTGTTCCGATACGCCATGATAAAAGGCAAGTGTGATAGCAATCCGGTCGATGCTTTAAAGGGATTACTGCCGCCCATAAAAAATAAACATATGGCGGCACCGACCGATCCAAAGGAAGTAGCCCCGCTCTTGCGAGCCATTGACAGCTTTGAAGGATCCTTTGTTGTCAAGTGTGCTATGAAACTGGCTCCTATTCTATTTGTACGGCCAGGTGAACTGCGCCATATGGAGTGGTCGGAGATCGACTTTGATGCCGGTCAATGGAGTATCCCAGCTGAAAAAATGAAGATGAAACAGGCCCACATTGTACCTTTGGCAAAACAATCTGTTGAAATCCTGAGTGAATTAAAACAGCTTACAGGCCATAGCAGGTACGTGTTTCCTTGTCATAGGACTCCACTTCGCCCCATGAGTGAGAACGCCGTGAATGCCGGTTTGCGGCGGCTTGGCTTTGAAAAAGAGGAAATCACCGGACATGGATTCCGCGCAATGGCGCGAACAATGCTCCATGAAATTCTTGGCTTCACCCCTGACGCTATAGAGGCGCAATTAAGTCATGCCGTACCGGACCGTCTTGGCAAGGCGTATAACCGGACGCAACATCTTGCTGAGCGCAAAAAGATGATGCAGGTATGGGCTGATTATCTAGAGGGGCTAAAGGTAGGGGCCAAGGTGATACCGTTGCGGCGAAGTGCTTGAGGTTTTGATAGCACAAGACTCGCAGTCGAGGCTTGGCGAAGGTCGCGATTTAAGCCTATTACCTTCGGGTTATGGACTGCTAAAATAGTCAAACCAAAACAATCAGTTGCAGTTATTTTAATAATTTATTTGTATACCCATATTTCCCATTTTGACCATCTTTTTTATCGATAGGGTACAAATCAGGGTACAAAAACTCTGCGTAAGAAACGAATGTCGAACTCCTCGGCGACTTCCTTGATGCTCCGGAGAACTGTAAATCGGCGTGGAACATTGACCCTCATCGGCGTCGAGGTTGACCCAGATATCATCAATAACCTACCGAAATTACATTAAGGGGGTGGGTCAGCGCGAACACACTCTTGGAGTTGATCCGCCCTAAAATATTTCTGTCAAAATACATGTTATAATTAAAAAATAGAAAATCGGCAAATATCACCAACAAGCGCATTCGGTCTAATTACAGACTAAGGAGATTGCCATGAACGTTTTCGATTGTGCCATCAAGATGGAAGAGGAAGCCAGGATGTATTACGAAAAACTGGCGGCAACCGTTACTGTCCCCGAGCTGAAGGAACTTTTCACGATACTGGCGGCAGCCGAGCAGGAACATTACGACGCCCTGGTCAAGATTAAACAGAGCATAAATCCCCAAAAGGCCCAGTTCAAGGCTTTGCAGGAGGCGGCATGCGTCTTTAAACCACTCTTGGCGAAACGTGACCTCATGGCCGAATTGAAGGAAGACCCCGATGCCTACCAGCACGTTATAAAGGAAGAGGAAAAGGGCATAAAACTTTACGAGGAACTGGCTAAGCAGGCGAAAGACGAAGAGACTCGCGGGGCACTGCTCATGATCGCCGATGAAGAGAGGAAGCACCTGAGCATTGTGGAGAATATCTACTCCTTTGTCGAGTCGCCCAAAAATTTCCTTGCCTGGGGCGAGTTCAGCAACCTCAAGGAGTACTGACCTATCCATGAACCTCACTAGCTGGCGCACAATTGTTCTGATAATGTCCCTGGCGATCCTGTTTAACATCGGCTACAGCTATATGATGCACGATGCGGGGCAGAGTGCTGATATAAGCTACAGCCGCTTTCGTAGCGAACTGGCCGACAACAACCTGAAGAAGGTCACATTCAGGGGGACGGCCGCCAGCGGAGAATTCCTGAAAAAGATCAAGTTGGTTGAAACGGTTCAGGGCAAAGAGGTCACCAGGGAAGTGGGCGACTTTACCACGATGATGCCTGCTACGGCCGATCCGGCACTGCTTGCCGAACTGGCCAGCCACAAGGTGGAGATCAGAGCCGTTTCCACAGAAGCATCGCCCCTTGTTTCGTTCCTCATCTCGATGCTTCCCTGGCTGCTTATCCTCGGAGTCTGGTGGTATATCTCCCGCAATGCGCGCAATCAGATGGGGGCAGGAGGGATGTTTGGCGCCTTTGCCAAATCAGGAGCCAGGATGTACGGCACCGGGGAGAAGGTCAATGTGACCTTTGACGATGTCGCCGGCATGGAGAACAGCAAGCGGGAGCTGATGGAAATTGTCGATTATCTGAAGGAACCGGGGCAGTTTCGACTTATTGGCGGCAAAGTGCCGAAGGGGGTGCTGCTGGTCGGCCCGCCAGGCACCGGAAAGACCCTGCTGGCGCGGGCAGTGGCCGGTGAAGCTGGGGTCAACTTCTTCAGCATCTCCGCATCACAGTTCATCGAGATGTTTGTCGGGGTTGGCGCCAGCAGGGTCAGGGACCTTTTCAAAAGCGCCAAGACGTCATCACCGAGCATTATCTTTATTGACGAGATCGATGCTGTCGGGCGCAGTCGCGGAACAGGCTTCGGCGGAGGCCATGACGAACGGGAGCAGACGCTGAATCAGCTGCTCTCCGAGATGGATGGATTTGACCAGCACGAAGAAGTGATTGTGCTGGCGGCAACCAACCGCCCCGATGTGCTTGATCCCGCACTGCTGCGCCCAGGCCGCTTTGACCGGCACGTGGTGATCGAACGGCCGGACTGGCGTGACCGGGAAAAAATTCTCCAGGTGCATACGCGCAAGATCAAGCTGGCCGAGGGGATCGATTTCACCACCATCGCTAAGGGTACTCCCGGAATGACCGGCGCCGATCTGGAAAACCTGGTGAACGAGGCTGCCATCCTGGCTTCTCGGGATAGCGCCCCGGCGGTTACCATGGCGCATCTGGAGCAGGCCAAGGACAAGCTGTTGATGGGCGGAGAGCGGAAAATGGTCATTTCCGACAATGAGAAACGGCTCACGGCATATCATGAGGCAGGGCACACCCTGATTGCCAAGCTGCTTCCGGGTACCGATCCGATCCACAAGGTAACGATCATCCCCCACGGTATGGCACTGGGTCTCACCCAGCAACTCCCGGAGGATGACCGCTACCATTATCCCCGGAGCTACCTGGATAGCCGCATTTGCGTTGCCCTTGGCGGCCGGGCCGCAGAGCGCCTGGTCTTTGGTGAAATGTCCACCGGCGCCCAGAGCGATCTGAAGGTAGTTACCGACCTGGCGGAGAAGATGGTCTGCCAGTGGGGGATGAGCGAAAAGGTTGGGCCGGTCACCTATACCCGCGGCGAAGAAAATCCGTTTCTTGGCCGCAAGCTGGCCGAGGAAAAGGGCTTTTCCGAAGCGATGGCCTGGAAGATCGACCAGGAGATCACTGCCATCATCCGCCATGAAGAAGAGATCGCCGACGGGCTTCTGCTTGCAAACAGACATCTTCTGGATGCCCTGGCAACAGCACTACAGGAAGAGGAAACCCTGGATGGCACACGGGTGGAGGAGATTATTCGCCTCAACCAATTGGGGTGAGGCTCGTATTATGATTTTGGCAAAGATAGTGATGAATTGTTCCGGATTGCAATTCCTGTGTGCAGGCATCGAAACCTCCGAAATGTTTCTTTGGGGGGTAACGCTACGACAATTCAGGTAAACGAGGTTATATGTCCAAATACAAGACCAAGCTTATTTCCGATTTTCGCTTTGCTCTTGCCGATTCCATTGCATTTTTGAACCCTGCTCACTGGGACAGCGTATCGGCAGGTTCCGGTCTGTTCCTTTCGCGTTCATTTCTTCTACTTCTGGAAGAACATCTGCCCGCCAATCTATGTGTGCATTATGCCATTATTTATGAGGGCGGTCGGCCAGTTGCCACGGTGGTTGCCCAGAGCCTTGGGATTCGTGTTGCGGATCTATCTGCGGGGAACCTTCCCAAAATGGAATCCGGTTTTTGGCATTCACTGGGAAAGGCATCGAAACGCTCCATCAGTAGGGCGCGCAGGCAGGTCCTGATATACGACAACCTAGTACCCTGGCCTTTACGCGAAGAGGAAGTTTCTGCCGCACTTCCCGGGGAGTTGTGGGGAGACGTAGCCTTGGGGCTTTGGCATCGTTTTCGTCAATTGTTGAAGGTGGCGGAACGGGCTGCCGAGCTCCCGGTGGCGTGGATTCGTTTGCGTTTCCAGGTATGCGGCAACTTTTTCTCGACAGGCTCGCATGGTGTTGCCTTTGCCGCGGGTGAAGACCCGGCAAGGCTCTGGCCGGCTGTGGTTGAAGCGCTTTATCGCATCAGGAGATCAAGCACCATCTTTGGCGAGTCGAACATGGTGCTGATAAAGGACCTGACGGATGATAATGCCGGGGCAGGGGCCGCCTTACGGCGTTCAGGTTTCCGTCGTTTCGAAACGGAACCAAACATGGTACTCCACTTGAAGCCGGAGTGGGCCAGCTTCGACGATTACCTCAATGACATGAAGTCAGACTACCGGAGCCGTATAAGAAAGACCCTGCAAAGCCTGGATGAATCCGGAATCGTCATTGAACGTCTCGACCCAGGGCAAGTGGAGGCCAGGGCCGCCGAAATCTATGGGCTCTACCATCAGGTTCACGACCACCAGAAGCTGCGCCTGGTGACTATCGGGGAAAAGTGGATCCCGGCCCTTGCAAGGCAATACCAGGACGATTTCCGCACGATGGTGATCCGATATAAAGATGGCGGCAAGATTCTCGGTTTTGTCACACTCATGCGCGATCTGGACAGTGCCATTGGCTATTATATCGGTTTCGATAAAGACGCGGCTGCCAGTGACCTTCCTCTGTATATTTCCTTGATTTATGCGAGTATTGCCCAAGTAATCGAAATGAGGGCGGCGCGTTTCGTTATGGGGCGCACGGCACTGGGACCAAAGGCCCAGATCGGCGCCACGGCTCAAGCGACGTACGGTTATCTGCGCCACCGGAGCCCTGCCCTGAACCTCGCGGTTCCGAGTATCCTTGCGGTGCTTCCGGCGCCTGCGCAGGCTCCCGAACGTCATCCCTTCAAGAAAATAGCCTTATGAGCATCTTCATATCAGGTTCATCCACCGGAAGCGGCATCCTCAATGTTTATCATTAATAATCGCGAGCACAGCCGGTAAGGTCATCAGTGCGAACAGTGCGGTAAAACCGACCCCGAAATTTGTTGCCCAGCCGATGGAGGCCAGGGCGGGGTAATCGGCTAAAGCCAGGGAACCGAAACCGGCAATAGTGGTGAGCGCCGACAACAGCACGGCTCGCCCGGCCTGGATGAACCGGGCTTCACTCTCCTGCGGAACAGAAGCCATGACCCGGTGCCTGATATGCAGGCCATAATCGCTCCCCATTCCGATGATCGTCACCAGGACCATGGCATTCATGAAATTAAGCCCCATTCCACACAGCGCCATGATTCCCAGCATGGCCAAGGTGCCGCCCATTACCGGGAACATGGTGTAGAAGATCCCGCCCGGTGATTCGAAATGGGACAACAACAGGAACAACACCAGCAGGCCGCCGATCAGAAATCCCCATAGAAAGCCCTGTTTGACCGAAGCGGCCAATTGCTCGCTCACCAAGTCAACGCTGGTAACCCGGGCCGTGGGGTCGATGCCGGTCAGTTGATGCAGAAAGGCGCTTTGATCAAAGCCGGCATTCTTGTAGTACAGGTATATCAGGGCATGATAACCGTCTCCATCCTTGACCAGGTGCCGATCTGCCACTCCGCGTAGCGGCGATGCCTTCAGCCGGGCAACGGCCTCCTGTGCGGACACCGGTTTCAAGGCATCGCCGGCTGAGACAGCGGCAATGAAGGGCTGGAATGGTTGCGTCTCGAACCCGTGCCTGGCCAGCGCGTCGTTCAACCCTGCCACGGGTAGGCCGTTGCTGCCTGTCCTGATGGCGATGGCCCGGCTGATCTCAACCTGCTTGTCACGGTTATTCAGTATCTGTCCCAGCGAGGACCAACTGCTGATGTTGCCGCTGTTTTGCCAGCTTTGGGCCAGGCCGTCCACTCGTGCCGTTCGCCGCTGAACTTCTGTCAGATCCTTTCCCTCCACCGCCACCAACAGTTGTTTGGGCGCAAGACTCAGGTGGCGCTCGATCTTTCCCTGGGCCAGGAAGGCCTCGGAATGCTGGGGCTGAAGGTTTTTTAGCTCGCCATCGAAAAATGTCCGGGTAGAGGCTGCCCCCATGAAGACGATTGCCAGAATCGAGATCGCCACCACTGCGCGGGGGTGCCGTCCGGTCAGACGCCAGACCGAGCCCAGGCCGAGGCCCGGTATCGGTTGATAAGCTGCGGGAAAGCGACGCTCCATATACACCAGCAGAGGCGGCAGAAAAAAGAAGGTCGCGTAGAGCGAGAACAGCACCCCCAGTCCGACCAGCAGACCCAGTTCGGACAACGCCCGCACATCGGAGACCATCAGGGCGAAAAAAGGCATGGAGGTTGTGGTTGCTGCGGTAAACAGGCCGTGGCCGGTATCGACCACCGCCAGACGCAGGGCCTCGTCCGTTCCTTTGCCCGCTGCCCGTTCCGTGTGAAAACGGTCGTAGAGATGGATCGAGTAGTCGGTGCCCAGGCCGATGATCAGCGCCATGAAGGCGAAGGAGATGATGTGGATCGAAGGGAGCAGCAGTCCGGCAACCCCCAGCGCCAATAATACGCCGGAGGCGATGATCAGCGGCAGGAGCAGGGTGGGCAGGATGCGGCGGTAGATGGCATAGAAGATAGCCAGCACCACTGCCAGCGACGAAAGGATGCAGGCCAGGATGTTCGACTTCATGGCCGCCTCGTCCAGCACCGCGCTGATATGGGCGCCGGCGCAGGAGATGGAGAAAGTCGACCCTTGGCGTGCCTGGTTGATGGTTGCCACCAGGGCGCGGGCAAATGCCATATCCTGTACCGGTCGGGCCGGTTCGGCGATCATGATCAGCACCTTGCCATCCCGGGAGAGGAAGTAGGGGGAATCAGGGTCGAGGTCAAGGGCCTGGCTGCCGGCTTTGAGGCGCGGCAGGATCAGATCCCGCAGATAGAGCGGATCCGCGCAGGCCAATCCGGTCATGGCGCCGCCGAACTGTCCGGCCAGATCGGCCTGGACACGGCGCAGGGACTTATCCACGGAAGCCGGTGCAAAGTGCTGCACCAGGCCGGGTACCTTCTCCGGGCCGATAAAAAGTTGCGGATGGGTCACGGCATAGGCGATGAACGTGGTAAAGGCAGCGGCCTCGGCCTGGTCGAAAACCCTCCAGGTGATGCGCCGGAACGCCGGTTTTCCGGCCACACTGGCCAGGCGAAGCCGTTCGGCAAATCGTTCCGCCTCGCGGGGGAGTTCCTGCCTGTTCCCCTCCAGCAGGAAATAGGCCTCATTGGCGCTGCCGGTCCACTGCAGTGAGTCCAGCAAAAGCTTCAAGGCTGGTTGGCGCGTCGGAAAGAGCTGAAAGATATCGGCGTCGAATCGGGTGGTGAGGATCACGGCTGTTGAGAGCAGCAGTGCCAGTGAAAAAACGCACAATACGGCACGGGGCCGGGTGGTGGTGACCCGAAAGATCCATTCCAGGTGGCGCCGGGTAAGGGCGTTGAACCGCGAAGTCATCCTTGAAGTGATCTTTCCGGGCATCGGGGTCTACAAACCCTTGAGAGCGGAAAGGGGCAGGACCGTCAATCCGTCGAGATGGGGCACGAAAACGGCATCATCAAGTTGAGAATTGATCTCCGGCTCTTCAAGTGTGATCAGGATACGATCTTCGCGGCTGTTGCGCAGGTCCAGTTCCCCGGCAACCGGGATGCCGTTGACAATGGAATACTTGCCGTAATAGGCATGATCGCCGGCCATGGATTCCTTGGCCGTGACCAGACCATGCTCGTAGGTCACTTTTTCGGAAAAGCCCAGCTTGCCGATGCGTTCCACGGTCTCGCTCAAAGGCTTCCCATCGCGAGGGTCGGCATCCATCACCCAGCCCATCATGCGCCAGCCCTGCAGGCCGCCCTTGTCGGGCAGTTCCTCGAAACGTCCGGCATAGGCTGTTGACTGTGACGGATAAATCAGTGTGATGCTGTTTCCAAGGGCAAAGGCCTCCATCAGGGTTGTGCCGAAAGGCGACAGCACCACCAGATGGAGTTGGTCCGGGCGGCGAAAGACCAGATAGCCGCTGCCGCCCATGCTGTTTTCCTTCGAATGGATCGAGAGGGAGACCGCGGATGACAGTGTCTTCACGACGGCATCGGGGCCATAGCCGGGGCCGGGGGCAGGGGGGGTGATGGTTGCGCAGGCGGTGAGCAATAGAAGCGGCAACAAATGTTTGACTAAACCACGAAACAGCATATGAAAGATCTTTCTTGACGGCAAAAGCTATTCCAGGCGGAAATCCCGTTCAGTCAGGCCGATATTGCGCCGTATCTTCTTCAGGACCATGGTGGCCCGGTCGCCGTTCCGTTCGTTGATGATGAGCCGCCTGATGGTGCCGTCCCCCAGGAAAACCAGGGTTATGGCTTTGACCTGCCCCTTACCCGGAGGTGAAATCGTCAGGGTATAGACCGAGTTGGTCAGGTCGGCCTGAACCGCCGCGCCGTCCGGCAGCGACGTGACCGGGGCCGCCAGCTTGGCAAACCACTGTTTCAGCCCCTGCTCAGGCGGCAGCGCAATCCTGGTGGCTGTCTTGTCTGCACCGGTTACCTGTTCGATGATGTTGTCCCGCAGTAGCATGCGACCGCTGAAGGGCGGCTTGATCTCCATGAAAAACAGGTCGGGCTTTTTAAAACGAACCGTACCTTTCATCACCATGGTCCGTTTCAGCAGGGAGAGCCGTTTTTCCTGGGTGAGATCGGCCGTGAAGTCGCTAATGCCGGCAAAGCCGCGGCGCAAAGCCTCCAGTCCTTCAACCGGGGTGATTGCCCGGGCTTGGCAAGGGTGAATATTCAGCAGGATAACCAGCAGGGCCAAGAACAGGTGACGAAATGCTTTTAGCTGCCTGAGCGACATCACAGATTTCCCACTCCCAGGGTCAAACGCACGGCAAGCAGCTGATTAGCTCCGCTGGCCACATCTCCTTCAATCATGAACAGCCGCCCGAACGATTTAATCACGCTTGCTGAAACCGTGAGCAGGTCTCCGGCAACTGGTTGGCCGGAAAATTCGGCATGATCGATGGACGCCATAAACCCTCGGGCACCCTCGGCCTGGGCAACAACAATGCCGGCTAACTGGGCAACACATTCGATCATGAGGATCTGGGGAAAGCCGCGGGTAGTTACCGTGACCCGGGCAACGGCTCTTGCGCCCTGCTCCAGCGCGATAATCCGGTCCAGCAGCAGAAAGGGATAACGATGGGGCAGATAATGTGTTGGATCGGGATTAAACAGAAGACCCTCCCCTGAACCGGATTGCGAAATACGGACCTTCGGGCGAAGCAGCCAGGTGCAGACCATGCTGGCCGGGCTGGAGCGAGGCCAGCAAGACCGCCATGGCAGTGCCTCCCATGGCCAGGGAATTGCCGATGGCACGGCCCGTCTCCAGCGCCGGAATTCCGGCGACGCGCTCCTGCAGCGCCGGAAGAGCTGCTGCTGTTCCTGAAAAGGATACCAGATCAGTGGCAGCGAAACCATCCGTGAGCAGGTCTAGTCCTTTGTTCTCGTGACCTTGGATCAACAGGCCGATCGTGCGGACGGAATCGGTGCTCCCCTTGACCTGGGCCCCTCGCCTGGCCGCATGACCGCTGCTCTCCAGTACCAGCAGGCCGCACCCCTCGCCAAAGTTTGCGGCATAGCGCCGCAATTGACCGGTTGCGCTAAAGCCGGCAAGCATCAACGGCATCAGATCATCGACCCCGCCGGTCAGCATGACGTCGGCCCGGCCCTCGGCGATAAACCGGCAGGCCATCATAAAGGCTGATTCCGCCGAGCAGAAACGTTGTACGCAGGTCACATTGGGGCCTTTCAGGCCATGTTCGATGGAGGCATTGCTGGCAGGTGCATTGGAAACCGTGTTGGGAAACAGCATCGGCGACATGCCCTTTACGCCATCGGTGAAATACCCGGTCAGGAATCCGGCGGAATTGGCAACGCCACCGAAACCGCACCCAAGCGCGATGCCGATCCGTTCCGGTAGGAGCATATTCCTGCCAATTCCGGCGTCCTGGAGGGCCAAGCCGGCCGCTGCCACGGCAAACTGGCTGCAACGGTCCATCTTGCGAGCCTTTAAGGGGGCAATGTAGTCGGTGGCGGTAAAAGCGTGCGCCTTGCCCCAGCGGTCTCCTGTTGCCCCTGCGTGCTCGTCCGGGACCGGTGTCAAGGCATCCCGGCCGGAACTGAGCAGCTCCAGAATGGGCTCCAGGCCTGTTCCGGCCGAGGTCACGGCCGAATAGCCCGTAATTACGATATCGGTCATTGGTATGTTCATAGTGAAAGCACCAGGGTGGTGATGTTGCCGCCAAAGGCAAATGAGTTGGATATTGCCAGGTCACGGTCATTGGAACGCGGGCTGTCATGGCAATAATCCAGGTCGCATTCCGGATCGCGGCCCCGGAAGTTGAGGGTCTGGGGGATGATGTGCCGATTGAGGGCGATCACGGTTGCCAGGGCCTCGATAGCGCCAGCCGCACCCAGGCAATGGCCGGTCATGGCCTTTGTGGATACCAGCGGCACCTTGGCAACCTGGTCGCCAAATACCAGTTTCATGGCGTTCGATTCCACCACGTCGTTCAGCGGCGTGCCGGTGCCGTGGGCATTGACCCAGCCAACCTGTTCCGTTTCAACGCCGGCTGCCAGCAGGGCTTCCCGCATCACCCGTGCCGCCGTGACGCCGGACGGTTCCGGTGCGGTCATGTGCCAGGCCTCGCCTGCCAGCCCATATCCGAGTATTGCTCCGTAAATCCTGGCGCCCCGGGCCAGGGCATCTGCCTCGGATTCCAGCACCAGGCAGGCTGCGCCTTCGCCGATGGAAATCCCCTGGCGGCCGATACTGAAGGGGGAACAGGGCTCGGGATCAACTACCTGCAGGGAGTTGAAACCGGAAAAGGTCAGCAGTGACAGGGCATCGCTTCCACCGACCAGCATGGCCTTCTGCCGGCCGCTGGCCACCAGATCGGCGCCCCAGCCGATGGCGGTCGCCGAAGACGAACAGGCAGTGGTAATGGTCCCCTGGCAACCGGCCAGCCCAAAGGTCTGAGCCAGAACCTTGGTGGTGGTATCCGGCAGAACCCCCCGCAACAGATCAGGGGAAGCCTTCTGATTGGCCAGCAGTGCTTTCAACCACTGCTCTGCCTGGAACATGCCGGCTGCTCCCGCACCCATTGAGACACCCATGTCATAGGCCGAATAACAGTCCAGAACGCTGCTGTCCCTGAGCGCCTCCCCGGCAGCGATCACCCCGAACTGGTCGGCCCGCGAAAGTTTCCGGGCTGCCCGGCGATCAAAATAGTTCCGTGGGTCATACCCCTTGACCTGGCAGCCGATACGGGCCGGAAAGGCAGATACGTCGAACAGGTCCAGTGGGCCGATGCCGCTGGTGCCGTTCAGCAGGGCATCGGTAAATGCCGGCACATTCTGGCCGCTGCCGCTGAAGACTCCCAGACCGGTTATGACCACCCGTTGTCTCTTCATCAGACGATTCCGCCATCAACCACCAGCGACTGGCCGGTGATATAGGATGCCTGTTCCGAGGCCAGGAATAATACCGCATTGGCCACTTCCCGGGGGGTGCCGATACGGCCCAGGGCAGAGACCTTGATGATATTGTCAACAATTTCCTGTTTGAGGACATCGGTCATGTCGGTCTTGATCAGCCCGGCCACCACGGCATTGACCCGGATGCCCATGGGTCCCACTTCGCGGGCCAGCGACTTGGTAAAGCTGATGGCAGCCCCTTTGGATGCGGCATAGTTGGTTTGACCCAAAGAACCGCTGATACCGGATATGGAGGAGATCATGATGATCGAACCCCGGCGGCGTGCCAGCATCTTGCGCACACCCCACTTGCTGCAGTGAAAGAGTGGGTACAGGTTGGTGCGCATCACGGCATCCCAGTCATTGTCGGACATCATTGCCAAAAGCCCGTCTCTCACGATCCCGGCGTTGTTCACCAGCACGTCGATGTGCCCCGATTCTTGCGAGGCAGCGTTGATGACGGCCTGGGCCCCTTCCGATGTGCTGACATCGGCCTTGATAGCAACAATTGATCCTGGCAGGCTGGCAGCCTCGGCAACAATAGAGCGGGCAGTCTCGTCATTGTTCAGGTAGGCCGCGAACACCTGGGCACCGCAACTGGCAAAGGCCAGGGATGTGGCCCGCCCGATACCGCGGGTACCGCCGGTGACTACTACGATAAATCCGGAAAACTCCATTTGGACTCCTGGTAAGCATTATTTTCTGAAAGGGCGCGTCAACAGCGGCCCTGAGTCTTGACTTTAAATCATTTACATCGGCTTGACCCTGCTTCTTCCCAGCCGTTTCATCAATTTCCAGAGCGGCCCCTTGACCGGAAACATGCGCATGGCGTCCAGCATGGCCGAACTGACATTGATCTCCAACCCCGGGACGATCCAGGAGCGCCGCTTGAGGGCCTCTTGTGTGACCAGGTCGCAAAGGTCGTCCCTGATGGCGGGAGCGATATAGAATACCGGCTCCAACAGTGAAGCCCCCTCGGTTATGATGTTGTCTTTCAGGGCAACCCGTTCCAGCGCTGTGCCCGGGTAGATGCGGATGCCGGTCATGGCGATGACTGCCGTGGGCTCAACTTCATCCATCAGGGCAAACGTCTCCATGACGGTTTCCCTGGTCTCTCCCGGCCCGCCAAAGAGTATGTAGTGGGCAAAATCCACCCCGATTCCGTTACAAAGACGCGATGATCCGCGAATGGAGTCAGTGGTGAAAGACTTGCCCAGGTTTTTCAGCATCTCTTTGGATCCGGAGTCGCTGCCGAATTCGATTGCATCGCAGCCGGCCTCCAGCATGACCTGCAACAGGCGTTGCGTCATGAAATCGGGATTGATGAAGGCCGACCACTTTATCGGGAAGTGCTCCGCAATCATGGCCCGGCACAGTTCTTCGGCAAAATCGGACGGGTAATTGAAGATGTCATCCACGAAATAGAGGTAGCTGACGCCATGCGACTCCACCAGGGCGCGGATCTCGGCGATGATCCCGGCGATCGGCCGCAGGCGGATCCGCCGACCCTCCAGCAGAGGGTAGGTGCAGTAGACACACTTGAACGGGCAGCCCCGCTTGGTCTGTATATTGGCCATGCCGCCATCACGGTTATAGCGGTCCACATCAAAGAGGGTGCGATCGGGCGTGCCAAGGGTTTCAACCGGAAGCGGCGGAAGATAACCGGTTCTGCCGGGCACAACCACCCCCGGCAAAGCAGCGGGGTCCCCTCCCTCTTGCAGGCAGTCCAACAGGCGCGGCAGCAGTTGCTCCCCTTCGCCAACCACGCCGTAATCGGCGGCGGCAGCTGCCAGAATTTCGACCGGCATCAAGGAAAAACCGGAGCCGCCGATGATGGTCACGGCCCGGGCATGGCACAGGGCAACGATTTCCCGCACCCCGCCCAGGTAGGCGCGGCTGTCCGGCCAGGTAACGTTGTCCAGGTTGCGCAGGGAGATCACAACGGCGTCGGGCGTGTTTTCGGCAAGGGCGGATGAAACGGCTAATCGGGGATCGGGTTCGAAACAGAGGTCCAGTGCGGTCAAGGCATGGCCGGCGGCAGCCAGAGGTCCGGCCAGGCAGGCCAACCCGATGGGGAAGACCGGATAGGGATCGCGCTCACGGTTGGCGGAGATCAGTAATAGCTTCATCACGCCTCCAGCCAGGCCAGCAGCCGGTTGACCCGTCCGGCAATCACCGGCGGGAGCTGATACTGGAGCACGCCAGCCATGTCGGTCAGGACGTGTGTTGCCGAACCCGTGGCCAACTTGCTTCTGTCAGGACCCAGGATGGTAGTGGCGAATTTGAGGGTGGCGGTCTCGGTGCGCCGCAGGCTGGTTCTGATCGTCAACTCGTCATTAAAGCGAGCCGGACGCAGAAATTTCAGTTCAAGGGCGACCACCGGCCCCAAATAGCCTGTCTCGGCCAATTGAAAGGCATCCAGGCCGAATTGGACAGCCAGGGCATTGCGCCCGAACTCCATCCAGGCCACGTAATGGCCGTGCCATGCCATCCGGTAGGCATCGATTTCGTTAAAGCGCACGATAAGTTTTGTTTCGTGATATGTCATGGTTCACTATCGATCCAGCGGTTGAATTTGGAGAGCGTCGAGCCGGCTCCCACTACCTGAAAATGAGTCACTCCCCGGGAACGGAGTTCGCGATAGGTTGTGTCCCAATAAACCGGGCAACAGAGTTCATCCACCAAAAAGGCGGGGATGGCTGCTGCCGTCAGGCTTGTTTGGCCCATATGCTCGATTATGGGAATGCGAGGCTCCTGAAAGCTGTAGTCCGCCACGATCCGCTGCAGATCTTCGGCGATCTCCTCCATCAGCGGTGTGTGGAGCGGGGCGTCACAGGGAAACACGCTGACCGAATAAGCGCCGTTGGCCTGCGCTTCAACCAGGGCCGCCTCCACCCGCACCCGCTCTCCGGACAGCAAGAAGTGGCGCGAGGTGTTGTGGTTGGCGATATGGGCACCGTTGTTGGTTGCCATGGCCGCCAATGACTCACGGGTCAGGCCGATAACACATCCCAGCGCATATTCCCGCCGCAAACCCATCTTTGCCATGGAAACGCCGATCCGGCCGGTCAACGCGAGAGTCGAGGCACTGTCAATCGAGCCCGCCGCTGCCAATGCCGGATAGATCCCCATGCTGTGCTCGGTAATCAGGTCCGGCACGATGCCCTGTTCTGCCAGCTGATTGAAGCGATAGAGGCTGATGCAGGCGCCGGAGAGCTGGAGCCGGACACTTTCATTGAGCTCCGGAGCCGCCAAGCCGTTGTCGAGGGGATTGAAGCCGGTCGTGTTCAGGCAGTGCCGTGCGACCTCTTGGAATGCCCTGTCGCCGGCAGGCATATCCGCAAAGGATATGGGTTGTCCTGGAAACATCCAGCAGATCATGCCTCGCTCCTTTTGCGCCTGATGGCCGCGCGGAAACCAAGGTTCATCGGTCCGAAAACCTGTACCGAGCGGTGCCGTTTGAAGATTCGCCGATACATGGAAGCAAATGAATAAAATGAGCGGTTAAGCCAGTCGTAGCCTTCCTGAAGCTGCTGAACCGTCATGCCCTTTGGCTGGAAGTTGATGTGCTCCATATCATAATCGCGCCAGTTGCTGGAGAGGATCCGGCCTTCCGCTTCCAGCCGGCGCCGGACAGCAGTGCCGGGGTAGGGGGTCAGCAGCGGAAAGATGGCTGCTTCAAGCCGCGCGTCTTCACAGAAACGGAGCAGTTTCGGGAAGATGTCCGGGGTGTCGCCATCATAACCGAGCACAAAGGAACCGAGAATGCCGATGCCGTTGTCGCGGAAGGCGCGGGCATCCGCCATGAAGGTCCGGGCCCGGTTGGTTACCTTGCCCATGGCGGACAGGGATTCCTGGTTGAGCGATTCGAAGCCGACAAACATCCCAAGGCAGCCTGACTCCCCGGCGGCACGCTGCAGTTCGCGGTCAGAGGCAAAGTCGATCGGCGCATGGGAGAGCCACTTGAAGCCCATCCCCTTCATCCCCTGGAAAAGGGGCAGGGCATAATTGCGATCAGCCACCAGGTTGTCATCCACAAAAAAGATGAAGGAGTTGATTTTTCTCAGTTCCTGTAACTCGGACAGCACCTGTTCCACCGGGCGTTTCCGGTAGTTGCGCCCGTAAAAGGCGGTTACCGAGCAGAATTCGCAGTCAAAGGGGCAGCCGCGGGTGGTCTGGATAGTATTGGTGAGCAGATAACGCTTGCCCTTGAATATCTCCCGGCGGGCCACCGGAATATGGGCCATGTCGATCATCGTATCCGGCTTGTAGAGACGCTGAAGCCTGCCCAGGGAAAAATCAGCCAGGAGTTGCGGCCAGACAACTTCTCCCTCGCCTTGAACAACCGCGGCAACGTGGCTAAGTGCCTCGTCAGGCAGGTTGCTGGCATGGAAGCCGCCCATGACCACGGTCTTGCCGCGGCTCTTGAAGCCGGCGGCGATCTCATAGGCGCGCGGCGCCTGGGGAGTCATGGCTGTCAGGGCGATCAGGTTGGCATCCGTATCAAAGTCGATCCGCTCGGTATGGTCATCGCACAGCGCAACTTCCCATTCCGGCGGAGTTACGGCGGCAATGGCAGCCAATGAGAGCGAGGGAAACCTGAATGCCAGTTCTCCCCACAATCTCCCCTTGGGCCAACCGGGCGAGATCAAAAGCACCTTCACTTGCGGTGTTCCGCAATATATTCGGACATGCTCCGCACCGAGACAAAGACCTTGGTGCCGGTGGCGGCGTCGGGCACAACCACCCCGAACTCCTTCTCCATGGCGACCACCAGTTGCAAGGCATCAATGGAGTCCAGCCCCAGTCCTTCGCCAAACAACGGGGCATCGCTTTCGATCTCGCCGGGCGACATGCCTTCGATGCGCAGGCTGTCAATGATCATCTGTTTTACCTTGTCAATCAAATCGCCAGTCATTCACGACTCCTTTTTTGATCAGAATTTTGCTATTGAGCCTGCTTGTCAGGTTCATGGACCTTGCCGAAAAAATCGTAAAAGTTGTACCACTGATCCGGGTACTGGCTGATGGCACGTTCAAAAACCGCCACCAGGCGTTCCATGCCTGAGCGGATGACCTCGCCGTGAGTGCCGTGTCCGCCCTTGAAGTAGATCGCTTCATCCATCACGGTCGAATAAGTGCCGTTCTCCAGCGGAACGAACACCGGAATGACCGGTGCTCCGCTGGCAAGGGCCAGGTAGGCGGGGCCGACCGGTATGTCTGCCGGCTGGCCGAAAAAATCCATCCTGATCGTGTGGGAAGAGCCGTCACGTTCTCCCAGCAAGGCCAGCACTTCATTGCGCCGCAGTGCATTGACCGCATCTATGATCGCCAATGGCGACGTGTCATGGCGGTCCACGTAGATGAAACGGATGCCGTGCTCCTGGCGGTATGCCTCACGCAGCTCGTTTACCTTGTCATCGGGCTCGCGGAAGGTCAGCACATTGATCGTATAGCCCATATCGGCCAGTCCCAATCCGCCCAATTCCCAATTGCCCAGGTGGGGCGAAACCAGAATAGCGCCGGTACCGGCCGCCAGTGCCCGGTACAGGGGCACCTTGTCGCTGCGCCGCCCGATCATGGCATGAAGTTTTTTCCCTTTGAGCCGCATCATCAGCATTACATCGCACCAATTGCGGCCATACATGCGAAACGTGGAAAACACCAGGCGTTCCACATTATCCCTGCCGGTTACGACCCGCAGGTTGGAGCGCACGACCCGTCGCGTATCGGCCAGCAAAAGGTAAAACAGCCCGCCCCAGACAAAGGTGAACGGCGGAAACAGCCGCCGCGGCACCAGGATGGTGAACAGTTTGATAAGAAACAGATTGAGGCTGCTGTAAAATGTCAACGTAATATCCCTTTACCGGCACCAGGTTTGCTTTTTGCTGCCGATTTTTGCGGTCTTTTGGGGCAAGCCCTTGAATTCCTCCGCCCAGGCCGGGTCGGCGATCTCCGCATAGGAGCGGGAGTAGTCATCCATCCTGTCCGCCAGGCCGGTGAAGATTTCATCTGCCCCCTCATGGGTCGGATAGGCGCCCGCAGAAGCAAAGAGTTCTCTTCCGGTCGCCGGTTGATCGATCAGCATGCAGGGGCGCAGCAGGTTGTCGTGTTCGCCCTGTTTCTCGCGGATTCGCTTGAAAAATGGCGATGCCAAGGCCTCGTGAATGGTGGTCCGCCGGATATTGTCAACGGCAAAATGGCAGAAGACGCACGGCTCGATGTCGCCGTTGGCATTGATATGAAAATACTTGCGTCCGCCGGCCAGACACCCGGAGATCATCGGCCCATCGTTCCAGAAATCTATAAACAGCATCGACTTGCTGGCGCGATATTCGGCCACGGTCCGGCGCAGACCATCGCGCTGTTCCGGGGTGGGCATCAGTTCCGGTTCAGGCTTGCGTCCAACAGGGACATAGGAAAAGAGCCACATGGCAAAGACTCCCTTATCCCGCAGCATGTCGATGTAATCGCCATTGGTGATGATGCCGGAGTTGTTGCGGGAGTGGGTGAATGACCCGCAGAAGGAAAGCCCTCCCTCTCGCAGCAGGTCCATGGCATGCATAACCTTTTTGAAATGCCCGGCACCACGGCGTTCGTCGGTTTCCTGCTCATACCCTTCCAAAGAAAATGACGGCATGACATTGCCGACCTCGGTCAGTTTCACCACCATCTCTTCATCGATCAACCCGCCGTGGGTAAAGACCAGGAAAGCCATGTCGCTGTGCTTTTTAAACAGCTCGAAAATGCCATCCATAAAAAACGGTTCACCACCGGAGATGACCGCGAAATAGACACCCATCTCCTTCATCTGGGACAGGACGGAATCGACCTCATCCAGTGACAGCTCCAGCGACTTGTCATAGTCGCCGGCATAGCAGCCGTAACAGTTCAGGTTGCAGCGCATGGTCGGGCTGATCACCACGGTCGAGGGGGGGTAATAGCCGTGTTTGTCGCTCCACTCCTTGCGTTTGTTGGTGCCGTTCAGCAGGTGATTGACCAACAGGTTGCTGATCCATTTGTCGCGCTGATTTGGGTGCAGATCGCGCAGAATCCGGCGGGGAAACTCGATGCTCGGATGCTTGTCACGCACCAGGCCGCGAATCCAGCGAATGCGTTCCTTGTAATAGTCCTTCTTGGGAAGCAATTCCATCAGATGGGTCATGCGGATCAGGGTCTCATCCGATGAACTGGTTGCCAGATTCAGGAGATAGGAAAGCACTTTTTCTTTAGTGTAATTTTTCAGGGTGTTGATCATTCGTTCGTTGCCTCGTCACATATTGCGTAAAAATGTCATGCTGATTGTGAACGTGTCATTTATGGGCCGATAGTGGCTGGTTGCGCGGCCATCGGCGACCCGTGCGGCGACCGGGAGGGAACCGGCTGTAAAGCCGCTCTTCCAGGCCTTCAGGATGATTTCCATCTCCAGGGCATATCCATTTGATTTCAATGGCACCTTTGTTAATACTTCACCCGAATAGTACCTGAACCCGGACTGGCTATCGGTGATCTCAAGGCCGGTACGCTTCCGGATGCACCAGACACCGATGCGGTTCCAGATTTTTCTGAGTCCGGCCATCTGTTGGAACTGGGAGTAACGGGACGCGATCAGGATCCCCAGGTTCCCTTTTCGTGCAAAAGCGATCAGTGCAGGGATGGCCGAAACATCGTGTTGTCCATCGGCGTCAACCGTGACGACACCGGAGAAACCGGATCCGATCGCCCAGGCAAAACCGGTTTTCAAGGCAGCCCCCTTGCCGAGGTTTTGCTCGTGCCGTAACAATGTCAGCGGCAATCCGGACAGCAGACCCGATGTATCGTCAGTTGACCCATCATCCACCACCACCACTGGCATGCCATGTGCCAAAGTCTCCCGTACCACGGGCAGAATGGTTTTTCCGGCGTTATATGCAGGAATCACAATGCAAGTTGCCACTTGTCCACCAACTCCTTGATAGTAATGAATCGATAACGCCGGAACAGTTCACTCAATCGGGGAGCCGCATCCGTTCGCTTCCCATAGGAAACGAACCGCTTCAAGGGAGGTAAGTCCAGTCGCGGACCCAAAGGGTCCACATCACGGGGATGAAGATAAATGACTGCCGGATGATTCGCTCGGTTAAGCGCTTCAATGGTCGAGCAGATCATCCTGAACGGGAAAGACCTGAAGCCCCATCCACCACCGGTCGGCAGATTACCCATCCAGGATCTGGTCACCAGCGGTGGAATTTCCCACAAACCTTTACCTTCACCTTCAAGGCGGTAGGCAGTGCGGCTGTTGCGGCAATCACCCACGAACGGGAGCGGATTGAGGCTCGAATCGTAGCGGTAACCGTGTTCCCGCAGGATGGCAAAGGCCCAACCGGTGCTCGCCGACAAAGACCATTGCGGCGCCCTGTAGCCAATCGGCCGCTGCCCGGTCTGTTGCAGCAATATTTGCTCGGTGAGCCACAACTCGTCCCGAAACATTTGTGGTGCCAAATCCGTCACCAGGCGGTGCGAATAGCCGTGGGAGGCGATTTCGTGCCCGCCCGAACAGATCATGGGTGCTAAAGTCGGATCGCTTTCAGCCACGGACCCAAGCATGAAAAACGTGGCTTTCTGGCCATGAGCGTCAAGCAATGCCAGAATTTTCTCCAGGTTGCGACGAACCCGCCATGACCCGTGTGGAGGAACAGGTATGGTTTCCCCTGGTACGCAGACATGGTACCAATCCTCTACATCGACTGTTAAAACATTATGTTTCAGTACAGTCACTCCAATGCCTGCCGGTAATCAACTCAATGAATGGTTCGCAATTAACTGTTAATAGCAATTGACCTGCCAATAATCGAATATAAATCAGCTGGTTGTATTCAGCCTTTAATAACAGGGGATTAGGTTGCGGGAAGTGCATGTCCGGGGTGTTTGAAGTGACTCGCGAGGCCTCAATATTTGGTGGAACCACAACATATGGAGGGCTGTTATGAAGGAGGGGCTATCCGATTCATTTGTCAGGTTTTCAGCCGGATGCCCTATGCTTGATATGTAAAATTTCTGGTAGGTAATACCAATCCTGATTAGTACTGATCTCCGGCTGGTAGTCCCTTCTCCCTAAGGACCCGAAACGGGCCTAAAGGAGAAGGTGGCCGAAGGCCGGATGAGGGAGCAACTGTGCCATATATATCAACTTTACCCCCTCACCCTAGCCCTCTCCCTCAGGGAGAGGGGATTGTTGAGACGCCAAAGTGGGAGATTAATTCTACTCAGGTATCCGATTAATTTCTAACAATCCGTCACATATGGCAGTTATGTCGGGAATGACGGGTTCCTGTGACGGTTTCTCCACCCATTCAGTGCGCTTCGGTTCTGTTCTGCCTAATAAAATCAGTGTGTTATGCCCATGGTGTTTTTTAGCTCGCCTCTGGCATGTAAGTTGAAATAAGGATTGGGTGCTTCCTTCGCCAGGGGCTTATTTGGCCCCTGGTTTTTTTTAACTGCCTGCAAATCAAATCATCAGCGATTTACTGAATGTATCTAGTCCGATTGACCAACCGCACAATACCCCGATGAACAGCGTCGGGCAGGTTTGCTTGGCCAACAAAAGGATCCGGAATGCCTGGAGAACTGTCAATGATTCAATCCCGCCACCGGTCGGCACCTCCGCGCCTGCTTCTCATTTACCCTGCGACGCACAAGCTCGGCTGGGTTAAATATTTTCAGCTCCCTTCCCTGTCTCTTCAGCAGGTTGCCGCAGTGACTCCCCCCAATTGGGAAGTGACCCTGGTCGATGAAAGTCAGGACCCCATTCCCGTCGGCAGAGATTTCGAGCTGGTGGGAATCACCGCCATGACCCATCAGGCCACGCGGGCCTATGAAATTGCCGATCAATTCAGGATGGAAGGGGTCCCGGTTATCATGGGCGGGATGCATCCGACGGTTATGCCGGATGAGGCCCTTGCCCATGCGGATGCTGTGGTCATAGGCGAGGCGGAACCGGTGATGGCCGGACTGCTGGACGATTTTCTCGGCAATAGGCTGGGGAAAATATACCAAGCACCAATAGCGCTGGGCGACAAGCTCGTAGTTCCCTGGTCGCGTCGCGAGATCCTGGCCGGCAAGCGTTATCTCACGACCCAGACCATCCAGGCAAGCCGCGGGTGCCCCTATGACTGCGCTTTTTGTACGGTTACGCAATATTTCGGTAACCGCTTCCGCTACCGCGATGCGACCGACATCCTCGCTGAAATCCGCTCCTTTCCACGAAAACTCGTGATCTTCCTGGATGACAATTTTCTGGGTGATCCTGCCAAGGCCCGTCCGATCCTTGAAGGAATGGCGGAGCTGGGCATTCGCTGGGGTTCTCAGACAAGCCTGCGCTTTGCCGAAGACCGGGAGCTGCTCAAGCTCGTAGCCCGTTCCGGTTGCATCGGGCTCTTTGTAGGCGTCGAGTCGATAACCGGACCGTTTTCCCTGCTGGCCAAGGCGGCCGGGGATTCGCTCCAGGCCGATCTTATGAAGCGGGTCAGGGATGCGGGCATTATCCTGGAAACATCTTTTATCTTCGGGTTTGATGATCACGACCAGGGGATCTTTGAAAAGACCCTCCGCTTTGTCGAGGAATATTCTCCCAGTGTCCCCACCTTTAATCTCCTGACCCCTTACCCGGGGACAAAACTCTTTCAACAGTACGAACAGGAGGGGCGCCTCCTGCACAGGGACTGGAGCCTTTACAACCATTCGGAGGTGGTCTTCCAACCCAAACTTATGTCGCCCGAACAGCTTTACCAGGGCTGGGTGGAGGCGCGCAAGCAGGCTTACACCTGGCCTTCTCTCCTTTCCAGAGTCTGGAAAAATCCGGGGCGCCGCTTCACCAACCTTGCCTACAATATCCTGCGCAAGGGTCCCAATGACAGCCTGCGTGTTTCAGAAAAGGACGAGAGCCCTTTTCACCAGCCGTTGCGGGAAGCAACAAACACCGGCGCAGTCGCGAAATGTGACCAGGAACCGGAACATGCGCGATAGCAGGGTCATCAACCGCAACTTCTATGATGCCCTCTGGGCCGAATCTCGCCTGCAACAGCCGGAGCGTTTCAATACCTGGTCGCTGATTTCCGAGTTGCTGTTGCTGGCCCCGGAGCGCCTGGAAATCGGCCCTGGCCTGCGTCCGCGCCTGCCAATCAACGGCACCTGTTTCGTGGATATCAGCCCACCTGTGATCCAACGGCTGACATCTTGGGGCGGCATCGCTGTTTTGGCCGAAATTACAGATCTGCCATTCGATAACGGAAAATTCGAGCTGGTCTGCGCTTTTGATGTCATCGAGCATACCGAGGACGATCAACGGGTCTTCAGCGAGGTGAGCCGCGTATTGAAAGCGGGCGGGGCCTTTATCTTCTCCGTTCCCCTTTATGGTGAACTCTGGACTGAATTCGACGGGTTCGTTGGCCATGTGCGCCGGTATGAACCTGTTGATCTAACGGCGCTGCTGGCGGCCCATGACCTGGTGATCGAGAAAAGCGCCCCCTTCGGCATGCAGCCGGCGAATCCCTGGCTGGTGAATTTCGGTATGTGGTGGCTCAAACGGCACCGGAGGGAAGCGATGTGGTGTTACAACCATATTCTGATGCCATTGGCCATCTGTTTTCAAAAGCAATTGATTTTTGGCGCAGGACTGAGCCGTGCGGCTGGCGTCGATGAGATCGTCGTGGTTTGCCGGAAGCGTGCCGGGTCTCCAGCCGAATCAATATAAAAAAGCACCTGAGTAGAATTAATCTCCCGCTTTGGCGTCTCAACAATCCCCTCTCCCTGAGGGAGAGGGCTAGGGTGAGAGGGTAAAGTTGACATATATGGCACAGTGGCCCCTCAACCGGCCTTCGGCCACCTTCTCCTTTAGGCCCGTTTTGGGTCCTTAGGGAGAAGGGACTACCAGCGGGAGATCAGTGCTAATCAGGAAAAAGCATTAGAAACACAGGCACCGGAGCAACGGATTAGGATCCCCTGTAAGATAGCCCTCAGAATATTGAGGTTCCACCAAATGTGGCAGCTAAAAGAAGCGCGCCACCCTTTGCCGAGCTTATCCAATATTCACCTAATGATACGTTATTAAAGGATGATTCAAAACATATTGTTATTATTGGGTTGTTGGCTGGATACTTGCTATTAAGGTATTGATATGACCACTAATGCATAACAAAAAGGAGAACGTCATGAAACTCGGAAATTATTCACTAGCCCTTTTCGCCACTCTTCTATTCGGCGCAGCCCCCTTCCTGGGCGGTTGCGCAACCACCGGCATGGATCGATCCGTCAAGACCGCCAACTCGATACAGGAAGTGGACAGCGAGATCAGGAAAATGATTGTCCAGCTTGATACCACGGCGGCATCACTTGATTCCCTGGTCAGGCCGGGACAGCCTGAGTTGAAAAAAACCTTTGATCTCTATTCGGACAATCTCGACAAGCTTGATACCGAGGGCAACAAGGTGCTCAAGCGCGTGGATGAAATGAAGTTGCAAAGCAAGGAATATTTTGGCGAGTGGGAAAAGCAGGGTGATGCCTTTACAAATCCGAAAATCCGCGAGCTCAGTGAAGAGCGTCGCGTTAAATTGTCTGAGATCTACGCCCAGGTGCCTGCGGCAGGTGTAGGAATCAAAGGTACCTATCAAGATTACCTGACTGATCTGAAGGAAATCCGGAAGTTCCTGTCTAACGATCTGACCACTAACGGAGTGGAAGCCATCGCGCCAGTCGCCGCAAAATCAGTCCAGGACCTGGATGTTTTAAAGAAGTCGCTTGATCCTTTGCTGGCCGCATTAGATGCGATAAAGACGGAATTATACGCTGAAGTGAAATAGGTACCGAGACGTAACGGCCGGCAGTGGTTAACGCTGCCGGCCAAGCCCAAAGGGGGGAACCATGTTGTGGACAATCTGTATGATCCTGATAGTGCTGTGGTTGTTAGGTATGGTTACTGCGTATACAATGGGGGGTCTGATCCACATACTGCTTGTAATTGCCGTGATAGTGGTGCTGGTACGTATCATTCAAGGGCGGAGACCCCTGTAGACCTCGAAAACCCGGCCTGGAACGGTTGCGGTCGAGCATGCCGGTACGCAGATCCGGGCAGGGCGAGAGCTGTCGCTGAAATGAAACTCTATCTCAAGGAGGCAAACGGACAATGACAAGGACTTTGCGAAGCTCAATCGGTTTTGGGATCCTCATTGCCATGTGCGTCACAGCTTGTGCCACGACAAAGCTTACCTCGGACTGGAAGGATCCGGCTTATCAGAAACAACCCCGTAAAATTCTGGTTATCGGCATAGTCAAAAAACCGGTAATCAAAAGAATCTTTGAGGACGAGTTCGTCCGGCAGCTTAAGGACCATGGGGTAAACGCCATTGCCAGCTATACGGTTATGCCTGACAAGGAACAGCGTGATTTTGAGTTTATTGCCGCGGAAACAAAGAAACTGGGCGTTGACGCGGTGCTTACATCGAGGCTGGTGAGCAAAAAGACCGTGCACTTTTATGTTCAGGGAAGTGTCTATTACCCGCCGTCCAATTACAGGAACTGGCGGGACTATTACGGGTATAGCAATCAGGCCGTGTACACCCCTGGTTATATGGCCGAAGAAGAGTACGCTCTTGTGGAAACCAACCTGTATGACGCCCGGAACGACAAGCTGATCTGGTCCGCCGCATCCGAAACCGATATAATGGGTTCCAGCGAAGATCAGATTAAATCCTTTATCGACGTCATGGTGAACGCCATGGCCGAACAGAAATTGCTGAAGTAATTCTACTCAGGTATATCTTTGAATTAAAGCGGCTCTACGGGTTGTTCATCTTCCGTAATATCCTGCCAGACAGTGATGAGGATCGCAAAGATGACAGGACCCAGGATAAGGCCCAGAACCCCCAGTGCAAAGACTCCGCCGATGGCTCCCAGCACAATGGCCGGGGCAGGAATATTGCTCTTTGCGCCAATGGCAAGGGGACGTATCGCGTTGTCGGCGAGACCCACGAAAAAAATGCACCAGATCCCCAGAAGTCCGGCCTTTAGATAGGCGCCATTGATGGCGACAAGGAGTGCAAGGGGCACCCAGATGATTGCCGTGCCAACAACCGGCACCAGCGCCGCCAGGGCCGTCAAGGCCCCACACAGGGCCGGAGCTGGCACGCCGGCGGCAAAATACCCGAGACCGGCAATTGTGCCCTGCACAAGGCAGGTGAAGATGGTTCCGACTGTCACGGCCGTTGTTGTGGCGCGGATCTCGGAGAAATAACGGCGGGCTTTGTCCTGGTTGGTGGCGAATCTGACGATCGCGACAGATATAATCCGTTCACCGTCACGATAGATGAAAAAGAGTATGAACAGCGCCATTGCCAGGGTGAAGAGAAGTTCGCCCAGGTTTATGGCGGTATTGGTCGCCAGGTTAAGGAGGTACCCCGATGCGCCGGCAGCCATTTTTTCGCCGAACCCGGAAAGATCGATATTAAAGCGGTCTCCCATGGCGATGATTTCCTTGGCGAAGGGGAAATGGCTGAGCGTGCCGGCCCCGGTCCTGGAAAATGCCAGAACGAGCTGCTCGGCTTCCGAGTACCAGTTGGCGGCATTTTGAACGACTCTGATGATCAGAGCTGCAACCGGTAGAATAATGCAGATGGTTATTGCCAGAACCATCAGTCCGGCAGAACGGGCAGGGTGGCCGGGAAACTTGGCGGCCAGCCGGTCGTGGTGGGGAAGTGTTGCTATGCCTATGATCAGCGCCCATGCCAGCGGCTTGGCAATTGGGGCAGCCAGCAGGGCAAACAGCCAGACAGCGGCGGCAGTAGCAAGGGCAGCCATGATGCTCAGGTATATTTTACTGTCCATCGTTGTTACCTTTCTGAGGCCGGAATGGGTGTCAAAGATTGTTCCGCACAATGCCAGTTATCGCACAATGGATGCAAGCGTTTGCTGACGGTTCGGAGCGAAGTCGCGGCTGATAAGTGAAATCCGGATATAACCACGCAGCTTCATTCGACCGGGAGCAATCTAGCGCATGTTGCATCATTGCCGCGCCACCATATTCACTGTTCGCTCAGCGTATCCCGCACTTTGACGGCCAACTCCGTAATAGAAAATGGTTTCTGGATGAAATTGACACTTTTGTCCAGCACCCCACGGTGGGCGATGACATCCGCAGTAAAGCCGGACATGAAGAGATTCTTGATGCCGGGATACATTGAATGAAGCATGTCCGCCAGATCCCGGCCATTCATGAGCGGCATGACTACGTCGGTGACGAGCAGTCGAATCTCGCTGGAGTGTAGCCCGGCCAGTTCCATGGCCTCGCCCGGTGTCCCCGCGGCCAGAACCCGATACCCCAGTTTTTCCAGCATCATTTTGCTCATTTCCAGAATCGCCGGCTCGTCTTCCACCACCAGCACTGTTTCTCCATGGCCAAGCGGGATTTCCACAACATTTTCCGGTTGGCTGGCCACTGGTTGACCGGTATAGCGGGGCAGGTAGATCTTTAAGGTCGTTCCTTTGCCCGGCTCGCTATAAACATTGATGAATCCGTTGTTCTGCCTGACTATGCCATACACCGTGGAGAGTCCCAGGCCGGTTCCCTTCCCCAGGCCCTTGCTGGTAAAAAAAGGTTCGAAGATCTGGTCGATGATTGCTTTCTCCATGCCGCAGCCATCGTCGCTGACAGCCAGCAGCACATACTCTCCCGCAACATAACCGGCATGAACCGCGCAATAGTTTTCGTCAAAGATCGCGGTTCCCGTCTCGATGGTGATCTTGCCGATGTCGGCAATGGCATCCCTGGCGTTGACACAAAGATTGGCCATGATCTGGTCGATTTGAACGGGGTCCATCTTGATCACGAGCTGGCCCGGCTCCGGCAGCCAGGCCAGGTCGATATCCTCGCCTATGAGACGCCGGAGCATATTGATCATATCATCCACGCTCTTGTTCAAGTCCAGCACCACGGGGGTGATCGACTGCTTGCGGGCAAAGGCCAGCAACTGACGGGTTATGTCCCTGGAACGTATTGCTGCCTTGATGATTTCCTCAAGATTGCTGCTCAGCGAACTTGCGGTGCCCGCCTTGCGGAGCGCCAGGTCCGCATAACCTAAGATCACGGTGAGCATATTGTTGTAATCGTGGGCCACACCACCGGCGAGCAAGCCAACAGCCTCCATTTTCTGGGCCTGTTGATATTGGGCTGCCAGCTTGAGATGCGCGGTGATGTCGCGATTGACGGATACATAGTTGACGATCTGTCCGGATGCGTCGCGAACGGGTGAAATCGTGGACTCCTGGGTGTATGACGTCTCGTCCTTGCGTTTGTTGACCATGCGGCCCGTCCAGGTTTTGCCGCTGGATATGGTGGCCCAGAGATCACTGTAAAATTGTTCGTCCTGCTCGCCGCTCTTGAGGATGCGCGGATTCAGGCCAACCACCTCACGTCCGCGGTAGCCCGTCATCAACTTGAAGGCCGGGTTGACGAACTGGATGATCCCCTGGGCATCGGTCATGACAATGCCCTCTCCGACCTGCTCGATGGCCGCCATCAAACGATTGCGCTCGGCCTTGGCCCGCTTGTGGGCAGTGATGTCGCGGATATTGCACTGGATCACCCTGCAATGGTCCACCAGGTAAACATTGCTGACAAACTCCACGGCAATGGGCTGCCCATTTAAGGTTTCCAGCGGCAAATCCTCATAGCGGATGTACTCGTTATCCTGCAGGTTCTGAAAGGCATCCTTTGACGCGGCAATGTCCTTGAACACACCAAGTTCCCAGATGTATTTCCCGCATAACCCATCGTAGGAATACCCGAGCAGCTGCAACAGGAATGGGTTTGCATCAACCACTTTTCCCGTTTCGGCATCAAGGATCAGGATTCCGTCCTTGGCCGATTCAAAGAGGCGCCGATAGCGCTTCTCGGATTCCTGCAGCGCCTTTCTGGTCTGCTCATATTCCAGCAATGTTTCTTCCAGCACCGCAATCCGCCTGTTCAGTTCGGCGTTTTGGCCTTCGACATTTGTATCCGGCATGGTCATAACCTCGATAAACGTATCTCTCGGCCATATTTCGAATAGCACTCCACCCTTAAATATTGCAGCTTGGCAGAATGGAAAAGGCCCGCCGGAGCGGGTCTTAATTTCACTTGTTGTTGCACGACCTGTCAATTGTCATGGGCTAATTGAAAAAATATCTGATGCCGAAGGTTGTTGAAAAGCCGGATGGGTCAAAATTCCCCAGTTTGCCGGCTGGAACCCTGATATCCGTTTCCGGAGCTAAAACCAGTTTGGCCTCCGTGGTCAATGCAAAACGCTTCGTGAGGAAGTAGTCAACCCCTCCGCTGGCATGGACGCCGACTGTTGTGTCAATGCTGCGCCCTTGCTCGGAATCACTTACAAGGATGTCAAGTCCGGCACCTACAAAGGGAACCAGCTTGGGATGTTCCAGCAAAAAGCGGTATTGTGCGCCCAGTGCGATATTGGTAATGCCGAAATCGCCGAATTCTGATCCGAAGTCGCTACGGGTTATGTCGATCTCGGCGGCAAAGTGATTGTCAATTCCGTAGAGAAGACCGCCGCCACCGATAAAACCGGCGTCGGTTTCGTTTTTATAGGGTCCGATGTCTCCGTTGGCGGGAATCAGGAAACCGATTTTGCCGGTTACACCGATTTTACCTTTAATGCTGTCGGCAATCGCGCTGCCGGCTGCCAGGGAAAATAATGCTGTTGCACAGACAAGGATAAGAAGTTTTTTCATAAATTGTTTCCTCCGTTTAATTGATTTTATTGTTATTGTTGGTTGCATTACTTCCCAAAAACCTTCTTGACCTGGCCGATCTTTTCCTGAATTTTGCCGGCGACCATTTCAATGGCACCTTTGGTTTCCAGTTTGGGATTGTCGGTCAATTTCCCGGCGACCTCCCTGAACCTACCCTTAGCCACGTGAAACGCACCTTCCGCCTTGTCTCTAATACTCGCTTTCATGGTGCCTCCTTGATCTGACCGGAAAATTTCCCACGGCACATTTTCCTATGTGTGGGATTCTGTGCAACTCTTCCATCGCTTACCTCCTTGGGATACAACAACTGAGTTCGTAGAATACGCAATAACGGTTATGGCCCGCGTGAAAGGTATAGCGCAACTAACGTGCCATGGAAGAACCGCGGATACTGTGAGCGCAACGTTCTGATTATGCGGGTAAAATGGGAAGAGAACTTGCGCGGCGAATGAAAAGCCGCCAACGGAATCCGTCATGTTTAACGTAACCGCCATATATGACAGCACAGTTCAGGCAACAGCCCGTGCCATGCATCATCATGTTTCAAACTCAGATTGCCCCTCATATGACGGCCCGCCGGTTTTGTGCTCAAGCTCCGCAATTACCTGGGCTCCCAAGAGAAGAATCACGGCAACGACCTCTATGCTGATCAGGGCCACTACCGTCATGGTGATGGAACCGTAAATGACATTTACCATGGATACGGTTGCATAATACCAGATCAGCACCCGACGGGTGATCTCCCATAAAACCGCGGCTGACAGGCCGCCGACGAGTGCGTGCCGGAACCGGACGCGCACCGCGGGCATAACCAGATATATGGAGGTGAACATCAGTATCTCGCCAACAATCCCCAGGATATACAGTGTCGCACCGGTAGCGCCTCCAAGGTCCAGGTTCCAGCCAAGGATTGTCAACTGACGGCTTCCCAGCATCTCGATTGCGCCAACAATAAACGACGCCAGTATGATCCCGAGCCCCATCACAAAGATGTACGCATAGGGAATGATTGCGGAGATGAGGAAATTGCGGCGGTGAATTATTACCCGCTTGTGGAAGATTATCGACATGGCATTCTCAAGCATGGAAAAGGCGGTCGAACTGAAAAACAGCATACCGAGAAAGCCGATGGTGCCGACTACCGTCCGTTGTTCAAGGAATGCCCGCACCTGTTCCGTCAATGTGGCTGCATAACCGGGGATGATCATTTCCAGGTACATTGAAAGGGTGAAAATCAACTGTTGCTCTTCGATGAACTGCGTCAGCACGATCAAGGCGAGAATAGACAGGGGTACGATTGACAACAGGGTGTAATAGGCCACGGCACCTGACAACAGCAGCCCCTGGTTGCGTACGAATCCACGCAGAACTCGAAGCAGAAAGCCTAAGAGACGATCCATTATCTGGTATGCATTTTGTTGTTTGTTCATGATTGGCTAAACATGCGTCCAGGCACTACTTTTCAGTCCGTGTTGCCCTCTTGATATGGCAAGTGAGAGTGATCACCTATTATTCTATAATATTTTTGGATAAATATTGGATCATGGGCAGCCCTTCTGTCAGGGCCGTCAAACTTCCCGCCTGGTTTGATTTCTCTTATGGGATCCACACCTATTGTGACCCACCCTGTGCTGCGCTTGAATTTAACGACTTCTTTTGATTCGATCAGGCTCTCCAGCATAAAATCCTTAACGTAATCATAATGGTTGCCTGTACGCAAAATACGTATAAACATAATCCAGTCCCTCCGTTTGTCATAGTTGATGGACTACTCGATGATCATCCGGTTTATTACGTTCTTCACCCCGTTTATGTCGGTTACAAGTTTGGTGACCAGGTTCTTTTCCGCTGGGTTTTTGGCTTTGCCGGCCACCGTAACCACGCCGCGCCTGGTCCTGACCGTGGTGTTGATGGCACTGGTCGAACGATGGTTCAGCAATGTCATGTTGACCTGGGCGGTAATGGAGGCGTCATCGATCTTTTCACCGGCAGTTCGTGCCTTTTTCAAAGTGTTTGTCACGATCATTTCATTGATGACGTCTTTGACCCCTTCAACATCCTTGGCGTATTCAGTTGTCAGTTCCTTTTGTGCCAGGTTGGCCGCATTACCTTTCAGGGTTACGATGCCTCCTTTGACCTCAACCTCGGTTTTCAGCGCACTCACGCTACGGTGAAACAGCAGCGCGACTTTCACTTTGTCCTTGAGCCACGCATCCGAGTTTGCCGTGGGCGGTGCCCCTTTGACTTCCAGCCTGTTGTCCACGCTCTTGACGCCGGGGATGCCTGATACGGTCTCCTGCGCCAATGATTTATGGAAGTTTTCAGGCACCGTTCCCGTCAAGGAAACGGCGCCGTTTTGGGATTGGATTTTGATGTCATCGCCCTGAAGGTAGATCCTGAACACATATGATTGCCTTGCTGACAACTCTATGCGCCTGTCCATTTTATCTGCCCCATACACTGGCACGGTGAAGCCAAGCATGGCTACCGCAGCCAGCATGATGGATAAGGAAAAAACAGCTTTCATGGCATGATTTCCTCGAATCTGATTTATACATTCTTCAATTTGTTATTTTTTCATCATCATCCGCTTTACAGGTCTTTTCGCGCCCTTTTTCATGGGCATCATCTTCTTCATCATATTAAACTGATCGTCTGTCAGAATGGAGCGCATTTCCTTCATGTTTTTCAACACACCCAATTGATGGGCTGTCTTTATATCGGCAATTTTCTTGACCGTGACATTGGCCTCCTCCAGGTCGAAATCTTTCACATCCATGATATCCATGAGATCTATTTCCGCAATCCTCAGGTCAGCCTTGAATCGAACCTGAGATTTTTGCATTTCGCGGTGTAAAGGCTTCATTTTCGCGATCTGGTCTGCGGTAAGCCCCATCTTGTCCGCATGTGTTAAACACATGCCCATCATACCGTCCATATTCCCCATTCCCATCATCTGCTCATAGCCTTCACCCCGCTCTCCAATGGGCATATTCATCATTGCCGAAAATGCCGGTACAGGTATGCTGAGCGCCAGAAGAGCCACTGCTGTCATTATTTTGGATATGGAACCTTTGCTTTTCATTGTACTTTCTCCTTGTAGGTTTCCTTGAAAGGTGAGGAACCCCGCTCCCTCGCCATCAGGACCCAAGAGGCCTGAAAAGCGAGGGAGAGGGTGGGGGGCTGGACTGCTATTAATCCACGATCATCTGGTTCGTTACACTCTTCACGCCGTTTACGTCGTTGGCTAGTTTGGTGGCCAGGTTTAATTCGGCAGTGTTGCGGGCCTTGCCACTCAATGTAACCACGCCATCCTTGGTGGTGACCGAGGTATTAAGGGCGCTGGTCGAGCGATGGGCTAGCAATGTCATCTTGACCTGGGTGGTAATGGAGGCGTCATCAATATTTTCGCCCACAGTTTCCGTTTTCCCCGGAGCCTTGGACACGGCCATCTCATTTTTTACGTCTTTGACGCCATCGATATCCTTGACGTACTCAGTCGTTAGATCCTTTTGCGCCTGGTTGTCCGCATTGCCTTTCAGGGTCGCGATGCCGCCTTTGACGTCAACCTCTGTGCCGGCGCTCACGCTGCGATGAAACAAGAGGGTTGACTTGATCTTTGTGGTGAGCCAGGCATCGGAGAACTTGGCCGGTTTTTCACCTTTGACTTCCAACTTGTTGTCCACGCTCTTGACGCCGGGGAGCCCTGTTACGGTTTCCTGGGCCATTGTTTTGTGGGATTCTTCCGGGACCATTCCCGTCAAAGTAACTGCGCCGTCTTTGGACTGGATTTTGATGTCGTCAGCCTTAAGGTAGGTCTTGAACACATACGATTGCTTGGCGGATGATTCGATGCGGCTGTCCGTATTCTCCGCTTGCACGGTGGCGCTGAGTGTCAGCAGAGAAATAGCCGCCACCATGGTGGTAATTGAATTGATCGCTTTCATTTGCATAATCTCCATTTTCAGTTGTTACGAATTTTGTGAACACTATTGCTCCGAGAACACAATGTCTTTCGGAGTCCCATTTGACGTGTGTCATACAAACCGCTGAGGACACGGGTCCAGCTACTTTTCCAAAACCTTCTCGACCTGGCCGATCTTGTTCAAAACTTTGCCGGCAATCTTCTCGCCGGTTCCCTCGGCTTCCAAATCCGGATTGTTGCTCAGTTTTCCGGCAATTTCCTTGGCCGTGCCCTTCAACTCGTGAAACTTGCCTGTTGCCTGGTCTTTTGTGCTGGCTTTCATGGTGATCCTCCCTCGGGTCTTCGATTTTACTGCGACTGCGAATAAAATATTACTTGAACGCTTTGATCAATGCTTCGAACTCTGTTCGAATTGATTTGTCGTGTGGTGTAACTGGTGGAATTTTGCGGTCGATACCCATTAGCTCATAGACGGCCATCTGGGCCGCTCGCACAGAGTATTCAACCGTAAAGACGACATCGTTCGGGATTTCGACGAACTGACTGATGAAGGCGAGATTTTTTGAGCCGCGGGGCACCGGTAGTGGTCGATCATCGTGCAAGCGCGGCATGAACATGCTGGTGATATAGGGCATTCTGCAAGGAATGCAATTGGCGGATTCAACGGTATTCATATCAAACCGCAGGTGCCCGCAGAGTTCCTGCAGAATTTCAGCGCCATTGCATTCTTCCATCGGTTTCGCTACGAAATTTCCGACCCGGTCCGGAAATAGTGAGTATCCCCAAAGTACCTGTATGTTGACAGGTTGGTCTGGAAAGTGAGGTTGGTGAGCCAGCACAATGGACATAAGCCAATTAGAGTCCTTGAAAGTAACCAGGCCGCCAGTGCCCGGCTGATTGCCGCTGAACTCAAACATCTTATTAAAGAATTCCGGCGTTTTCAGCGTGACGGTGAACGACTCCCAACATGACTGCGCAATGCAGCTGTTAAAGGCCGCAGGATTGCCAAACTCCGGCCTGCCCTTTGCCAGTTTTTCCCACAAATACCAACTGGTGCTGTCTGCTTCGGTCAGTTTTCCGGGTGGACTTGTCATTGAGCCCAGGCTGGAGGCATCGGTCATGGAGCCGTTTTGCAGGAAGACCAGGTCTCCGTCATTTAAGGTAATAACTTCGTTCCTGCCCTGCAGCAGGAATTGGATGCCGGTCACTGTGAACCGGCCGTCATTGCTCTTGTGATCCAGGTCAGTCACCGTGCAATCCGTGACCAAATGTACGCCCTGGGTCTCGAGCCAGGTTCTTAATGGCAGTACCAGGGAGTCATATTGGTTGTAAATGGTTCGCTTGATGCCGGCAAGAGTTTCAATACGGGAAAACTCGAGCATGAAGCGATGCAGGTAACGCCTGAATTCAATGGCACTGTGCCAAGGCTGGAAGGCGAATGTGGTGGACCACATGTACCAGAATTCAGTTTCAAAAAACTTGGGTGTGAGCCAGTCGGTGATACGACTTGCACCCAACTTGTCTTCGTCGGAATTGCTCAGATTCAGTAATTCAATACGGTCCTGCATGGAGAATCCCATTGATGTTACCGGAACCTTTGCGCGACGCCGGTCAACCAGCCTTGCCATTGAGTGCGCTTTGTGCTTCTCATTGAACTCTACGGTTTCGTCGAATACCGTCTTGCCTTCGTTGTTTAGTGAAGGGATCGATCTGAAAAGGTCCCAGGTACATTCGAAGTTGTCGGTTGTCATCATGCGACCGCCGCGCATTGAATAACCCCCCGCAGGATACTGGGTTCCGTCCAGGCTTCCGCCCATGAGGGGTGCTGCTTCGAGGATAGTGATATTTCCACCGGGCAGGTTGCCGTCGCGGATCATGAAGGCGGCGGCGGCCAGGGAACCGATTCCGCCACCTACAAGATATGCCTTTGATTTCGTGTTCATGTTGTCAGGGTTCCAGGAACCATTTTGTAATCTCCTTGTTCAACGCGAGGGTGTAAGGAATCATCAGAATCTGAATCCGAGATCTGCGGTTGTCACAAAGCCGTCCAGCTTGACATGCTGGCCGCCGAAAGACGGTTCGGCCCAGAGGTACTTCCCTTCAAGACCTGCAAAAATGTTTTTGCTGAAATTGATGTTAAAACCGGCTCCTGCGTGGAATCCATAGGTGACTTCCGTGGTGCCATTAAAATTATTGGTGGTACCGCTCACTTCCAGATCAGAGATGTAGGCCCCGATTCCGGCCAGGCCATAGGGCTCGAAAATCCCCAGCGGAAGAAATACTTTGCCGGTTGCGATCAGCGGTACGACCCTCAGCTTTGTTTCACCTGGCTGGGCCGCTGGAGAACCATCGCTCTCAAAGTAGCCGGCACCCAGTTCTATGGCCAAGATGGGGAGAAAGTAGTGGCCCACCGCCACCTCGCCGGCAAAACCGGTCTTGCTATCCAGGTGTTCTCTGCCGCCATTGAAATTATTCAGGTCGAAAGACATGCTGGGTGAATAAATTCCAGCCTTGAGCAACACGTAGTTCGCAGGCTTTTCATCTTCCGCGGATGCCGCGGAACTGATGCCGATCAAAGCGACTGCGAGCAACAGGAACAGAATACTTGCCTTTTTCATGATGCCTCCTTGTTTTGATGATTCATTTTGTAAGTAAGCAGTTCTCCAGATTTGTTGAGTCCCTTTAAGTGCGTTTTCGTAGCTCACCCCCTTGGAATATGTTTAATTTAATAGGTTGAATATTTCTGTCCGGCCAGAGTGCCTTGTACGTTCAGCCCTGAATAGGCTCACTCCGGAAACGGAAGCGGAGTCTATCAGGCCCGGAGCCTACGGATGGGCACAGTAACGGGTAAAACAATGCCCAAGTCCCATTTTCTGGACAGCCTGCTGAAAAGCGGCGGACAGATTGACCAGTTCCGGCTCCATTCCCCTGAACCTGAAACACTGCATCCAAACGTAAAGCAAACGCAGGCCGCTTAGATCAGCTGCACGTATACCCCCGCAATCGATGCGGATATTCTTCTTCCCTTCCGAGTCGATGCGTTTTAGAGAAGCCTCCAATGAGTCGATGCTGTTGCTATTTACTCCGGAGTGGGTCAAGTCGCCATGTAGCTTCGCATCTGATATTTCTGTAAGGATTGTCATTTGTTAGTCTCCTGGACATGAACGGCAAAGTCGCGTTCTGTCGGAAAACTAAGTCGCAACTAACGTGCCAGAGATTAGCCGGGGGACCTGCGAGTGCAACGGTTTGATTGTACGCGTAAATATAGAAATGAACGTTCGGAAGGGGAGGGGAGGCCGTCAACGGAATCCGTCACGTATGACATAACTGCCATATATGACGGAACGTTTAGTGGCGAAGTAAGCCCAAGCAGGGCTATTTCAAAAGCGGTAACCGATACCTCCGAGGAATATGTCCGTGTCGCGGTCGTAGGTGGTAATAGTCCTGTCCCAGGTTGCCCTTACGAGCCAGTTATTATTGATTCGGTAGCTGCCCGTAGACGAGAACATAATGGGCATTCGACCTTGCTGGGTTTTGAGACGGCGATCTAAAGCGAAATATGGGCCGATGCCAACACCCAGAGCGATCCGGTCATGCAAAAACGGTTTTGCCATCCAGAGCTGGGTGGTCAGGCCATATCGATCGATCAGGGAGCTTCTTCCCTCGTAAATGGCCCCGGCCGTAATTTCCAGAAAACGCCAGAGACCGCGCCGGTATTCGAGGGCGATGGCGCGCGAATGGCCGTCACCGGGGATGTTGACAACCGTTTCGCCGCCAAACACGGTCAGTTCGTTTTCGGTAGTTCTTTCGGTCAGGTGCGTCCCCTTCACATCTGGTCCCTTTGAAGGAGGTGCATCGAGCTGGTAGCCGATACCTGCGAGTGCCGATAGAGAATCGAAGCTGTTGCCGCCCCTGACCCAGTAGCCTTGCATTTGGTAGAACCAGCGGCTCTTGGTATACCAGGTTGCCGCTACGTTGGCCATGGTCCCCCAGCCGTGAAAGTCCCTGGCCTTGTCTCCATTGACAGGTTGTATGGTGTCATAGTAGTAAACGGCGCCGGCACCGGCGGCCAGCGAAAGCTGCTTGTCGAGCAGATTGGTCCTGACCCAGAGATTGGCGGCATTGCCGTCACGGTGGTGTGCGACAAAGTGTCCCTGGTTCAGATAGGAAATCGAGTAGGCGAAATGATTGCCAAGCCCCTCCATATACTGGAGTTGCCAGGCGAAGGTCCTTTCAATAGGTTTGTCTGTCCAGCCATAACCGCCTAGCAGGCTGATCTCCCCTGCAAAAACCGGCCTGCCGGGAATAGCGCACATAATGAGCATTACAGCAAACAGGAAATATCGCATAAAAGGTCCCCCTTTAGTTTATTGACTTCAATTACAGCTCATCACTGGAAAAATACTTTTTCACTGATGGGTATTTTTTCGATGAAATTTATCAATTCTGCATTGAATTTATCCTTTTCCTCATAAAACAGGGCATGTCCGCTGTTCTCAAAGCATATTAACTTTGCACCTTTTATTCCGCCGGCGGTGGGTTCTGTCCCCGCTGATATCCCTTCAGAACCAACAGCCATTGCTTCTCCACCAGATGGCATCTTATAAGTCGGTGCTGTCATTGTTTCAGTCATTGCAAACGGACATATCCGGTCATGCAAACCGTGAAAAAGCATGGTTGGGATACTTATGGATTGTATGTCATTACGGAGATCTGAATCCCGGAGAGCTACAAGGCAAGCTGCCGTGGCATGAGGTGATGCCTCCATGCCGAGTGTTTGAAACCAGTCAAGAAGTTGAGGGCTGGCAGCAGTTCTGCTTTTGAAAAATATATTACCAAAATCAGCATTGAGTTTGGCTCTATCCGAATAGCATAATTCGATAAGGCTATCCACTGTAGCCGGTTCAATACCGAAAGGGAAATCCGGTCTTATAGTAAAGCTTGGTGCCGCTGCACTGCAGAGCACCAGATTTGCTATGCCATCTGCATGGTGCCGTGCCATGTAGCGAATGGCAATAGCGCCCCCCATGGAAAAACCCACAAGTGTGACATTACTCAGAGCAAGGGATTGAAGAACCAATTGAAGGTCATCGGCAAAAATATCATAGGTATATCCTCCCCAGGGTTTTGAAGATTTACCGAAACCGCGCATGCTGATTCCTATACAACGGTAACCATGCTGGGGAAGCCGATTAAACTGGTACTCATACATTTCGTGACCGAAAGGCCACCCTGGGATAAAGACGATTGGAATGCCCTGTCCCCAATCGCGAACGTGAAGAAAAATATTGTCATCAATTTTTATATATTCTTTGCTGCCCATTGTTATGCCCATGGTCACGACCCTATTCCGTAATGTTGTCATCGGCTTGGAACAATGCATTCAATAAAAAAGGGCGCACCGTGATGCACCCTTTAGCGTATCCGTGTGTCCAGTACTCCAAACGCCAACGCGCCCGGCCTGTCTCCGTTGAAGTCCTATCAGGGCTTCGAAGCGGGTGGCGGAACAACTACGATCGTGTTGCCACCCTGTTCACCCTTTGCACCTTCAGCGCCTGTTGCTCCGGTTTCACCTTTTTCTGCTGGCATGCCCGCTGCTCCTTGTGGTCCGGCAGGTCCGGGTGGCCCGGGAACATTTACAACCGCGGGTGGTTGGGGCGAATCCGCCTTTGGCCGGTCACATGCGCTCAAAGCCAGCGCTGACAGTAATGCTGCAACAGCAATTGTATATCTCATGTGTATTCTCCTCGGTGTTAGAATTTCGGTATGGGTCAAATAGGGTGCCTACTTAGGGGCTTGCCCAACCGATACAAACAATGCGGTTTCTTCCGTTAAACGGCCCTCCGACCTTGGATGACGTTTACCAGCACCGCAATTATGGCAATTACCAGCAAAATATGGATCAGACCACCCATCGTATATGATGTAACCATGCCTACCGCCCACAGCAGTATCAAGACCACACAGATTGTCCATAACATAAACATTCTCCTTTCTTTTGGGTGGCAGTCATCGGGAGACTGCCATTTGTTGTAAACCAGGCTAAGCATCCGCTGATCGGTAATTCACTCAACGGTTATTTTACAATCAGGTCGTTTTCCACCGACACTACATTTTCAACGCTCCTGGCAACATCTCCGGCCGTTTTAACGCTCTGAGCCGAATTGACAAAACCGCTTAACTGAACCACTCCCTTGTATGTCTTGACATTGATCTGCATTGTTTTAAGTGTATCTTCGTTGAAGATGGCAGTTTTTACCTTGGTTGTGATGACGGAGTCATCGACATACTGGCCGGTGCTTTCATGTTTTTGCGTGGCTGCACACCCCGAAAATGCGGCTGTCACAACACAACAGGCCAGGAATTTCTTAATGCGATTCAGGTTTAACATGGTTATTTCTCCTTTCTGTTTTGGGCCATCTAGTTATGTCCTTCTGAGCGCACAAAATTATTCTGGAAACTTGAACGCAACTAACATGCCAGAAGAAATATACGGCATTTTGCGTGTAAGATACTGATTGTACGCTGAAATGTAACATAGAGAATTAGAGGATAAGGAAAACCGTTAGCTGAATCCGTCATGTTTGACGTAACTGCCATATATGACAGGTTGCGTTCGGGCAATATTGGGGTTTGACGTTCATGGATATATTGCCTCTAGATGCCGTACTCAGGCGTTGTTGCATGTAAGGATGCATGGGAAGTGACTAAAACCGGCAGGTTGGCAGCTTAGGCAGTAGTGTTGCCGGTTGGGCGACCGCTCCCGGTTTGACTCCCGGAAGCCCCGCAACGTGCTTTTGCCGTGGCTCATCAGGGTGGTGCGGTTGTTGCACCCAACTTGATTACCGTAGCAAAAAATTCAATTCAACAAAGAGGCATACCATGTCCTTGGTAATTTATCTGATCGGCTTTGCTTTTGTCATTGGCGGTATCGCATGGGCGCTTATTGTCGCTGGAGTGAGCCTGCTCTACGTGCTGATCGCGACAGTCATACTGATCGGAATCGCGATATTGACCGGTGTGACCCGTACCCGCACCAGGGACTGATCTTTCGTTCCATACACACAGGATCAAAACAGGAGATTCTGGCAGCTATGAGGATATATAAACCGCAAAAGCCCTTCTCCATGATTCGAGAGTTTCATCTTGCCGACTGGTTCACACTGGCAAATGCGGTCTGCGGCACCGGAGCACTGTTCTCCATACTGACATACCTGAAAACTACCGACGTCAAGCATGTCTATTTTGCGTGTGGGCTGGTCTTTGCCGCCTTGGTCTTTGATGTTCTGGATGGCCGGATTGCGCGCTGGCGTCAGAAGACTTCTTTAATGGGCCGGGAGCTCGATTCCCTTGCCGATATCATCTCCTTTGGTGTGGCCCCGGCAGTTATTGGGTATGGGTGCGGTCTGCAGGGCTTATACGACCGTATTGTGTTGACCTGTTTTGTCGCCTGTGGCGTGTCGCGCCTGGCCCGCTACAATGTTACCTCCGAGGCGCTGTCTGGCGAAGGGGGCAAAGTGAAGTATTTCGAAGGGACTCCGATCCCGACTTCGCTGCTGTTGGTATTGTTGTTGTTCTGGTCTGCCACGCAGGGCGCTTTGGGCGAGTTCCTTTGGTTCGGAAAGGTCATGATTGCCGGCTTTACGCTTCATCCGCTGGTGCTGTTTTTCGCGCTTTCCGGCTCGCTTATGGTCAGCCGCATCAGGTTTCCCAAACTCTGAACGGTACCGCTCATAAATTGCCGTCAACTCGATCAGTTCGCTTTCTGGTTCATTCTCTAATTCGCGTGTTTCCGCTTCCACATCTGCAGCTCCTGTGTCGGCTTGGCAGCGCGAAGCCAGCCAACTCCCCCTGTTCACTAAGGGACTCCCTTTTAATGTGTTGTGGTATCATTAATCATTCCCTTGTTGCGTGAAAAATCAATTTCTAGTCATTTGTAATGATCACTTTCAGGGCACGTTCCTTCATCGCATTGTTAAACGTGTCATACGCCTGCATGACATTGTTCAAGGTGAAGTGGTGCGTGACCAGCTGTATTGGCTGGACCTTGCCTGACATGACTGTTTTCAAGAGCATCGGAGTCGTTACGGTGTCAACGAGGCGCGTTGTGAGGGTGATATTGTGTGACCAGAGTTTGTCCAGATTCAGCTGGACCGGCATGCCATGCACGCCAATGTTGGCAATATGACCGCCAGCCGTCACGATCAACTGGCAAATATCGAAACTTGTTGTAAGGCCTATGGCTTCTATCGCAACGTCAACTCCCCGGTCGCCGGTGAGCCCCATCACTTTCTCTACGGCTTTGCCATCGCTGTTGTTGATGATCTTCGTAGCGCCTAACTTTTTGGAAATTTCCAGACGGTTGTCATCTATGTCAATCATGATGATTTCCGCCGGTGAGTAGAATTGCGCTGTCAGCAGAGTCGCTAACCCGATTGGACCGCCGCCGGCAATTGCCACCGTATCACCTGGCTTGATCTGCCCGTTGAGGACACCACATTCGAAACCGGTCGGCAGAATATCACTCAACATGACGAGTGCTTCCTCGTCAACTCCTGCGGGAATTGGATAAAGACTATTGTCTGCGAATGGGATTCGAACGTATTCGGCTTGGGTTCCGTCAATCAAATTCCCTAATATCCAGCCACCACCGTTTTCGCAATGCGAGTACATACCTTTTTTACAGTTGGTACACTTCCCGCATGACGAAATGCAGGAAATCATTACGTGGTCACCGACACGGAAGCTTGAAACACTCCCGCCTGCCTGTTCGATGATACCAACGCCTTCATGCCCCAGAATTCGGCCATCCGTAACCGTTGGCACATCGCCTTTCATGATATGCAAATCCGTTCCACAAATTGTCGTCTTCGTGATTCTGACGATGGCATCTGTTGGTGTCTTGATAATGGGCATGGGCTTGTCCTCTAAGGCAAGTTTGCCTGGACCATGGTACACAAGCGCTTTCATGGGTTACTCTCCTTTCGTAGGTGTGTTTCAATGCTGACGCAAGAACGCAATTCTGATCACAGTCGCTCTACCTCTTCAAGTATATGAAACAATGCTTTTAACGCTGCCTTCTCCCTGCTACCGCCATCACTCGCCAACCCTGCGAATAAACCAGGTCTTCACCACTTGGGTCAAAATTGAATAGCATAACAGCATGATGGTCAGATACAGCCAGTACATCAGCGGGAGTGGAACGAACCCGAGCGTGTTTGCCAGGGGCGATACTGTCAACAAAGCCCCCAACGCGACAATAATTACGGAAGTGATGATGAGCGGCCAACTGGCTCGGCTTTGGATAAACGGAATCTTGTTGGTGCGGATGACATGGATAATGAGCGTCTGGGTGAAGAGCGACTCCACGAACCAGCCGGTATGGAACAGGACCGGGTTGTGCCAACAGTCGAATACGTACAGCATCAAGAAGAACGTCACATAATCGAATATCGAGCTGATCGGCCCAATAAACAGAATAAAATGCAGGATCTTGTCAATCGTCCACTGACGAGGCTTGGTCAGCCATTCTTCATCTACCTGATCGGTCGGGATGGTGGTCTGAGAGAAATCATACAGGAGGTTGTTGACCAGCACCTGAATCGGCAACATGGGCAGGAAAGGCAGGAACGCGCTGGCCCCGACGACGCTGAACATGTTGCCGAAGTTGGAGCTGGCAGCCATCTTGATGTACTTGACAATGTTGCCGAACACCCGCCGGCCTTCCAGCACACCCTGCTCCAGTACCAGCAGGCTGTTTTCCAACAGGATGATATCGGATGACTCCTTGGCGATATCCACGGCGCTGTCCACCGAGATGCCCACATCGGCTGCCTTTAAGGCCGGGGCATCGTTGATGCCGTCGCCCATGAATCCAACTACGTGTCCTGAGCTCTGGAGCGCACGGATGATGCGTTCCTTGTGGGCCGGAACCAGCCTGGCAAAGACGCTGGTGGCGCTGGCGGCGACCGCCAGTTCCGTCTCGCTCATCGTCTCAATTTGTGAGCCGAGCAGTAGATTTTCTACCGGCATGCCCACTTCCTTGCAGATGTAAGCGGTAATAATTTCATTGTCGCCGGTCAGGACTTTAACGTCCACGCTCAGGTCGTGAAGCCTCTTCAAGGCCTCTGCGGCGGTGTCCTTGGGGGGATCAAGGAAGGCCATGAAGCCCAGAAGGATCAGGTCCGACTCATCCTTGACCGCATACACCGGCTCATCGGAAGCGCCCGGCATCTGCTTGTACGCCAGGGCAACGACCCTGAATCCCTGACCATTCAGATCGTCGGCCAACTGTCGGCGTTTGGCGTCGAACTCAGGCAGAACCTCGATGAGTTCCCCTTTGACCTCAACCCTGGTACACTGGTCAAGTACTTCATCCACCGCGCCCTTGCAGATCAGCGTGTTCAGCCCGGTTTCATCCTCCACCACCACCGACATGCGTCGCCGCACGAAGTCAAATGGGATTTCATCGATCTTTTTGTATTTTTCATCCGCTTTCAGGTGCTCTTTCAGCTCCTCATGATCGAGGATCGCCTGGTCCATCAGGTTCTTCAAGCCGGTATGGTGGAAACTGTTCAGGTAGCCGAAATGCAGTACCTTCTCGCTCGGTTCGCCGTAGACGTCCAGGTGCTTTTCAAGGATGATCTTGCCCTGGGTAAGGGTGCCGGTCTTGTCGGTGCAGAGTACATCCATTGCACCGAAGTTCTGAATAGAGTTTAGTCGTTTGACGATCACCTTCTTGCGGGACATCGCCAGGGCGCCTTTGGACAGGTTGACGGTCACGATCATGGGCAGCATTTCGGGGGTCAGCCCGACGGCCACAGCCATGGCGAACAGGAAAGCCTCCAGCCAGTCGTGCTTCATCAGTCCGTTGATCAGGAATACGGCCGGAACCATCACGGCGATGAAGCCGAGCATCAGCCAGGTAAACTTGTTGATGCCTTTGTCGAAACTGGTCAGCTGGCGCTGCCCGACGATACTGGCGGCCAGCGAGCCCAAATAGGTGCGGTCACCGGTGTGGATGACCACGGCGGTCGCGGAGCCGCTCTCTACGTTGGAGCCGAGAAAGCAGAGGTTGGGCAGATCAAGCGGGTTCTCAACATCCGCCGGCGCACGGTCGGCTTTTCGCTCCACCGGCAGAGCTTCGCCAGTCAGGGCGGCCTGATTCAGGAACAGGTCTTTGGCGGAAAGCACCCGTACATCAGCCGGGACCATATCTCCGGCTGCCAGCCGGATGATATCGCCGGGTACCAACATCTTGAGAGGTACTTCAGCTTCCTTGCCGCCTCGCATCAGCGTCGCCGTGTTGCTGACCATCGCCTGGAGCTTCTCGGCGGCGTTATCGGCCCGCATCTCCTGAAAGAAACGCAGCACCACGCCCAGAACCACCATCACGAGAATAACCACCGTTGCCCGCAGGTCCCCGGTAAGATAGGAAAGCCCGGCCAGAGCCAGAAGCAGAAGGACCAATGGATTTTTGATGTTAAGTAAGAGACGCATCAAGGCAGATTGATGCTTCTCCCGGGCGATTTCGTTCGGACCGAATTGCTTTAAACGAGAAACGGCTTCCGACTCGCTCAGGCCGTCCAGTTGCGTCCCAAGATCCTTAAGAACGGTATCGGAATCGGCATGCGCCTTTTCCAATAGTTGAACGGAAATTTGAGTTTCGGCTGCGTTTGCCGGTTTTGGGGGCGGATGCTTGGCATCGGTTATATTGGGTTGTGTTTGCATTGTGGCTACCATCGATGCAGTGGTGAATGTTAAAGGCAATGATGCGGCGGCTGTGCGGCATTGGACCTCAATTTAGCTGTAGCTTTAACTAATTATGCATCCGCGTTCTCAGTGTTTGCCAGCTCCGGTGGCCTCTTTTTCAAAGCTGGGGATGATCGCCTTGAAAAATGCGTTCTTGATGAGTTGGCCGATTATCTGCCAGGTGCTGGTTTCCGGATTTCCCGCCGGTCCCGAGATGCGCGCCCTGGTGGCAACCTCCTGCTGCGACCTGTTTTCCAGGAGGCTGGCGGCCCCGCCGATAAGCATCTCGTACATCTGATGGCCCAAGCCCCGTTTCCCGTCCCTGCGTCTGTCATAGACCTTCATATCCTTGAAGAATGGCTTGATATAGCCAGTAATTCTTCCATTTCTGACGTGCAGTTCCGTGACAAGGGAAAAAACACCGGCAGAAACATCGAAATCACCGTAGGCACGCAGCACGTTGTTCATGGTTGTTAACTGGGTCTGTCCGATTTTAAGCGAGAGATCGAAATCGGGGCCGGCTTTCTCCGGCCGAAAGGTTGCGGCTGCCGTTGTGCTGCCGCTTCCCATGAATTTTGCCTTTAAGCGCGCCTGCGCCGGTCCCTGGGCAAACTGGTTGGAAAAGTTGCTCAGATGGAAATCGGTCTCGGCAAGGAAGACACGGTACGGTTTGCGCGCAGCCTCATTCACCATACCGAGGGTGCAGCCGATCAGGCTCACCTGATCGGCGCGCAGCAACAAGTCGCGTTCGTTACTGAGATTCCTGGCAGTCTTTCCCACCACGGCGGCGCGCTTTTTTTCAGCGCCGGCAGTGCTTTGGGAATGGGTATAGTCCATTCGCATCCCCTGAATCGTCAGGTCTTCCAGGTGGACGTTTTTAACCTTCAACGAATACTCGGCTTCGCCTGAGGCTCGCAGCAGACCGCCATGTATGGAGAGGTTCGAGCGGGCGGTCAGTATGTTGAGGCGATCTATCGGCACCTTTTCCAACAGTATGCGGCCCTTTACGCCGGGATATGGCTGGGCGAGGAAGTTCGCCGCTCCGTCGACAGTGCCGTGACCGCTGTCGAAGATTGCCGTGTCAAGATGGAACGAGGAGGGGTAGACCTGGTCGGGAAGGTGGATGTTGCGAATATTGGCGGCCTGGAGGTTCAGATGGCTCAGGACGAGGGGTTGTTTCGGGTCCTGGTCGATATAGGTGATACTGGCATCGTGGATTTTTAACGTGTTTATCTTGAGCGGGTAGATATCCTCCAGCGCCTGTTGCCAGCCGCGCTCCTTGAGCGAGACCTTGCTGGCCGCCTCGCTGCTCAATTGTTGCAGGTTGATGTTGATTTTCGGCCGGTCCAGCGTGAATTCGGCAACGAGCTTGCCCACAAAGATCCCGCGCCATTGGATACTGGCCTTGACAATGGGGAAATAGGCGACCGGAGGTTCAGGATGGGCCTGCTGCCGGACGGTCAGTCCTTTCAAGGTCAGGGAGAGGCCGATCAATTGGACGTGCAAACCCGGAAGACGCACCGAATACCCTTTCAGGTCACGGTTCAACTCTTTTTCCATGTTGCTGCGCAGGGGTTCGTCAAGGAGATACGATGCGCCGTAGAGGACAAGAGCCAGGACGAGCGGAATGCCGACAAGCCAGCGTAGTACCCTGGAAGCCAGAAGCTTTTTAGCCCAGGGCCTATCTTTCATGTTCTCCGCCATGAGTTTCTCCAAGGTCTCGTGGTTTATTTTTGCAGGCTAAAAACATCTACTGACAAGAATGTATGAAGCAAGTAACGCGCCGGTGGAGTTTTGAAGATAACGAGAGTGCAACAGCTTGATTGTAAAGGATAAAATACAAGGAAAGGTTATGTGGAACGGGGGGGAGCGGCCAGCGTGATCCGTCATGCGTAACATATCTGTCAAATATTGCGGTTTAAACTATGGATATTGATCTTTTACTGTGCTTTAAAGCATATCAGCGGATTGTGAGGGATGTGAAAATGGATGCTTCCATATATTGGTTTTGTTGGCATCGGCGCGATTATAAATAACCTCAGCAGCAGTTTGCCTATGAATGGCCCAGTGCAATTTATTCTGAACAGTAGCAAAGAAGCGTTTTGTAGATTCTGCCGTTACATCATAGTCAATTGATGTTGCGTAAATGTCGGTGATCTTTTGATAAAACTTGCGCTCGCTCAGCCGTATTTCACGAATACGCTCAAGTTGTTCTTCAAAGTATCTTTTCCCAAGGATAGAACCATCATTTTTCAGCCGCTCGTCATCCATGACATAGGCTTTGACGGTGTATTCCTTGACAATACCCGTTGCCCATTTGCGAAACTGTACGGCTCGCTCGGAATTGACTTTGTAACCAACCGCAATTATGGCCGACAGGTTGTAATGGCTGGTGTTGTAATTCTTGCCGTCAGAGGCAGTTATCCGGAATTTCCGGATAACTGAATTCTCTTGCAGTTCGCTGTCGGCAAAAATTTTTTTCAGATGTTCATTCACCGTGCGCACGTTCACGTCATACAACACGGCCATCATTTTCTGGCTCAACCAGACATTTTCGTCAGCATAAACAGCCTCAATCCCTCCCTCGCCGCTGGCAGCAACAAAGGTAAGGTATTCTGCCGCCGATGAACGAATGGTCGGTATGTGCTTTTTATTTTTGCTCATGACTACAGCTCCTCGGTCTTAAACTCGCTATAGCCTTCATAGTAATAACTCACATCAATCCCCTTCATAAACAAAGCGCGGTCATCAATTCTATGGGTAAGGGCTTGTTTGAGCAGCGCTTTTATTTCAAGGTCTTTCACCACGCTGCGCTGCATGGCGGAGAGATATTCGTCCTTATCCACCACATTCCAATCCACCACCTGTTTGATCTCTGTTTTGAGAATGACATCCAGCCAGATACGAGTGGCACGGCCATTTCCCTCGCGAAAAGGATGGGCAATGTTCATCTCTACATATTTTTCGATGATCTGGTCAAAACTGCCTTGCGGCATGGTGTCGATATGTTTTAACGATGGCTCTAAATACATCAGCGGGGCAAAACGGAAGTCCCCTTTGGCGATATTCACATCGCGGATTAGACCTGCAAAGGGGTAAATATCTTCAAACAAGTAGGCATGAATAAACGCAAGCCCTGCGAATGTGCCAACCTCAACTTTGGCAATATCGCCAGAGTCAAAGAGCTGCCTGGCTTTTTGCTTGCTGATTTTTTCTTCGGCCTTGGCAAGATCAACCTGACTGGTGATGTTTAATTTATTTTCCAAAATCATGCGGCATCTCCTTCAAACTCGGCGCCTTCAATCTCCGCAACTATGGCATCAATATCCTTACGAAGCTGATCAATTCTCGCCACGGTGGTTTTCAGCTCGGCGTTGAGCGCCGTGATATTGATTACCTCGCGGGTGTCCTCGGCTACCACATAGCTGCTTACTGACAGGTTGTAGTCGTTTTTGGCTATAGCATCGGAATCAATCGATTTCGCAAAATGGTCAATATCCTTTTTGCTGTCAAACGCCTGCATGATGTCGTGGATAATCTGCCATCAAATGCCTCCTCATAAGTGTCAAATGACCCACTATCAAAATGAGCGGATTGTAAACAAAAGTCTGTGAAGTAGCAAGATTTCTTAAGTCATAAAGCACTCTTCAATTGCCGCAACAGGAGACTTCCGCGCGTGTTCATGAAGGAGGTTGGAATAGCAGAGATCGGTAATGGGCAGGTCATGTATCGCGGCGAAGAGGAATGATTTTTTGGGGGGGCGGGCTAAATTAACCATATGAAATATCAAAGTAAATGAGCAAAACGGCCCTGTTTATGGCCTTAGAATCACGTTTTTGCCGGTAAAAAGTGGCTTCTAAGAATGGCAAGAGCAAACCTACATCATATTCCAGGGCAAGTGTTGTTTGAGCTTTCGTTGCTCATTTTCCTGGTTCAATCAGCTGCCTGTTGTTTTGCTGATGACGGAATTCCTTGTCTGACAAAGAAATAATTGTTTTTAGTTACAACCAGGATTGGAACTCACCCCAGCAGCCAAAGTAAAATCCACCCCACTTTTCCTTTTTCCGAGTTACGCATGGCGATTCTCCTTTCCCCGATTGTAATTTTTCCAGCGCTGGTTATCGTGCCGCCATAACAGTCGCCATTGGCCATACTTCGCAGAAAACAATACATGCTCTGCCAACAACATAAGGGCAACTAACGTGCCGGTTGCGATGTAGAGACACTGATGGTGTAATTGTATGATTATACACATGAAAACAATGTGGGGGAGGTGATGGATAAGGATAAACGGGCAATTGTACCCGTCACGATTGACACAACTGCCATATATGACGGATCGGGCTACTGCAACCAGCCGCTGTTCCTTGACAGATGTTCACCTGTGCGCATGCGACTGCCGGCTATTTCTGCATCAGGGTCAGCTCGATTGGAGGTGGTTGCGGCGGCGCTTGACCAGTTTTTCAAGCTCTACCGCCAGGAAAATAACCGTGGAAAGTGCCAGGGTCACGGCCAGCTGGCCGAATGTCAAGGGCGCTGTCTTGAAAACGATGTTCAGTTGCGGCACGTAGATGGTTGCCATCTGCAGGACAAAGGTCAGCAAAAAAGCTCCCGCCAGCGGCTTGTTGGAGAAAAGTCCCTGGCTGAACAGAGATTCCCGTTCCGAACGTATGGCCAGCACATGCCCCATCTGGCTCAGGCAGAGTACGGTAAAGACCATGGTCTGCCAGTGGGCTTGCCCGGTCTTTAAAAACCAGTTTTGGGTAAGGAGTGACACAGCTCCCATCAGCAGCCCTACCCAGATGATATGGACGCCGAGGCCCTGGGCGAAGATACTTTCCGTCGGATGTCGCGGCGGGCGTTCCATGATCCCTTTTTCAGATGGCTCCGCAGCCAGAGCGAGTCCCGGCAGTCCGTCGGTAACCAGATTGATCCAGAGGATATGAATGGGCAGCAGGGGGATGGGGAGCCCAAGCAGCGGGGCGAGGGCGATGGTCCAGATCTCGCCGGAATTGCTGGTCATGGTGTACTTGATGAACTTGCGGATGTTGTCGAAGATTCGCCGACCTTCCTTGACGGCCTTGACGATGGTGGCGAAGTTGTCGTCCAGAAGTATCATGGCGGCCGCTTCCTTGGAAACGTCAGTGCCGGTGATCCCCATGGCCACGCCGATGTCTGCCCGTTTGAGGGCGGGAGCATCATTGACGCCGTCGCCGGTCATGGCAACGAATTGTCCCCTGTCCTGCAGCGCCATGATGATCTTGAGCTTCTGTTCCGGCGCTACCCTGGCGTAAACACGGATACTTTCGACCCGTTTTGCAAACTCATCCTCAGACAGCTGTTCAAGCTCCCTGCCGACCATTACACCTTCGTCACCATCTTCCAGAATCCCGAGCCGCGTTGCAATGCTCCGTGCCGTCAAGGGGTGATCACCGGTGATCATGACCGGCCGTATCCCGGCACTCCTGCAGAGCCGGACCGCTTCCCGGGCCTCCTCCCTGGGTGGGTCCATCATGCCCAGCAGACCAAGGATGGTGAGTCCGGTTTCCACATGCCCAGGTGACATGTCCGTGGGCAGCGACTCCCAGGTCCTCATGGCAATCCCCAGGACCCTCAGTCCATCGGCGGCCATCCGTTCGTTTACTTTCTCCAACTCACCGGCGTCAAAGGGCGCCGCCTCCCCCATCGCCGCCATGGACGCCGCATTGTCCAGCAGAACATCGATCGCCCCTTTGGTAAAAGAAACAAAGGAGCCCTCTCCCACCGTTTTAAAAGCGGAATCAACAGGGATCCTGTGAAAGGTGGTCATGCATTTTCGGTCGGAATCGAAGGGAATTTCGGCAACTCTGGGGAAATCCTGTTCAAGAATCTTTTTATCGAAGCCATACAGCTTGGCAACTGCATACAAGGCAACTTCCGTAGGATCTCCCAGCATTGTGCCGGATGCGTCACTGTTTGCGTCATTACTCAGGGCAAGGGCTGTGAAGAGTTCCGGGTTGCTGCCCGGCTCCACCTTATCCGCAGTCAGCAGCATTCCGCCGGCATAGACCTCTTCCACGGTCATTTTGTTCAGAGTCAGGGTTCCGGTCTTGTCGGAGCAGACATAGGTTACGGAGCCGAGGGTTTCTACCGCTGGAAGTTTCCTGATCAGGGCGTTCTGCGCAACCATCTTCTTCGCGCCCAGGGCCAGAGAAATGGTAATCACTGCGGGCAGCGCCTCCGGAATTGCCGCCACGGCAAGTGAAATTGCCGTCAGAAGCATCAGTAATGGAGGCTCCCCCCGCAAAATTCCGACTGTAAAGATGACCACGCAAATGGCAAGCACCGCCAGGGCAAGTTTCTTGCTGAATGTTGCGAGCCTTTTCTGGAGTGGTGTCCGCACCTCCTCCCCGTTCTGCAGCAAAGTGGCGATTTTTCCCAGTTCGGTGCCCATTCCGGTCGCCGTGACAACTCCCGTGCCGCGGCCATAGGTCACGACAGTTCCCTTGTAGGCCATATTCTTACGGTCTCCAAGCGGCAGATGTTCGTCGGGGAGCGGTTCGACATGTTTTTCAGTCGGCAGGGATTCGCCGGTCAGAGTAGCTTCCTCGACCTTCAACCGGGCTGCTTCGATCAACCTCATATCGGCAGGAATGATCCTGCCGGTTTCCAGAATTACAACATCGCCGGGAACCAGTTGGGCTGCAGGAATAGTGACGGGATTCCCGTCTCTGATCACCAGGGCCGAGTGGGCTGACATTTTCATGAGCAGCTGCATGGCCTTTTCGGCTCTATATTCCTGTACAAACCCGATGACCGCATTCAGAGCCACGATCACGATGATGGCAATCGTGTCCGAGGCATCGCCGATGATGCCGGAGATGACGGCGGCGGCAATCAGCACCAGGATCATGAAGTCCTTGAACTGGTCCAGGAACATCATGAATACCCTTTTCCTGGCGCTTTCGGTCAATTCGTTGGGACCGTGCTCCAGCAAACGCGTCCGGACTTCTTCCGCGGAAAGGCCCTGGGCAGACGACCCCAGTTTCTGCATGGCTTCATCTGTTTTCTGCTGATGCCAGTTCATGGTTTTCCTTAGGAGGCTGGTAATAATAAGTTCATGTTATTGTTGCTAGCTCCCTTCCATGCCATTTGCTCTTCAGAAGGATTTGCCCCAAACCAGGATCAGGCCGCTTCCCGGCTTGCCGTTGCGAATGAAGCCGGAGTCCCACGAATACCCGAGATACAACGAGGAATTCCAGAAAAAGCCGGTATCCAGGCCGATGGTTGTTGCGGCCCCGGTAGAACTTTTGAACAGAAACTTGTTGGTATCCGTAACTGTCGCCCGGTCCGCCCAGATGAACGTCTCGCGCAGGTGCAGATAAAGGAAGGAGGCAAGTTCACGCCGGTATTGCAGGGCTGTCAGGGCATATTTGGCAACAAGAACCTGGTTGAACATGGTGCCGGGATAATCGGGGCGGCAGAGGTCATCCGATTCGCCGGGAAGAGGTCCGCCGCCGATGGTGATGGCATTGTAGCGGTCAGCGCTCCTCTGGGGGGTAATTCCGCCGTGGAAGCTGAAGAGGACCCTGTTTCTCTCTGACAGTCCGGGAATCTCGCCAACACTTATGAAGTAGCCGTTGAACTGGAGGTATTCCCTGGTATTGGCGCTGGTAAACTCGGCATCCGGGACGGTGCCGAAATTTGCCCACTTGTCCCGGTACATGTAATCCAGGTCAAATCCGGCTGCCATGCCGGTGTGAGGCAACTCCAGCAGGTTCCGCCGCATCCCGTCGTAACGCCCCCGCAGTTTCACCCCATACAGCATTGTATCAGGCGGCAGCACCAGATTCGGTCCGGTGTCGCTGGTCCGTTTGGCATAAAAGTACCCGACCTTGCCGAGCAGTTGGAGTCTCAGGTCATTATCCACCTGGAAAGGTGCCACCTTGTAACGGAGACCGGGGCCCAACGAGGCGATCATTGTTCCCCATTCCACGTCTGACGACTTGATCTCTTGGTTGTTAACCACTTCTTTCTGGCCAAAGGGAATCGTGTTGTTATCGAAACGCGCTACAAGCTCCAGATTCCCGAAGCTGCGGTCATATTCCAGGTCATTGACGAAGATGCTTATGACGTCCCGGGTTCGGGACTTTTCCCACACCCGTTTCAGATAAAGGGCGCCAATGGGGGTGATGGAAGTATCCCCCTGTTTGGGCGAGTAAAATTCTCCACCCAAAATCAGTGCGGTCACGTTGCCCCGGTCCAAGGCCGGGATGCTTATGGTTTTGCCCAGGATTAAGGCGTGTAGGGGTTCTCCGGCCAGCGGCGTGTGGTATTCCTTCACGCTGCTGGCTGCTCCATTTGTTTTGTCAGTGGCGGCCGGCGCCACGGTGTTTTGGGCGGCAAGGGCAATGCCCTGCTTTGCCCCGCCGGGATACAAGAGAGCGCCGGCAAGGATCAGTGACAAGATCAATGCCCACTGTCCGCTAGTTGCACGTCCGCCCATAACCCGTCTCCTTGATCGTTACAGAGTATGCATCAAGAGGTAAGTGGTGCCGGGGATGTCACAATCAGCGACGATCTCCATCATCATGGTGGTTGCCACGATGTCCCCCACGGTCTCCATCGTGGTAATTCCCTCCGCGATATCCGTCATCTACCGGCACCAAGAGACAACTCGACAGCGTTGAAGCCGCCATAAGTATAATTGCCAGTCTTACCACAAGTGATTTATTCATTTGGTCCACCCTTCCTTAATATTATCTGGGAGTGTAAGTAATTGACATGATGTTTCCCCTTCGGTCACAGCCCGAACAGACGGAAGGCGGTGTGGGCGGCATGGCGACCATTACCGCAGTTTGTCCGGTAAAGGGCTTCGAGTTCATAACGGGTGCTTTCAATGATTTTGCCCTGTATTCCCGTTAGATAGATACCTCTGTGGAGTGCATTGGCCCGGCTGAATTTTTCAAGGGCCGCGGCATGGTTTCCGAGGGACATAAGCCTGATCCCCTCAACAACGGCGGTGTGAAATTCGAGGGCATCCAGATAGATGCGCTGCCGGTCCATCCGTATACCCTCACGCCCTGTGATCAGGGGGTTGAAACCCAGTTGCTCGATCAGAAAACTGTTGAGAGGCCGGATGAAATTATCCTCTAGCTGGTGTTTGCTGGTTCGGGTCTCGGCCACACCCAGCATGGCGCGACAGATCCGGTCCCAGCTAACATACAGGTCCAGCGGTGAAAGCAGCGAACAGAACAGCACTTTCAGGGTTTTGTCCGGCCAGTTTGCTGCAACAGGTCTTCCAGCCACGAAAATGCTGAATCGACCCAAGGTCATGATTTCCAGTACAGTATCAGGCTTATTCATCTAACTACCCCTGAAGCGGTTGATAATCGGTAAGCAAGAACATGCCTTGGTTCTGCGAAGAAACAATTTGCACCTATCGTGCCAGAGCAGCCTGCAAAAAGTATCAGTGCTAATGATCCGATATTACTTTGTAAAAATAGTAAGGGAGTGCGAAATACGGAAAATGCCGGCAATGGAATCCGTCAGGTATGACATAACCACCGTATTTGAAGGGTCGCGTTGCTGTATGCTTAGTTTGACGGCGCAGGTTGTTTCATTCCGGATGGGGTCGGCGATGGCTGCTCACCCAGCGGCGCCGGTACCGGTTGCTCCATACCCAGTGGTGTCGGCGTGGGTTGGTCACCCAGTGGTGCCGGTACCGGTTGTTTCATACCCAGTGGCGTTGGTGTGGGTTGCTCACCCAGCGGCGCCGGTACCGGTTGTTTCATGCTCAGTGGCGTTGGTGGCGTCGGCTGATGAATTTCCGGTGAGGATGGATCTGTTTGTGCGCCGATTAGAATTAATTTGATCATCAACGGGAGTATCAAATAACTATTCATGGCGGGCCTCTTTCTGCATAAATTTTTGCTGGGCTGCCTTTTGCACGGCTTTATCCCCATACATCCGCTCGTCACTCAGCCTTAAAGCTTCCGGGATCTGCTCTTTGCTTTCCGCGGACGCTATTCCGAAAGCGATACTTACCTGGCCACTGAGGATCTCAGGGCAGTTCATAATCCTCCGTACTGTTTTCTCCGCAACCTTTTCGTCCGTCCCAGGAAGCAATACGGCAAACTCGTCGCCCCCGATGCGGGCTGCAGTGTCTTCAGCCCGGAATTCAGCCAGGATAATCCTGGCCGCCAACCGGATCAGATTATCTCCTGCCTCATGTCCCTGGGTATCATTGACAGTTTTCAGGCCGTTCAGATCAGCCGTCACTATGCTCAGTGGAAAACGCCTGCTTTGGGCCAGCCTTTCCAGCTCTTCATCAAAAAACACCCGATTATAGAGGCTGGTCAAACTATCGTGAGTACTGTCGTAACGGAGGTTTGTTTCCACCTCCTTGCGTTTGGTAATGTCGTGGGCGATACCGATGGTTCCGATGACCACTCCGGCATCATTGAAGATGGGGGTTTCGATCTTCTCCAGGTATTGGATCTTCTCTTTCATGTCAACAATGGCCTCTTCGAAATAGATGCGCGAGCCGCTCGCCATGACTTCCAGAGAGTCATTTTCGTATTTCACGGCCAGTTCCCGCGGATAAATATCATAATCGTTCTTCCCGATCAGGTCCTTGGGCTCCAGGTCGAACACGCTGCTAAAGGGGCTGTTTACCGCGACATACCTGCCATATCTGTCCTTTAGCCAGGCAAAATTGGGGATATTGTCAAGAATGGCCTGCTGCTGACGAATGACTTCACTGATCCGCTCCGCCGCCATTTTGCGTTGGGTAATGTCTTCCATGGTGAGGAGGATAATGTCTGTGCCGATATTTTTCCGGAAGATCTGCCGGGCATTAAGCAGAATAATCTTGCGGCCGATATTGGGGAAGTCGTGCTCGACTTCATAGCCATTGAACACGGTATCATGGGGCAGGATATCCTCGAAGAGCGCCCGCAACTTGGGAATGTTCCATTGCCTGTTTCCGAGATCGTAGATAAAATTCCCGATGGTATCTTTGGGCATTACCTTGAAGGTTTCGTAAAAACTGTGGTTGGCAGTGAGGATTTTCAACTCGGAGTCCAGCACCAAAAGCGGCTCGTGAATGGCCTCTATGATGTTCTCGGCATATTTTCGGGCATCCTGGACTACCGTTTCCAACTGTTTGCGGACCGTGACGTCAACGATTGAGCAAAGGATTTGACTGCCCTCGGTTTCTGAAGTGACCGCTACGCTATGAAGTTGACCGTGGATCTTGGTACCGTCGAGCTTTGTTATACTGATTTCGCATTTCAGCGGGATCTGCCGGTGCAAAACCAATGAGATGTGATTGGAAAAAACCTCTCTATCGCCGGCATCGGAAACAAAGCTTTTAAATGGTCGCCTGAGCAGCAGGCCTCGCTCTATTCCCAGTAGTTGCGCACCGGTGAGATTTGTCTCCCTGATCACTCCGCTGCCATCAAAGGTGAAATAGCCCATGGGTGCAAATTCATAGAGCTCGGCGTATTTGTTCCGCGCCAATTCAAGATCCTCCTGGGTTTGGCGGAGCTCCGCATTCTGCATCTCCAGCTCGATCTGGTGGACCTCAAGTTCGTGAATGAGCCTTCGTGTCTCTTCCAAAGTCCGCAGCGGTTCCGGTGCAGCGACTTTAGCATGTAACTGCGCTTCGGCATCGTGGCGCAGTTTGGCTGCTGTTATTGACGGTTTCTTTTTTCGGGCGTTTTCCATTGTTGTTCCTTTGTAATGCCAATGCCGAGTCGGTTTGCTTGTTCATGGATGCAACGCGCCGGCAAATAGTAAGAGCAACTAACGCGCCAGATCGGTCAGATGGTTGTTTGAATGTAAGTAGCTGATTGTTAGGTGAAATGGGCAAGGGGTGGTGCGGGGGTCAGGGGCTGCCGTCAACAAAATCCGTCAAATATGGCATGCTTGCCGTATATGACGGATAGTGTTGAGGTAACCATCTGCAACTATTATTGATATTTATGCGTGGCCATTTATGTCCGGTCTCTCTTACTGTGAAAAGATGAGCACGCTGTAGGGGCCGATGGCAAGCGTGGCCTGGAAGGCAAAACCGTCCTTGTCGCCCGGTTCGGCAACAACGTCGGTACTGGGATGATTACCGAAGTCATCGCTGTAGCCTTGCCAGTCGCTGTTAAAGCGGAGCTTCCAGGTCCCTTCGGACGGGAAGCCGATGACATAGCCATCCTGCGGTTCGTGGAAAAAGCTGGCGACCACCACCACGTCATCCCCAGGACCGCCTTTATCCCAGCGATGGAAGGCAATTACCTTGTTTTCGTTGTTCAAGTGATGGACCTGGGTGAACTGACCGCACAGGCCGCGCGTGGAGCCGTGGCAGTTGAGCCGCTGCCGGATGAGGTCGCGGTAGAGCCGGACAATGCCGTGGAACTCGTCATTTTGGTCCCAATCCACGGGAACCGTGTCACGGAACCAGCCGCCTTCGAGAAATTCCTGCCCCTGGAAAAGCATGGGGATGCCGGGAGCCGTGAAGACCATGGCAGCGGCCAATGTCGAACGCTTCCGCGCGTACCACCCCTTGGGGTCGTCCGGGCTGATCTCTTGCGGCACGCGCTCCTTGCCGTTCGCCACTTCGTCGTGGGATTCGCTGTAGACGACCCGGTCAAAGGCGTCATCGTTGTAGCGATAGCAAACCGCATCGCGGATGGCGTCAAGCGAGCGCTGCTCATCCTGTATGGTCGTCACTGCAAGGCGGATGGGGTGGACGAAGTTGGAATCCCACTGCGCCCCGAAACCGGCTCCGCCTGCCCCGACGTCCTTGGTTAGCCATCTGTTGTTCTGCAGATCCTCGGCGATCGTGATCGCGCCGGGAAATTCCTGGGCTATCTGGTCGTTGATCCACTGGAGCAGGGTCCACCCCTCCGGTAGGTTCATATCGCTGGAGCCATTGACTGTGCGAATGAACTGGGTACAGTCAAAGCGGATGCCGTCCACATGGTACTCCTTGAGCCACATGATGGCGTTATCCCGAAGGTATTGACGAACCTCGTCACGCCCGTAATCCGGCCGGGTTTCTCCCCACGGGGTGATGGCGCGGTTGTCGTTGAAGAAGTAGATTCCCCCGCGATCATTTTCAGACCAGCCGTCAAACTGCCAAAGATCGAGGTCGCTGGGCCCAAGGTGGTTATAGACTACGTCCATGATCACAGCGATGCCTTCCTGGTGGGCATGTTTGACGAACCGTTTGAAGGCCAGGGGGCCTCCGTAAGAGTTTTCAACGGAAAAAATATTTGATGGGTTGTAGCCCCACGACCGTTCTCCGGCAAATTCGCCCACCGGCATGATCTGGATCGCATTGACGCCGAGCTTCTTCAAGTGCCCCAGACGCGCCGACACCGAGTCGAATTGACCTGGCCGGTCGTCGTCCCCCTGGTCGTTGAACGTGCCGACATGCAGCTCGTAGATGGCCAGCTCATTCCATGAAGCGAGTCGGAAGTCATCACCCTCCCAGTCAAAACCAGGATCATGGACGACAGCGTTGCCGGTCGAACCGGTCACCTCGCGGGCATACGGGTCAATGCGCTTGAACTCGCCTTTTTCCGTGGCCAGCAGGAACTTGTACTCATCGCCGGTTTTGGCCTCTGCCACATCCGCGTACCAGCACCCGTTCTCTCCGGCTTGCATGGGGTTTTTATCGCCATCCCAGCCATTGAACGATCCGATCACGGATACTCGTTCGGCGTGCGGTGCCCATACACCGAAACCTACTCCTTCCGCGTGGGGAATCGCCCCCAAACCATTGGTTTTTGTTTTAGCGCCCATGATATATCCTCCGCATTGGGATCACACACCCTTGCCGTTGTAAATTTTATTCCAGTCGATATGTTCAGCGACCGTTCTGAAATGGAACCCGTAAACGGCATAGGTTATGGCCAGCGGGAATAGCCGGGGGCGCCTTGCAAGAGACCAGAAGAAGAGTTTCCAGAAATGGAGTCTCTCCCTCCCCAACACCCCCAGGAACAGAATCGATTTGAAAAGCGCTCCCACATATCCCTGCTGGAGGTGGAATTTACCCAGCTGCGCCGGGCGGTATTCACTGAGGAGCTTGATCACACGCTTGTAGTAGTTTTTGGGGGAATAGATGGTGTCGAGGATGGTCCGGTATCCGCCGATCAATGTTTTTGTCTCCATCCGCGGTACAAAGTTGAGATCGTTGGCCGTATTGCTGCCGGAGCCTTCCCCGAGAAGTCGCCCTTCCTGTTCCAGGCGCTGATAGAGCCGGGTGCCGCGCATGGCGGAGAGCACGCCGACCATGGCGGTAACGATGCCGCTCTCCTGGATGAAACGGATCTGCCGCTCGAAGATCGCCGGTGGATCGCTGTCGAAACCAACGATGAAACCTCCGTGCACCTGCAGTCCGGCCTGCTGGATATGTTTTACCGAAGCCAGCAGGTCGCGTTTCGTGTTCTGTACCTTGCCGCAGGCGGCATGGCTTTCTTCATCGGGGGTCTCGATGCCGATAAAGACCTCTTCGAACCCGGCCTTGACCATCAGTTCCATGAGGCGATCATCGTCCGCCAGATCGATGGACGCCTCGGTGTAAAAGTAGAACGGGCGCCCTCTCTCCTCCATCCACTGGATAATCGCGGGAAGGAGCTCAGTCTTCAGCTTGCCCCGGTCGCCGATGAAGTTGTCATCGACGAAGAAGATCGCACCGCGCCACCCTCGGACAAACAGGCTCTCCAACTCGGCGAGCAGTTGCGTAAGCTTCTTGGTGCGCGGTTTGCGTCCAAACAGCACCGTGATGTCGCAAAACTCGCAGTCGAACGGGCACCCCCGCGAATACTGGATGTTCATGGCGGCATAGTTGCTGACATCGATCAGTTCCCAAAGGGGGATGGGGCTGCTCACCAGATCGGCCCGGTGCTCGTCGCGGTAAAGATGCCGGGCCTCTCCATTTTTCAGATCCTCCAGGAAACAGGGGAGGGTGAGTTCCCCTTCGCCCAGCACCAGGTGATCCACCTCGGGAAAATCCTGGTGGTAGGTGGTAAAGAGGGGCCCGCCGGCAACGATCCTGACACCCAGCTTGCGGCAGCGATCAATCACTTCCACCGCCGATTCCCGCTGGATGTTCATGGCGCTGATAAAGACGTAATCGGCCCACACCAGATCCTCATCAGTGAGGGAACGGACATTCATGTCAACAAGACGTTTTTCCCATTGGGCCGGGATCATGGCCGCTACGGTCAGGAGTCCCAACGGCGGGAAACTTGCCTTCCTGCTGATGAATTTCATGGCGTGCCGGAAACTCCAAAAAGAGTCCGGATAGTGGGGGTAGACTAGGAGAATTTTCATATTGGCCTTCCAGTCATTCCGATTTGAAATCGGAATTAATGCGTTCGCGGAGTACACAACAGATACTTGTTCCGCCAATAGGACAAAACGCAACTAACGAGCCAGAGTAGAGCTGTGGATAGCAAAAGTGTAACTGGATGTTTGGAAAGGTAAAATCGAAAGGGTGGGGTTGTGGTCAGGGCGCAGCCATCATCTAAACCCATCATATTTGACAAAAGCGCCATATATGATGGGTTGCAATTTCTTGTTCGAATTACTGCCGGTTTATGCCGAATTTACGCATCCG
>MTLD01000596.1_pt1 | contig 60885 bp, 49 predicted proteins | sample 1982471 | NCBI WGS metagenome assembly MTLD01 (sample SAMN05712604, study PRJNA340218) | biofilm metagenome | isolation source: sample SPM anode biofilm adapted to -50 mV | place: USA | collected 2012-02-03
CTGTCTCCCCAATAAAAATAGTGTGGCTAAAAAAAACCTGGGCGTCATTGCCCTTGTTTCATTCAGTTAAATCCGTAATGTCATTAGCTTTACGTCAACCGTTGCAACTCTACCATCTTAATTATGCGGCCACAAACTGTGCCCCAAAAGGGCATTACTCACTTAGCTTTTTTCATTTTTATTGTCAATAAAAAAATACGTCAACAACTACCGTATAACTATAGAGGCGGTAGGAAGTGCGACTCAAAACGCAGGCGAGATCCATATACCAGACTGCGTATATGGCTGCGAAGAAGGGAAGACGCAGTAAGAATAATTAGTTTCCATTCGGCATCTTTGAATAAGAAACTATTAAGCTGATCTGCAAATGCAAAAAAAGGGGAAACTCGCTGCGGAGTTTCCCCTTGTAAATAAGCTGCTGTAAGCAGTCCCCTCTTAACGTTTGGAGAACTGGAAGCGAGCACGTGCCGCTTTGCGGCCATATTTCTTACGCTCTTTGACACGGGAATCACGGGTAATGAAGCCGGCCTTTTTAAGTACGGGCCGCAACTCGGAATCCGTCATGAGCAATGCCTTGGTGATGCCATGTCTGATGGCGCCGGCCTGACCGGAGTCGCCTCCACCCTGAACAGTAACAAAGACATCGAACTTGCCGACACTTTCGGTAAGCTCGAGCGACTGGCGTACAACCATTTTGGAGGTTTCGCGTCCAAAATACTCATCCAGTGTTTTATTGTTAACGGTGATTTCGCCTGCGCCCGGCTTGAGCCAAACCCTGGCTACCGAGCTTTTGCGCTTGCCTGTTCCGTAATAGCTTACTGCTGCCATATCGTGTCTCTCCTCAGAGTATTATAGTTCAAGGGTCTTGGGCTGCTGAGCATCGTGGGGATGGCTGGCGCCCGCATAAATCTTCAGCTTTTTGAGCATATGCCGGGAGAGCTTGTTTTTCGGAAGCATGCCCTTGACAGCCCTCCGGATGAGTTCCTCAGGTTTCTTTTCCAGAAGCTTGTCAGCAGTAATCTCTTTCAAACCGCCGGGAAATCCAGAATGGTTATAGTAGACTTTGTCTGCCAGTTTGCGGCCGGTGAGAGCAATTTTTTCAGCGTTCACCACGATAACAAAATCGCCAGTGTCCACGCTGGGTGTGAAAATCGCCTTATTTTTTCCGCGCAGGACATTTGCCACCTGCGAGGCAAGACGACCCAGCACCAAGTCTTGCGCATCCACAAGATACCAATCCCGCTTAACATTTTCGAGCTTTGCAACTTCGGTTTTCATAGAATCCTCACATAACACGCCCAACCCGCAGGCTGGTTCATGGTTTTTTCGAAGAGATGTAAAATACAAAATGAATATCTACGTGTCAAGAAAAAAGTATTTTTCTTATTCAAACAAATCTTACGATGTTGTCAAGAATCTTTAACCATGGTACAAAAGCCTGCCGATATGTTGAATTGAGCATAGTATATATTTTATGGGGTTTTTGGACAATGAAGATAACCATCGCCGATGTTGAATATGTTGCCCGGTTGGCCAGACTTGAGCTGAACGATGAGGAAAAACGCCTCTACACCGGACAAATGGACGCTATTCTGGGTTATGTTGAAAAACTGAACGAGCTTAATACTGACGAAATCCTGCCGACTTCCCATGCCGTACCCATGGAAAACGCTTTCCGCGAAGACAGAATTTGTCCTTCCCTCGGTGTGGGAAAAGCCCTGGCGAATGCGCCGGACGCAGTACTCAATTTCTATCGCGTCCCCAAAGTTATTGAATAAAAACACTCGCAAACAGGGAGCCGGGAATGGATCTTTTTGACCTCACACTTCACGAACTACACACGAAATTAAAAACAAAAGAGGTTTCCTCCCACGAGGCAACCTCGGCTTTGCTGGCGCGCATCGAACAATCTGATCAGCACATTAACGCCTTTATCACCGTCACTCCGGAAAAAGCCCTGGCCGACGCGGCCGCGGCCGACAAACGGATTGCAGCAGGCGAGATGAGTACACTTACCGGCATACCGTTGGCCCTCAAGGATATATTCCTCACCGAGGGGATTCTCACTACGTGTGGTTCTCGTATTCTTAATAATTTTGTCCCGCCTTATAGCGCAACCTCGTATGAGAAGCTCAAAGAGCAGGGTGTGGTTTTACTGGGCAAGCTCAATCAGGATGAATTTGCCATGGGTTCCTCAAACGAGTCCAGCGCCTCCGGAGTCGTTCGTAACCCTTGGAATACCGACTGCATTCCAGGCGGCTCCTCCGGTGGTTCGGCAGCAGCCATTGCGGCACGCCAGGCCACGGCCACTCTCGGCACCGACACCGGCGGATCGATCCGTCAACCGGCATCCCATTGTGGCTGTGTAGGACTCAAACCAACCTATGGCCGCGTTTCGCGCTACGGAGTGATCGCCTATGCCTCATCTTTGGATCAGGTTGGTCCCATAACGCGGGATGTCACCGACTGCGCCGTCATGCTGCAGGCAATCGCCGGTCATGACCCTAAGGACTCCACCAGCGTCAACGTTGCGGTTCCCGATTACTGTTCAGCCTTAACCAGTGATATCAAGGGACTCAAGATTGGCCTGCCAAAAGAATATTTCATTAATGGCCTCGACCCAGACGTCCAGTCTGCCATGGCTAATGCCATTGCAACCTACCGTAGTTTGGGAGCGGAGTTTGTCGATATCTCGCTGCCCCACACCGACTATGCCGTGGCAACCTATTATCTGATCGCCACGGCTGAAGCCAGCACCAACCTGGCGCGCTACGACGGTGTCCGTTTCGGCCACCGTTCCGAACAAGTGGATGGGCTTTTGGAGATGTACACCAAATCACGCAGCCAAGGTTTTGGAAGCGAGGTCAAACGCCGCATTATGCTCGGCACGTACGCCCTTTCCTCGGGTTATTATGATGCCTATTACGTCAAGGCGCAGAAGGTCCGCACCCTGATTATGCGCGACTTCATTCAGGCCTTTGAGGGCGTCGATGCAATCCTGACGCCGGTAGCGCCCACTCCGGCCTTCAAAATCGGCGAAAAAATCAATGATCCATTGCAGATGTATCTGTCGGATATTTTCACTATTCCGGTCAACCTGGCCGGCACCTGTGCCATGTCGATTCCGGCAGGGCTTAGTTCAAACGGTCTACCCATCGGCATGCAACTGATCGGCAAACCTTTCGGTGAAGAGACGATCCTTCGGGCAGCCTACGCTTTTGAGCAAGCCACCGAATGGCATACAATGAAGGCACCGCTGTAGATTGCTTCCGCGCATCCGCCCGCAAGGGCAATGCAACAGGGTTGCCTCTACACCATGTAATTATTCCGGAGAACGCATTCATATGAAATTCCAACCTGTTATCGGGCTTGAGGTTCACATCCAGCTTAAGACCGACTCTAAAATATTCTGCGGATGTTCCACCGCATTCGGCTCCACCCCCAACTCACAAACCTGCCCGGTTTGCCTGGGGCTGCCCGGAGCACTGCCGGTATTGAACAAAAAGGTGGTTGAATTTGCCATCAGAGCCGGTTTGGCCACCAATTGCTCCATAACCCCTCGCAGCATCTTTGCCCGGAAGAACTACTTCTATCCTGACCTCCCCAAAGGATACCAGATCAGTCAGTTTGAAGATCCGATCTGCCAGAATGGCTGGCTGGATATCGAAGTGAACGGGGAAACAAAGCGAATCGGAATCACTCGTATCCACATGGAAGAAGATGCCGGCAAATTGGTGCACGGTGACGTCTCCGAACTTGAAGATGGATCAGGAGTAGATCTCAACAGGGCCTGCACGCCGCTTCTGGAAGCTGTCTCAGAACCGGACCTGCGTTCGTCCGACGAAGCGGTCAGTTATCTCAAACAACTCCACCGGATCGTAACCTGGCTTGACATCTGCGACGGCAACATGGAAGAGGGAAGCTTCCGCTGCGATGCCAACGTTTCGGTCATGAAGGCAGGATCGGAAAAACTGGGCACCCGCGCCGAAATCAAGAACGTCAACTCTTTCAGATTCGTCAAGCAAGCCATTGATTACGAGATCCAACGCCAGATCGACCTGATAGAGGACGGCGGCTCGGTTGTTCAGGAAACGCGGCTGTTTGACCCCACCAGCGGCACAACCCGCTCCATGCGCAGCAAGGAAGAAGCCCATGATTATCGCTATTTTCCCGACCCCGACCTTGTTCCGCTCGTAATAGATGCCGATTGGGTGCAACGAACGCGCCACGAGTTGCCCGAACTGCCTGAACACAAAAAGCAGCGCTTCATCACCGAATTCAGTATCCCGGAATACGATGCCGAGGTGCTGACCGCCAACCGCCAACTGGCCGAATATTACGAAGAGTGCGTAGCCTGCCATCATAACGGCAAAGCTGTCTCCAACTGGGTCATGGGCGAAGTTACCCGCGGACTGAATGAGTCAGGTCTCTCCATAACTGACTGTCCGGTTACTCCCCGTATGCTGGGGGAACTGCTTAAACTTATCGACAACGGCACTATCTCCGGGAAAATAGCAAAGACAGTTTTTGATGAGATGTGGAAAAGTGGAAAAAGGCCGGGTGATATTGTTGAAGAACGTGGGCTGGTCCAGGTTTCCGACAACGGAGCTATCGAAGCGATCATCGATGAAATCATGGCTAAAAATGCCGGACAGGTAGCAGATTATCGCAGCGGTAAGGACAAACTGTTCGGGTTCTTTGTCGGCCAGGTAATGAAGGCAAGCAAGGGCAAGGCCAATCCGGCTGTGGTAAATGAGTTGCTACTGGAGAAACTGAAGGAATAGGGGAGCGGATGATGAACCCGACCGTAATGATCGTTGATGACGCGCTATTCATGCGTAAAATCTTGCGCGGTATTCTGGAAGAGAATGGCTACCAGGTCATAGCCGAGGCAGCCAGCGGTATCGAGACCATGCGAAGACTGCACGATCATACACCGGATATCATCATACTCGATATCATCCTGCCGGATGCCAACGGCCTCGACCTGCTGAAGTCGATTTTTTCGGCCAGCCCTTCATCCAAGGTTGCAATTTGTTCGGCCATCGGCCAGGAACCGGTTATCCAGAAAGCTCTTGACCTGGGAGCCAGGGCTTTTATCCTGAAACCTTTTACTCCGGAAAAAGTTATCACGACTTTGGAAAGCCTGAAAGGCTGATTCACATGAACATGTCCCAGTATCGGGATCTGTTTGTCTCCGAGTCCCGCAATCACCTTGAGGCATTTAGCAGTCTCATTGTCCGGTTTGAGAATAACCACACTCCGAACATTGTGCATGAGCTTTTTCGCCACGCCCATTCGCTTAAGGGTATGGCAGCCACCATGCAATTCGACAACATTTCCGAGCTGGCCCACAAACTGGAAGACCTGCTGAGCAAGGTCAGAGATGCCGGAATCTCCCCCACTCAAAGTTTGATCGACATTCTCTTGGCGGGAAGCGATCTGCTGAATAGCATGGTAAGGGCAATCGAGGCGGGGGAAAACACCCCGTCGCCGCGCGCTGACGACCTGATCAGCCGGATTAACGGATTCACTTCCGGCAACCACACAACGCCCAAACCGGAGAAGGATGCAGCCCAGCCAGAGTCCCCGCTCCGCCGTCATCAATTCCGTCAGACCGACTCCTTCAAGACCGTACGAGTAAAAACCGAAACACTTGACCGGATGGTTAATATCACCGGCGAGCTTATCACCACGCACCACCGTTTGTCCGATCAATTACGCACCATGCCGGAAACCGGACTGAGCGAACCTCTCGCTCAGCTTTCCTCGCAACTGCGTGAGCTGCGGGATGAAGTTTTCCTGGCACGCATGCTTCCCTTTTCCACTGTATCCGAGCGCTTCCCGCGGTTGGTACGAGACCTTTCCCATAACTTGGAAAAAGAGGTCTCGTTGAGCATCGACGGCGATGAAATTGAATTGGATCGGGGAATTATCGAGAATATCACCGAACCGCTGGTGCATATACTGCGTAACGCAGTCGATCACGGTATGGAGCCTCCCCAAGTCCGCACAGCAGCCGGCAAAACACGTAACGGTCATATTACACTCACCCTGGCACGGGAGAAAGATCACGTTACTATTGCGGTCAGCGACGATGGGCAGGGAATGGATCCGGCCCTGCTGGCTGCCAAGGCCGTTGAAAAGGGGCTGATCAGCACCGAACAGGCTGCGGCCATATCTCCGCAGGAAGCGTATATGCTGATCTGCAATCCCGGTTTCTCCACTGCTGAAACAGTTACCGACGTCTCGGGACGGGGTGTGGGCATGGATGCCGTCAGGAACGCCATTCGCAGCCTGGGAGGCAGCCTTTCCATTGAATCTGAGATCGGCCAGGGAACCAGCTTCCATCTGAAGCTGCCCCTGACCGTTTCCATCATTCAAGCCCTGTTAGTGGAATGCGGAGCGCTAACCGTAGCCTTTTCCGTCAACGCTGTTGACAGAACACTGGAAATAACCCCTCACGACATCTTCGAAAAGGACGGGCAACAGCATTGCACACTCAGTAACGCCCCGCTGCCGCTTGGAAACCTTCATCATATGCTGGGACAACCGGCGCCGGTATCTGTTCCCAACCACATTCCTGTTATTGTTTGTAAAGTCAACGGCAAAGCGATGGGACTCATCGCTGACAGCATCACGGGACAACGGGAAATTTTCGTAAAACCTCTCGGCAACCCTCTTTCGCACCTGAAACATACTACCGGAGGCGCCATAATGGGCAATGGGAGCATCGTCTTTATTATGGATACCAACACCTTTACTTCACCACCATAGGAGTGTACGCTGAATCTCCGGCGGCTCTGCCACCAATGCGGTTGCAATGGCACCGTATATTTTGCGCACTACCCGGCGAAAGTATCAGCGTATTCACCCCACACTACCCCCAGGGATATTGGAGGATTTTGCGTATATGAAACCATCATCAGTATTGAATCGACTTTTTTCTGTAATGCTTCTGCTGCTCTTGAGCGTATGTCCGGCCATTGCTGCCGAAAAGGGAGCTACGTTGCATGACGTTGTGGCTGCCCTGGAAAAGGGATATGCCACACTCCAGGATGTTCAAGCCGACTTCACCCAGAAAACCACTGTCGCAGGCATCAAAAAAGAACAACGCGGCAGCGGCGAAGTCTTCCTGAAACGTCCCGGCACATCCACAGCCATGTTCCGCTTCAACTATACCAAACCAAAGCAACAGATTATATCCAACGGCAAACAGGTCTGGTTCTACCTCCCGGATAACAAGCAAGTCATGGTCTCTCCGGTAAGCGATATGTTCAAGGGAGGCAATAGCATCGCCCTTTCCTATCTTACCGGCATGGGACATGTTTCTCGGGATTTTTCCATAGCCTTTGCCAAGGAGCAGCGGGACAAAAACGGTAATTACCAGTTGGAACTGTATCCTAAAAAAGCCACGCCGGTCCTGACCAAGCTGTTCCTCAGCGTTTCCGCCGAAGCAGTAAACCGCTTTCTCCAACAGGGAGCAGTCAAGGATATCTTTCCAATCGTCTCCTCAATCGTCGTTGACGCCGGCAGCAACGAAACCCGCATTGACTACAGCCATGCCAGAGTCAACAGGGGCATTGACGGCGGAAAATTCAACTTCAAAATCCCGCAAGGGGTTCAAATTATCAAACCATAATGTATTGGAGGGTATAGTCTATGCCGTCATTCGACATTGTTTCAAAGGTTGACATGCAGGAGGTGGATAACGCCGTCAACCAAGCGATCAAAGAAATCGCCCAGCGTTACGATTTCAAGGGGTCAAAGAGCGAGATCAGCCAGGAAAAGGACGCCGTCAAGGTTCTGGCCGATGACGATTTCAAGCTGAAGGCGGTCATCGATGTTCTACAATCCAAATTCCACAAACGCAATATTTCCATCAAAGCACTGCAATACGGCAAGGTCGAGCCGGCCTCGGGCGGCATGATGCGCCAGCTCATCACTGTCCAGCAGGGAATATCCAAGGAAAAAGGCAAAGAGATTATCGCCATCATCAAGGAGTCCAAGCTCAAAGTGCAGGCTCAAATCCAGGAAGATCAGGTGCGGGTAACCGGCAAGAACCGCGATGATCTGCAAAACGCAATTCAACTCCTCAAGGGCAAGGACCTGGATATTGAAATGCAGTTTGTAAACTTCAGGGAATAACGGACATCCATGCCGAATCCCAGCCAGACAGGCCGTTCTCTGCATGAACGGCCTTTTCTGTCACCGTGATACTTGGCAAAACCGGCGTAACACCGGAAGACTGCCCTATTCCGGCTTCAAACCAAAGATGATATCAAGACGGCGAGGAAGAAGGCTACGGAGGCGTACAGATAGTACGTTGAAGGAGCTTCGATGAGCCAACGAAGATAGCACTTTGATTTGGAATTGGAATTACTGATTGTTTTTTCTTTACACGCCGATACGTTTCAGGTACAACCCGCCAGCAGTCGTACAGGCTGATGTATAAGACACAGTCCAGGAGAGGTTATCGTGGAAGTAACTCAAAAGCAGAAAGTCAGCATGGTCAGTCTCGGCTGCCCGAAGAACCTGGTGGATGCCGAAGTAATGCTCGGCGTACTTTCAAAACAGGAGTACGAAATCACCACCGACGAGAAAGAAGCCGATGTGATCATCGTCAACACATGCTCGTTCATTAAAGAAGCAAAACAGGAGAGTATCGACGCTATCCTCGACTTGGCTGAGCGAAAGCACGATGGCCGCTGCCACACCTTGATCGTTTCCGGCTGCCTGCCCCAGCGCTATCAGGAGGAACTGGCCAAAGAGCTTCCCGAGGTGGATATTTTCATCGGCACCGGCGACTATCCCCGGATTGCCGAAATACTGGCGGAAAAAGCGGGGACGAGCGATCAGTTGCGCTACATCGGCGATCCGGATTTCATCTACGATGAAACCCTGCCGCGCCTGAACTCATCGCCTTCCTGGTATTCCTATCTGAAGATCGGCGAGGGCTGCTCAAACTGCTGTTCCTATTGCATCATCCCCACGTTGCGAGGCGCGTACCGTTCCCGGCCACTTGAGGCTCTGGTAGCAGAAGCGGAAAAGCTGGCTCTGCGGGGTGTCAAGGAACTGAACATCATCTCCCAGGACATCACCCGTTATGGCAGCGATCTGGACGACGGCACCACCTTGGAAACACTGCTGCGCCGACTGGCGGCAATCGACGGCATTAAATGGATCCGGCTGTTGTACGCCTATCCAGACGGTATCACCGACAGTTTGATCGAGCTCATTCGCGATGAGCCGAAAATCTGCAAATACCTGGACATCCCGCTCCAACACATCAGCGACCCGGTACTGGCAAAGATGAAACGCCGCAGCAACGAACAGCAGATCAGGACGCTGATCGCCAAGTTGCGCCGGGAAATACCTAATATCGCATTACGCACCTCGCTGATTGTCGGCTTTCCCGGTGAAACAGTTGAAGACTTTAGCGCCCTGATGCAGTTCGTCGAGCAAGCACGCTTTGACCGGCTGGGAGTATTTTGCTATTCTCGAGAAGAGGGTACGCCAGCCGCAACCATGCCGGATCAGGTTTCCGAACGGGTCAAACGGGAACGCTATCGCAAACTGATGCGGGTTCAGGCCCGCCTCTCCTTCCGGCGCAACCGCGATCTGGTCGGGACAACCGAACAGGTTATTGTCGAGGGATACAGCGAAGAGACGGAACTGCTCCTTAAAGGGCGCTCGTCACGCCAGGCGCCAGATATTGATGGCCAGGTGTATATCACCGCCGGCATCGCCGATGTGGGGGAAATCGTTACACTTAAAATCACCGATTCCTCGGACTATGACCTGATCGGAGAAATTTTGGAGACAGCCTAGGCCGTGCAGCGATTGTGCTGACTCCCGGCGTCCCCATTTATCTTGACAACCAGTTTTTTTTTTGCTAGAAGTGCCGCCTTCAAATGCATCCCAACGGCTCATTCTGAAGCATTCAACAGTCCTGGAGCGCGACATGGCAACACAAAGCAATAATAAATGGAATGAAATTACGGACATCCTCCATAAAATGAAGGATGATACTCTGCGTGAAATTCATAAGTCCCTGAAAAGCGGAACCGAAGTTCTCACGATTAACGAACCGAGTGGTGATATCTACGACCAGGCTTCATCCGAGCGTGATCGAGAACTTGGACTACTGCTGGGAGATCGCGAGCGCGAGAAACTGCACGCCATCGATGAAGCGCTCCTGCGCATCAACGAGGGAGAATACGGTATCTGCGAGGAGTGTGAAGAAGAAATTCCCTTGGGACGCCTGAAGGCCATGCCTTTTGCACGGCACTGCGTCAAATGCAAAGCCGATCTGGAGAAGCTGCAGGCCCAGACCAAACGCTTCGAAGAAGATCGCGCTTATCGTGAAATCCCCTTGGGGGCCGAAGAAGAGGAAGCCTAGCGGCTTCTTCTGTTCCGTAACGTCGCCAGCAGCTTCATCAACACTCCTCGCCGCACTTCCATGGCGTCCCGCGGACAAAGTTCACGACAACACCAGCATCGAATACAGCGCCCTTCGTCAATCGAAAGGGCGCTGTTTCGTATGGTAATCACCTGTGGCGGGCAAGCGTCACGGCAAATACCGCAGAGCACACAACGGCCCTTGTCGACAACCGGCCGTGCCGTAAGGTGACGCTTGAGTCCCTTTTTCAGAAATCCGGGTAGCCCGAACTGCACATCCAGCCCTTTGGGAAGCCGGAATGTTTTCCGGCCAAATATTTCCAGGTCAGCTCCGACAACTTCCATCTCTTCCCATTGAACACCTTCAAGCCCCATTCGCTCCGCTTCCCGCTCAATATGCAGCAGATTGGATGGTATCCCTGCCAAATGTCCCGCAAGCACATCCACGGCAAGCGGATTAACCCCGGCGATCAGAGCATTCAGGTTAATCGGATCTCCACTGCCCGGTCCGTCGCCTTCCATGGCAACAATACCGTCCACGATATTCAGGGTCGGCTTTTTCAGCAAATATATTTCCAGCAGCAGGCGCGCAAACTGCATCCGGGAAGTACCGGCCTTGAGATGCCAACCTGCTTTTTCCGTTCCGACCACCGCACCGAAAAGATTTTTCACGGCACAGGTCATGGTCATCATTTCGTGGGTCTTCAGTTTGGGCAGATTGATGACTTTGTCAGCCTCCCAGTAGGCCCGGGCGAGATCGATTCGGCGAAACATGCCTCCCCCCGTAAGTTCAACGGTCTCCTCGAAGGGAGTCAACACAGCGCCACTCTCGAGGGCTGCCAGACCAATACCGGTACGTTCGGCCACACGCTGAAACCCATTAATCCCTGGGCTGTCACCAACCATTACCAAAGCACCGGTTGCGCGAACCAATTCCGCCACAACCCTTACCAGGGTCGGATGAGTAGTCACTGCCTCGTCAGGCGTTTTGGCAGCCAGCATATTCGGCTTGAGCAGCACCCGATCACCAGGCCCGGCAAATGCGCCAATTCCCCCTAACGGCTCCAGCAGCGCCAAAACAGCGTCCCGCAACCGGCCATACTCATAGGTATCAACATACCCGATACTGACCTTCTCTTTCATCGCATGCTCTCTTTCAGAACTGAATCGGATATTCTCAGCAGGCTGGTTTGCGTTCCCACCCACAAGCTTGCACTCTATACCATAGCAAGCATAGCACCAAAATATTTTCAAAGACTATGGGGTTATCTCATTGGTTCATAAGGCATATCATCCAAAATTACTCCGTAATGGTAAACGGTCAATCTCAAAATTAAATCAAAAAAAATGGACAACAAGAAAAAAAGCATTGACTCGTCTGACGGACTGTAGTAAAAGATCAATTCTTCTTCGAGCCGCTAGCTCAGTCGGTAGAGCACCTGACTTTTAATCAGGTGGTCGTTGGTTCGACCCCAACGCGGCTCACCATAAACCCAGAAGAGTTACGATCACGAATCGTGACTCTTCTTTTTTTGGTGTTTGGGGGCATATAGCTTAGCTGGTAGAGCAGCCGACTCTTAATCGGCAGGTCCTTGGTTCGACCCCAAGTATGCCCACCAAAAAAACACACTAGCCACAAAAAAGTGTTGACTAAAATAAAATCTTACGGTATCAGTTAAAGTCTATCGCATCTGCATTGGGCCAAACCGCTTCGGCGGGCCAGATGTGATATTTATAAACGTCCCCTTCGTCTAGCCCGGCCCAGGACACCGCCCTTTCACGGCGGCGACACCGGTTCAAATCCGGTAGGGGACGCCAAAAACAACAAGGTCGCTTTTCTCATAGAGAAGCGGCCTTTTTCATTTGGTACCCATCTGGCATCCCACCCGCCTTCCGAGACGATTTTTTTCAGCTTGCTCAGACACACCTCCTCAAGCTAACCTTTCAGCGCTGCCTTTGCCCGGATAGCAGACAATAGCTATCTGCATTTCACCTTCTGAATTTCCACAATAATGAAACACCCGCAGCAATCTGGCGGCCCATAGAACAGCTTGAACGCCTATCCATAAGTTGTACTTCTCACCACTCACATGCCTTATGGATACAGGTCGCTTGAAAAGTGACGATCTACAGGTAAGCTAAATTAAGATGGTTTTATTTTCGATCAAAATTTCAGGCAAGTCCACGAATCGACACTAAGCCACAACCTTCCCGGGTCTTCGAGTTCCTGCTGTTTGACCGGATATTCCAGAATAGGCCGGTTTTGGTGGCCCAGGTCCGAACTTTACGTCGATTCACACTATTGAGGGATTGCGCCATGAGCGACAAGCAGTTGCAGCAAAACCTGCTGAACGGGAGTCTGACTGAACTTCCTCCTCCAGAAATGGATGCGGACAGCCTGACCAAAGATTTTAAACGCTACTACACCCACTCCTTAGGGCGTGACCGCCATTGCCGCTCGGCTCATTACGCTTATCAGGCACTGGTGCTGATTCTGCGCGAAAGGATTATGGAACGCTGGAAACAAACTCGCTACGCCTATGAGGAAAATAATTGCCGGCGAGCCCATTACATCTCCCTGGAGTACCTCATGGGGCGAGCCTTGGGCAATGCGACACTCAACCTGGGACTGGACGAAAACACCGCCTTAGCCTTGCAACAACTGGGATTGGAGCTGGAAACACTGGCCGATTGCGAAGACGATGCAGGACTCGGTAACGGCGGCCTGGGCCGACTCGCCGCCTGCTTCCTTGACAGTTGCGCCACGCTGCAGTTGCCGGTGACGGGGTATGGCATACGCTATGAATACGGAATGTTCCGGCAGCAGATTATTGACGGAGAACAAGTGGAAATGCCTGACCACTGGTTGCGCAACGGCAACCCCTGGGAGATTGGGCGTCCCGAATACACCCAGAGGGTGAGTTTCGGCGGCCATACTGAGCATCGCAGCGATTCTGCCGGCCGCCTGGCAGTCAGTTGGGCCGACACCAATGACGTATTGGCAATCCCCTACGACGTTCCGGTTCCCGGATACAAAAACGGCACCGTCAATACGCTGCGACTGTGGAAGGCTGCGGCTACCGACGAATTCGACTTGGGTGAGTTCAATGCCGGTTTCTACCCCGAGTCAGTAGCATCCAAGAACACAGCCGAGCAAATCACGCTGGTGCTTTATCCCAATGATTCCAGCGAGAACGGCAAGGAACTGAGACTGCGCCAGCAGTACTTCCTGGCATCGGCCAGCCTTCAGGACGCCCTGGCCCGCTGGGTGGGAATCCACGGCAATGATTTGTCACGATTTGCGGAAAAGAATGTCTTCCAACTGAATGACACCCACCCCAGTTGTGCCGTGGCTGAGCTGATGCGGCTTTTGATGGACAAGCACAGCCTGGGATGGGAACAGGCGTGGGAGATTACCTCCCATACCATGGCCTACACCAATCACACCCTGCTGCCGGAAGCGCTTGAGAAATGGCCGGTGCGGCTTTTCCGGCAGCTTTTACCGCGGCTCTTGGAGATTATTTTCGAGATCAACGCTCGTTTCCTGGCCGAGGTGGCCCGCCGCTGGCCAGGCGACATCGACCGGCTGCGACGGATGTCCCTGATCGAAGAAGGTCCCGAACCAATGGTAAGGATGGCCTATTTGGCCATTGTCGGCAGCTTCTCGGTGAACGGAGTGGCTGCCCTGCATTCCCGCCTCTTGGCTGAAGGGATGTTCCGCGACTTTTTCGAGCTTCGGCCGCACAAGTTCAACAACAAAACAAATGGCGTCACCCCACGGCGCTGGATTGCTCGCTGCAACCCTGGCCTGGCAGGGCTTCTGAACGAGACCATCGGCACAGGTTGGGATATCGACCTTGATCGGCTGCGCAACCTGTTGCCGTTCGCTGAAGAAAGCGCTTTCCGCGAGCGCTGGCGTCAGGTAAAGCAGACCAACAAGGAACGCCTGGCAGCGCTGGTGGCCGATGTATGCGGCGTTGATTTCAACCCGCAGGCGCTCTTCGATGTGCAAGTCAAACGGATCCATGAGTACAAGCGCCAATTGCTCAACGTCATGCACGTAATCCACCTTTACGACCGGATCAAGCAAGGGAATGCCGCCAACTGGACTCCCCGTTGCGTACTCATCGGCGGCAAGGCTGCTCCGGGTTACTTCATGGCCAAACGGATCATCAAGCTGATCTGTAACGTGGCAAAAGTAATCAACGCAGATCCCCAGGTCTCTCCCTTACTGCAACTGGTCTTTTTTCCCGACTACCGGGTCACGGCCATGGAGACCATCGCCCCGGGAACCGATCTTTCGGAACAGATCTCCACTGCCGGTAAAGAGGCTTCCGGCACCGGCAACATGAAGTTCATGATGAACGGAGCCGTTACCATCGGCACCCTGGACGGCGCTAATATCGAAATTCTTGAAGAAGTGGAAAAAGAAAACTTCTTCCTCTTCGGCCTGAGCGCCGAGGAGGTGGAAAAACAGCGGCACGCCTACGAGCCTGAGGCGATCATCGCTGACGACGAGGCGTTGGCCAGAGTGATCCATCTTCTGGCGAGCGGCCACTTCAGCCAGTTCGAGCCGGGGATATTTGACCCCATCGTGGACTCCATAAGAAGCCCTTCAGACCCTTGGCTGATCGCCGCAGATTTTCGCAGCTATGTAGATGCGCAGAACCTGGCCGCACACGCCTTTCAGGACAGGGAGAGATGGACATTGATGAGTATCCGCAACACCGCCTGTAGCGGCCGGTTCTCCACCGATCGTACGATACGCGAATATAACGACGAAATCTGGCATCTGCCGCAGGTGCCTGTTAAGGGGGCGTAAAAAACCATGAGGAACGAGTACAATTCGGTGACAAATTCTTTAGGGAAAGGATTCGACCAAACAGGAACTCCGTAAAGAAATTTTGTGCGAATGGCTTCCCGGCTCACCTCATTCAAGACAATAAAGCAAAAATTGCACACATTTAATATCACCACAAATACACATCGTATTTCCTCCAACACAACAGCCAACCTCAACAGACTTTTCTTGTATTATCTAGAATTTTAAGATAAATAAGAAATTTACGTCTGCTTTGGGATTCAGATTCCCCGACCACCCTTTTGCGGGAAAACGTCACGAAAACAGCGCGCTTCGTCCCCCCTTTCCGCCCTGGTTCATGCTTGCAGAATCTGTTGTACAAATTTGTGCCGGTGACAGGAGATACACGTTTGATGCCGTTTCAGCCACAGGGCAATGCCATATCGGAGCGCAGTTTTCTCGGATGGTGCCAACCTACTTCATCATCTCATTCTCACCCTGAAACTACCATATCCGCAGCGCTTCGCCTGCTCCATCAGCCCGTGTGTATTGCCGACGACAACGGAAATCCGATCACTTTGTCCAACGCAAAAATAGTGTCCGACAAAGGGCCATCAACATCCGGCGCCCTGCCTCTCATCGGTTTTGTGCCACCCTGCCTCCCCGAAAACCTGGGTGATCCAGCCTTCTGCAAAGAACTGGGAATCCGCTATCCCTATCTGGGCGGGTCCATGGCCAAGGGAATCAGCTCGGTTGCCATGGTAGAAGAGCTGGGAAAAGCAGGCATGCTCGGTTTTTTCGGAGCAGCCGGCCTGACACTCCCGGATGTGGAAGCAGCGGTTGATCGTTTATCGGCAGGAAATATTCCCTTTGGCTGCAACCTGATTCACTCGCCCCACGAACCGGAACTAGAGCAAGCCCTGGTCGAGATGTACCTGAAAAAGAGAGTTCGGCTGATCGAAGCTTCAGCTTTCCTTAAGCTGACCTTGCCGCTGGTACGCTACCGTATACACGGTATCCACCGCCGTACCGATGGAAGCGTCTGCACTCCGAACCGGATTATTGCCAAGATTTCGCGCGAAGAGCTGGCAGCCAGATTCTTTGCGCCGCCACCCGAAGCATTTTTGCGGGAACTGCTGGCAAACGGTGAAATCACTGCCGAACAGGCGGAACTGGCTACCCGGATTCCCATGGCCCAGGAGATTACTGCCGAAGCCGATTCAGGAGGCCACACCGATAACCGCCCCGCGAACGCCCTGTTTCCCACTATTGCCTCCCTGGCTGCCCGTATGGAAGCAGAACACGGCTACGATCTGAAGCTGCGTGTCGGACTGGGAGGAGGCATCTCCACTCCTGCTGCAGCGGCATCAGCCTTTATCATGGGGGCTGCCTATGTCATGACCGGCTCCATCAACCAGGCCTGCGTCGAATCCGGCACCTCGGACGAAGTTCGCGCCATGCTGGCAGAGACACGCCAAGCGGATGTGACCATGGCCCCATCCGCCGACATGTTCGAAATGGGAGTCAACGTACAGGTCCTCAAGCGCGGAACCATGTTTCCCATGCGCGCCGCAAAACTCTACGAGATCTACCGAGCCTGCTCAAGCCTGGAAGACATCCCGGTCGCAGAGCGGGAAAAGCTGGAAAAGACAATCTTCCGCGCACCTCTGGAAGATATCTGGAAAATTACCCGCGACTATTTTCTTCGCCGTGCCCCCCAGCAGGTCCAACGCGCCGAACAGGACCCCAAGCACCGCATGGCGCTTGTTTTCCGCTGGTACTTGGGACAAGCGGCCCATTGGTCGAAAAACGGCGACCCAGCGCGCAAGATCGATTACCAGATCTGGTGCGGGCCAGCCATGGGTTCCTTTAACGAATGGGTTGCCGGTTCTTTTCTGGAAGCCCCTGCCCGTCGAACCATCAAAACAGTTGCACACAATATCCTTTTCGGCGCCGCGCTGCTGACGCGCGCCACAATTCTTCGCTGCCAGGGCGTCCCGATTCCACAGGATGTCCTGCAGATGAAACCGCTCGAACTCGCACAGATCAAGGAGTATCTATCAAGGTGAATGCGCACGATCGTAAACCGTCCCCTTCCGGCAATTCCGTACCACTGGCAATTATCGGCATTGGCTGTCTCTTCCCCCAGGCAGACGACCAGCAAAGCTATTGGTCGAACATAACAGAGGGAATTGATGCCATCACCGATATTCCGTCCACTCATTGGAAGGTTGCGGATTATTACGACGAAGATCAGAAGAGTCCCGATCGTACCTATGGCAAGCGAGGCGGTTTCATCTCACCGGTTGACTTCAATCCCATGGAGTACAACATCCCCCCCAATGTCCTTGAAGCCATCGATACTTCACAGCTTTTGGGCATGATTGCCGTTGGGCAGGCACTTAAAGATGCCGGTTACGGCCCGGAGCGGGAGTATGATCGGAGCAAAGCCAGCGTCATACTGGGCGTTACCGGTACGCTTGAGCTGGTAATCCCCTTGGGGGCAAGGCTCGGCCACCCCATCTGGAAACAGGCACTCAAGGAAGCTGGAGTAGACCAGAGTGTTGCCGATGACGTGGTGCAGCGCATCTCCGATGCCTACGTGCCTTGGCAAGAAAACTCCTTTCCCGGCCTGCTCGGCAATGTTGTAGCCGGCCGGATCAGCAAACAATACGACTTGGGCGGCACCAACTGTGTGGTGGACGCAGCCTGCGCCAGTTCTTTCAGCGCCCTGCACCTGGCTGCCATGGAACTTGCCACCGGTAAGTCCGACATGGTTATCACCGGCGGAATCGACACGTTCAACGACATTTTCATGTACATGTGTTTCAGCAAGACTCCGGCCCTTTCCCCCACCGGCAGCATCAAGCCATTCGACTCCTCGGCGGACGGCACCATTCTGGGCGAAGGCTTGGGAATTGTGGTTCTCAAACGGCTTGCCGATGCCGAGCGTGACGGCGACAAGATTTATGCGGTGATTCGCGGAATCGGTTCCTCCAGCGACGGCAAAGGAGACGCCATCTATGCGCCCAGTGCTTCCGGCCAGAAAAAAGCATTGCTGGACGCCTATGACCGCGCAGGAATCACCCCGGACACCATCGGTCTGATAGAAGCGCACGGCACCGGCACCAAAGTCGGTGACGTTGTTGAAGTCAACGCTCTGCGTGATGTATTCGGCGAAGCGGCAACTCCCTGGTGTTCGCTCAGCTCGGTCAAGTCGCAAATCGGCCATACCAAAGCAGCGGCTGGAGCCGCTGGTATGATCAAAACTGCCCTGGCGCTGCACCACAAGGTGCTGCCCCCCACCATCAAGGTCCGCAATCCGCTCAAGGAAGTAACCACCGGAGCAACGCCCTTCTACCTGACAACCGAAAAACGCCCTTGGCTTCCCCATGGAGAAGCTCCTCGTCGCGCCGGGGTCAGTGCCTTCGGCTTCGGCGGTTCCAACTTCCACCTGGTACTCGAAGAGTATCGGCCAGCCAAGGAAGCAACCGAATGGAACGGCCATGTCCAACTAATCACCTTTTCCGGCACGGATGCCGTTGAACTGGAAACAGCCCTCACCAACCTTTCAGTCACCGGGTCTTGGAACGACCTCAGAAGCGCCGCCGCTGCCAGCCGGACATCGTTCGATCCCATTGCCCCCTGCCGCCTGGCATTGGTGGTTGAACGCAGCCAGACCCAACTGGGCACGCTCGTTTCCAATGCCCGGACAATGCTCAAGAAAAACCCGCACAGCGCCTGGAACACACCGGACGGCGCCTTCTTTGCCTGCGGCAAAAAAGCGGGCAGCCTTGCCATGCTTTTCCCCGGCCAAGGCGCCCAGTATACCGGCATGCTCAGGGATCTGGTCTGCCGTTTTCCCCAGGCACTTGAAACTCTTACCGCCGCAGACAGCGGCTTCCATTTCACCGACAATGAACTACTCTCCGACCTGATCTATCCGGCCAGCGCCTTTGACGATGCAAGCCGGGAACGCCAGGAAGAAGCCCTGCGGGCAACCCAGGCTGCCCAACCGGCCATCGGCGCAGTCAGCCTGGCTGCCCTGAAGATCCTGGCAGCATTTGATATACTTCCCGAAGCGGTAGCAGGCCATAGTTATGGAGAGTTGACCGCTCTCCACGCCGCAGGATGTTACGACGAGACGGAACTCCACGAACTTTCCCGCTTGCGCGGCCACCTGATGGCCGAAGGAACCGGCGACAAGGGCAGCATGCTGGCAGTGCAGGCGCCCTTGGCTACAGTAGAGAACATCATTGCGGAAGCGAAACTCGACCTGGTGATCGCAAATCGCAACGCCCCACTACAGGCAGTCCTATCAGGAAGCAGTGCCGAAATCGAGCGAGCCGTCACCGTCTTTGCCAACCAGAACCTCAACGCCAAGCAACTTCCGGTAGCAGCCGCCTTCCACAGCAGCCTGGTTGCCGATGCCGCTGTCCCTTTCCTGAATGCACTCGGAGACATGGAATTCAAGCCTGCCCGCATGCCGGTTTACGCCAACAGCACCGCTGCAACGTACCCAACCGACGCGGCTCAGGCCAAGTCCCTGCTGGCAAACCAGCTTGCCCGGCCAGTGGAGTTCGTCGCCGAAATCGAGGCCATGTACGCTGCAGGCATGCGCACCTTTGTTGAGGTTGGGCCCGGCGCCCGGCTTACCGGCCTGGTTTCGGCCATTCTCGGCGAGCGTGATCACGTAGCTCTGGCACTAGATGCCTCGGCAGGCAAACGCTCCGGCATGGCCGACCTAGCCCGCACCTTGGCGCGCTTGGCCGTGCTTGGCCACTCCGTTCGCCTGACCGCATGGGATGGCGACTATCAGCCGCCTGTTGCGACCGGAAAAAAACCGGCAATGACCATACCAATTTGCGGCGCCAACTATATAAAACCGAAACCACAGCGGCCACCACTGGCTCAGCCGCGTCCGGCACAGACTCCCGCTCCGGCATCCACATCAGTTCCGCTTCCGGCGACAATCGCACCTGCCATCGCTCCACAACCGGCGTCCCATACCACCGCCACACCGGCCCCAGCGCCCCAGTTCCCGGTCCCCGGTCCCCAGCCTCTGTCAGTTTCCCGGGATGCACTGGTGGAATCGCTACGCATAACCAGGGAAGGCATGGCAGTCCTGCATAAGATGCAGGAGGAAACCGCCCAACTCCATCGGCGCTTCCTGGAAGGCCAGGAAACCGCTAGCCGCACCATTCAGACGTTGTTGGAACAGCAACACACCCTTCTGCAGGGTGGGACAAGTTTTCCTGTGCACCAGACCATTGCGGCTCCAGCAATCACGTCCCCGCAACCAGTACCCGTCGCTACCCCGGTCACAGCACAGACACCTCCGGCCATTATTGCAGCGCCAACACCCGTTCCCGGCAATAATGGCACCGAAACCCTGTTGGCAGTGGTCAGCGAAAAAACCGGCTATCCGGTAGAAATGCTCGAACTGGAAATGGGCATGGATTCGGACCTAGGCATCGACTCCATCAAACGGGTTGAGATCCTCTCCGCGCTTCAGGAACGACTCCCCGGAGCACCCGCCATCGGTCCCGAGCATCTGGGCACACTGCGCACGCTGGGTGAGATCGCGGCACACTTGGCGGCCGGTGCAACTCCGGTCGCAGCTACCATCCAAATCGCCAATGCCACGTCAGCCCTTTCCTCAACCACTGTCACCGAAACCCTGCTGGCGGTAGTCAGTGAAAAAACCGGCTATCCGGTGGAAATGCTCGAACTGGAAATGGGCATGGATTCGGATCTGGGCATCGACTCCATCAAACGGGTCGAGATCCTCTCCGCGCTTCAGGAACGACTCCCCGGAGCACCCGCCATCGGTCCCGAGCATCTGGGCACGCTGCGCACACTAGGTGAGATAGCGGCACATCTGGCGGCTGGGGCAACTCCGGTCGTACCCTCGCCCCAAACCGGCAATGCCACATCAGCCCTTTCCTTAACAACTGTCACCGAAACCCTACTGGCGGTAGTCAGTGAAAAAACCGGTTATCCGGTAGAAATGCTCGAACTGGAAATGGGCATGGATTCGGATCTGGGTATCGACTCCATCAAACGCGTCGAGATCCTCTCCGCACTTCAGGAACGACTCCCCGGAGCGCCCACCATCGGTCCCGAGCATTTGGGCACGCTGCGTACCCTGGGCGAGATAGCAGCACATCTGGCAGCCAGCGATACTCCCGTAGCAGCATCTACGGAACAATCCGCCGCCCCTACGACACCGGTACAAAAAGCTGAGCCTGCCAACAGCGCAGCGCCGGTCAACCGCAGCACCATTGTACCTGTACCGCTCGACAGCGCAGCCACCCCAATCGCCTTAACAACTGATGGGGAAATCTGGGTGACTGATGACGGTTCCTCCTTCTCCACAGATCTTCGCGACCTGCTGGCAAGCAACGGCCGCACAGTCCGCCTGCTGGCCGTGGAAGACGCCCAGGACATCGCACCAACGGCGGATATCGCCGGGCTCGTCATCGTCGCACCAGCTGCAGGAACCGATGACTCTTTCCTTGAACAAGCCTTCCTGCTGCTGAAGAGCGTAGCCCCCACCCTGCGCCGGGCAGGCGCAACCGGAGGCGCACTGTTCACAACCATTTCCCGCCTGGACGGTTCCTTTGGCTGTAACGCCGGAACCGAACTCTGCGATCCGCTCTCCGGCGGTCTGGCCGGTTTGATAAAAACCGCTGCCCGCGAATGGTCCGAAGTAACGTGCAAGGCCATTGACCTGGGACACTTCACCACCCCAGGCGCCGCTGCCCGCGCCGTTGCCGACGAATTGCTGCTCAGCGGACCGGTTGAAGTTGGGCTTACCCCATCGGGACGCATGGCTCTGGACCTGATCGCCCTGCCACCGCTGCAAACTCCCCAAATGCCGCCTATCCAGGCAGGGGAAGTTGTTGTGGTAACCGGAGGAGGCCGAGGGGTAACCACGGAAGCCGCCGTAGCTTTGGCACAGGCGTATCGCCCCTTGCTTGTTCTTCTCGGCAGAAGCCGCCTGCAAGCTGACGAACCGGCCTGGCTGACGAACCTTACCGATGAAGGTCAGATCAAACGGGCCATTCTGGAACACGCAACCGAAAAGCTTCATCCCAAAGCCATCGAAGAGCAGTACCGGGCACTGATGGCGGGCCGTGAATTGCGCGCCACCCTGGCAAGGGTCGAAGCTGCCGGAGGCAGAGCGCTCTACTGTTCCGCGGATATTCGCGACAGTCAGGCAGTCAACGATCTGTTGCAACGAATCCGCCAAGATCACGGCCCCATCCGGGGCATCATTCACGGCGCAGGCGTTCTGGCCGACCGTCTGATAACGGACAAAACCCTGGAACAGTTCGCCATGGTCTATGGCACCAAGGTAGGGGGCCTGCGCTCGCTGCTTGACGCCACTGCCGGAGACGAGCTGCGTTTCATTGCCCTGTTCGCTTCCACCACCGGACGTTTCGGCCGTTCCGGTCAGGTGGACTACGCCGTGGCAAACGAAGTCCTCAACAAGCTGGCCCAGGCCGAATCACGCCGCCGCGCCGGCTGCCGCAGCGTCAGTATCAACTGGGGACCGTGGGATGGCGGCATGGTCACCCCGGCCCTGAAAAAAGTCTTTGCCGGAGAAGGCATCGGCTTGATCGGGCTTGCCGAAGGCGGAGAGTTGCTGATCCGGGAAATCGCCGCCATGGATGCGCCGGTGGAGGTAGTCGCCATGGCCGCCACCACCCAGGAAGCATTGGCGCTCCCCAAACCGGCGTCAGCGAAACAACTCTCGGAAGCATTCAGCCTGACCCTCACCGTTGACGATTACCCTTTTCTCCGTTCCCATGTCATGGACGGCAAAGCAGTGCTCCCCATGGCCATAATTGTGGAATGGCTTTCCCATGGCGCGCTGCACGACAACCCCGGTTTCCGCTTCCACGGCTTCAACGACCTGCGTATCTGCAAAGGGGTTGTGTTCAAACATACCGCACCCTACAACGTGCGGATCATGGCCGGGCGCGCCGAAAAACGCGACTCGCTCTATAATGTTACGGTGGAACTGATCGGCGCAGGCTACGAAGGCCGTCCCATGCTGCACGCCAGGGGCGAAATCGTTCTGGCCAGAAAACTCCCCGAGGGAATCCGCTCCATTCCCGACCCTCCGGCAGCCCCCTATACGCCGCACAACGGCAGAATTTACGACCCGCAACGCCTGTTCCACGGCCCGGACCTCCACGGCATCGAACAGGTAGACTGTTGCTCTGCAAAGGGGGTTTCTGCCTTGGTCAAGGCAGCCCCGCAGCCAGCCAATTGGATCAGGCAGCCTTTCCGCAGCGACTGGATCAGTGATCCCCTGTCCATGGATAGCGCTTTCCAACTCATGATCTTGTGGAGCTTCGACCGTTTCGGCGCCGGTTCCCTGCCCTGTTTTGCGGGACGCTACCGCCAATACCATGACCGGTTCCCTGCTGACGGAGTCCAGGTAGTGATTCGCGTCACCTCGGAGCGCGAACATGGCGCTACCGCCGACATGGAATTCCTTGACCGGAATACGGGAAAACTGGTGGCCCGCCTGGAAGGATACGAGTGCATCATCGATCCGTCGCTGGCGCATGCTTTTCAGCACAACCAACTGTCCCAGGCGAACCCCAACACCCTGAGAGCTGCCTAGGATGCATCAATCATCATCTGTCGCAATTGTAGGGATTGGCGGCATCTTTCCCGATGCCCCGGATCTTGCCCGCTTCTGGGATAATATTCGCCAGGCGAAAAGCGCCGCGCGGATAGCGCCGGAAGGACGATGGCATATCCCGGCCAAAGCCGCCTATCACCCCGAGGTAGGCAAGACCGACCATGTTTATTCGAAATACGGTTGCTTCATCGAAGAAATTCCCCCACTGACCGCACTGTCCGGCCTGGCTCCGGGATTCGAAGCGCCCACCGGCCTGGACCCGCTCTTTCACCTCCTACTCCACGCGGGAAAGCGCGCCTTTGACGATGGCATCACCGAACCGCTGGATCGCTCCCGTATCGGCGTCATCATCGGCAATCTGGCCCTGCCCAGCGAAACATCCGCCCAACTTGCCCGGCAATGGCTCGGCAAAACCTTTGAGGAAAAGCTCCTCGGGCATGCTTCCACACGGACCGATATCAACCCGATCAACCGCTACGTGGCCGGACTACCGGCCGGTCTGCTGGCTCATGCGCTCGGCCTGGGCGGAGGAAGCTGTACCCTTGATGCAGCCTGCGCATCTTCGCTCTACGCCATCAAGCTTGCCTCCGATGAGTTGCTCTCAGGCCGCGCCGACGCCATGCTGACCGGCGGCCTCTCCCGTCCCGACCCGCTCTATACCCAGATGGGCTTTTCCCAACTGCGCGCGCTGTCGCGACGCGGCATCTGCTCCCCCTTTGACGCTTCCGGCGATGGCCTGGTGGTGGGCGAAGGAGCCGGGATATTCCTGCTCAAACGAACCGAGGACGCCCTGGCCCACGGTGATAGAATCTACGGTATCATCAGGGGTATCGGCCTGACCAACGACGTGGGAGGCAGTTTGCTGGCTCCCCTTTCGGAAGGCCAGTTGCGTGCCATGCGCAGTGCCTACACCAAAGCTGGCTGGGACCCGCAGGATGTGGATCTGATCGAATGCCATGCAACCGGCACCCAGGTTGGAGACGCCACCGAAGTAGCCAGCCTGCGGGAACTGTGGGGCACTGCCCGACCACAGGGGAATCCCTGCATCATCGGCTCGATCAAGTCCAATATCGGCCATCTTTTGACCGCCGCTGGCGCAGCCGCCCTGACCAAGGTGCTGCTGGCCATGGCCGAGGAGCACCTTCCCCCCACTGCCAATTTCAGCGCGCCCCAGCCGGGGATGGACCTTGATAACAGCCCCTTCAGGGTACTGACGGAAGGAATCGCCTGGGAACGCCGGGGCAATGGCATTCCCAGGCGGGCAGCAGTCAGCGCCTTTGGATTTGGCGGCATCAATGCCCATTTGCTGTTGGAGGAATGGCTGCCGGAAAGCGGACACGCCCGTCAGTCAAAACATGAGCAGAAAACGAAAACACGCGTCCCGGTGGCGATAGTCGGCATGGATGCCCGCTTCGGCCCCTGGCAGTCGTTGCGCTCCTTTCAGGAACGGGTTTTAGGAGATTCGTCGCAGACCACCCCGACTCCCCCGACAAAATGGTGGGGTACACGGGAAAGCGCCTGGTTCAATGAACAGAACCTGCAACAAACTCCTTTCAACGGCTTCTACATTGATGAAGTAGCGGTTGCTGCCGAACAGTTCCGCATACCGCCCCGCGAGATCGAGGAGATGCTGCCGCAGCAGATCATGATGCTCTCGTCAGCGGCAGCAGCCATGGCCGACGCTGGCCTTGACCGCGAAGATAATCTGCGGGCAGGGGTCTTTGTCGGAATTGCCCTGGATCTGAACAGCACCAATTTCAGCTTCCGCTGGTCCCTGACCGAACAGGCCGCAACCTGGGCCAAAGAGATGGGGCGGGAGTTGTCAGCGGAAGAACTGGCTACCTGGACTACACAACTGCGGGATGACGCCGGTCCGCCCCTGACCGCCAACCGCACCATGGGCGCCCTGGGCAATATCGTAGCCAGCAGGATTGCACGGGAATTCAGGGTTGGGGGGCCGAGTTTCGCCCTTGCCAGTGAAGAAAATTCCGGCATCCGCTCCCTGGAAACGGCACTACGCATGCTTCAATCGAATGAGATCGATCGGGCAGTGGTGGGAGCAGTGGACCTTGCCGGTGACCTGCGCGCAGTTCTGGGACAACATGCCGGAAGGCAATTTTCACGCTCAGGCCGAGGACTCCCCTTTGATCAACGGGCAGATGGCGCACTTGTGGGCGAAGGAGCCGCCTGTGTCGTTCTCAAGCGCCTCGATGATGCGGAGCGGGACGGCGACCGGATCTATGCGGTCATCCGCGGGATCGGCAGTTCCGGCGGCACCACAACCGTGCCGAACCAGGACACCTATTACCAAGCTCTGGAGCGGGCTTACAACGATGCCGGGACCAACCCGGCCACTGTCGCTTATGTGGAGGCGCACGCCAGCGGTCACCCTGCCGAGGACCGCATGGAAGCCGCCGCCCTGGCGACCTTTTTCGGGACAACACCAACGGATGACGCCCCTCCACGCAAAGAGCGATCCTGCGCCGTTTCCAGCATTGCCGCCGATATCGGTCACAGCGGCGCCGCCTCTGGTCTGGCCTCCCTGGTGCGGGGATGCCTGGCCCTGTATCAGGAAATAATCCCCCCCTGCCGCGGCATGGAAACTCCCTGCCAGGAGCTTTCCGGTCCCGGCCCGCTCTACCTTCCCCGGTCTCCGCGTTACTGGCTCCGCAACCGGGCCGAGGGGCCGCGCCGGGCCGGTGTCAGCGCCTTTGGCATGGATGGCGGTTGCAGTCACGTGGTTCTGGAGGGATGGAATCCTCCTCCGCCCCGGTTTGAGGCGGAACGTATCGCACCGCTCGGAGCTGGGTCGGAATTTCTTTTCTCCGTCTACGGCGAAAGCCCGGCCGACCTGACCCGGGGACTTGACTTGCTGCGTCAACGCGCTGCCCATACAACGGATAACAGTCTGGCAACAGTGGCGCGCGATTGGTTCAGCCGCGCCGAAACACATACTACTGAAACAACTCTGCTCCCCCGCGCCCTGGCTTTGGTCGCCCGCAACCGGGATGAGCTTGTGGCGCTTATCGACCTGGGAAAACAGATGCTTGCATCAGGCAGTTCCCCTGCGGAGCTCCTGGCCCACCCTGCCCTGCATGACCGGCTGTTCTATTCCTCCGCGCCGCTCGGGCTTGAGGGGAAAATTGCCTTTATCTTCCCCGGCTCCGGAAACCATTACCCCGGCATGGGCATGGAGCTTTCCTGCCGCTGGCCGGAGATATTCCGCAATCAGGACGAAACCAACCTCTACCTGCGCAGCCAGTTTCAACCGGAACGGTTCTGGAACGGAACGCCCCTTGCGGAAATCAACGATGACCACCGGGCCGTCATCTTCGGCCAGGTTGCCATTGGCTGTGCCGTCAGCGATCTGGTGCGGAGCTTCGGCGTCGAGCCGCAGGCTGCCATCGGTTACAGCCTGGGTGAATCGGCGGCCCTGTTTGCCCTGGGCGCCTGGCACGACCGGGACGGCATGCTGACCCGCATGCACAATTCGACGCTCTTCACGCATGATATGGCCGGTGAATGCCGGGCTGCTCAGCGTGCCTGGGGTCTGGCCGAAGGAAGCCGGATTGATTGGAGCATTGGCGTTGTCGCAGCTCCTGCGCCGGAGGTACGCAATGCTCTGGAAGGAATGCCGCGGGTCTATTTATTGATCATCAACACCCCGGATGAATGCGTAATCGGTGGCGACTCCGATGGCGTCAAACAGGTCGTGGAACGGCTCGCCTGCCGCTTCTTCCCCCTTCACGGAGTGACCACGGTTCACTGCGATGTAGCTCGGGAAGTTGCCGTGCCCTACCGGCAGCTACATCTTTTCCCAACCACTCCGCCGGCAGGAATCCGTTTCTACAGCGGCGCAAGAAGCACTGCTTACGAACTCAATCGTGAAAGCGCGGCTGATTCAATCCTGGCCCAAGCAGTGGAGGGCATCAACTTCCCAGCCACCATCGAACAGGCCTATAGCACTGGAGTTCGACTGTTCCTCGAAATGGGGCCGGGAAGTTCCTGCAGCAGAATGATCAGCCGCATCCTGGAAAACCGCCCGCACCTGGCCAGATCCATCTGCCATCAGGGACAGGATCCCATCTCGGGGCTATTGCGGCTTCTGGCGCAATTGGTGGCGGAACGGGTGCCGCTGGACCTGTCGCCCTTGTTTGTTGCGTCGGCTGAAAAACTTTTCGTTTCAACAAAAAAATCCATGGTGCGCGTCCTCTGTGGGGGGATGCCATTCCAGCCATCGCTTCCGCCGCGCCGGGCTCCGGTCGTTTCCGAACCCTCTGTTGTTCTCCCTCCCCTTCAAAGAGAGGGCCGGGGTGGACATGGGGTAGAATCTGGAGTATCCGCTCAGCAGCAACATCAACCACCCTCTCGCCCTAATGGAGAGGGGACTGCAGTACCTTCTCCACCCGTGAGCGCGGACTTATCGCCTCTTGAGCAGGTCATACGCGACTTTGCCGCAGCCCAGCAGGCACGCCTCAAGGCCCATGAAGCCTACCTGCGGGTTTCGAAAAACCTGACCGGCGCCATGGTCCAGGCCCTGCAACTCCAGGTTTCTCTCCAACAGGCGCTGGGGGATGAAGGAGTGCCGCTGGACAGAGTAACAGCAACCTCCCTCATCTCCCGGATACCGACCGATACTCTCCCTCCCCTTGAAGGGGGAGGAACACCCGGCCTGAGAGTCGCAAGTGCGCCCCTTCATCCCGCACCTGCTGCTCCCTGTGCATTCGACCGCACCAAGTGCCTAGAGTTTGCCCGCGGCAGTGTCAGCCGCATGCTTGGCCCCGATTTTGCCGACGTGGACCATTTCCCCACCCGGGTGCGCCTGCCGGATGAACCGCTGATGCTGGTGGACCGGATCGTCACCCTGGAGGGTAAGGCCAAATCAATGACCAGCGGACGGGTGGTGACCGAGCACGACATCCATGCCGGAGCCTGGTACCTGGATGGCGGCCGAATCCCCACCTGTATCGCTGTTGAAGCCGGCCAAGCCGACTTGTTCCTCTCCGGCTACCTGGGGATCGACTTCATTACCCGCGGCCTAGCGGTCTACCGCCTGTTGGACGCCGTGGTTACCTTTCACCGTGCACTTCCCAAACCGGGAGAAACGATCCGCTATGATATCCGCATCGAGCGTTTCTTCCGCCAGGGAGATACCTATCTGTTCCGTTTCCGGTTTGACGCCACTGTCAACGGAGAACCTCTGCTGACCATGCAGGACGGCTGTGCTGGGTTCTTTACCAGCCAGGAACTGGATGCCGGAAAAGGTATCGTACGACCGGCCATTGATCTGCGCCCCACCAAAGGAAATCGCCCTGCTGACTGGCGCGAACTGGTACCCATGGTGCGCGAAGGATACAACGCCGGCCAGCTTGGCCGCCTGAGGGCCGGCGATCTGGGCGGCTGTTTCGGCCCGGACTTTGGTTCTCTTGGTCTGACGCACCCCCTGACCATTCCCGGCGGGGTAATGGAGATGGTTCACCGGGTCCAGGAAATAAATCCTGAGGGCGGGCGTTACGGACTCGGCCAGATCATAGCAGAAGCGGATATTCACCCCCATGACTGGTTCATCACCTGTCATTTCGTGGATGACCGGGTCATGCCGGGAACCCTGATGTACGAGTGCTGCATGCACACCCTGCGGATCTTCCTGCTGCGCATGGGTTGGGTGGCCGAAGCCGGGCAGGTGGCATGGGAACCGGTTCCAGGCGTGGCAAGCAGGCTCTGCTGCCGGGGCCAGGTACTGGAGACCACCAGAATGGTCACCTACGAAGTTACCATCCGCGAACTGAGCTACGGTCCCGAACCCTACGCCATCGCCGATGCCCTGATGTACGCCGATGGAAAGCCGATCGTGGAAATCACCAGCATGTCGGCGCGCCTCTCCGGCACCAGCCGGGAGAAGCTGGAAGCGCTGTGGCAGAAAAGCGCCTCTTCCTCTGCTACCGCTCATTTTCCTAGTGTTGTTGGCGATGATGTCCGCAAACCGGCCATTTACACCAAACAGCAGATCATGGCCTACAGCAACGGCAATCCCTCCGAAGGATTCGGCGAACCGTACCGCATCTTTGACAGCGAGCGCAAAATTGCCCGCCTGCCCGGCCCCCCTTTCCAGTTCATGGACCGGATCACCGATGTTCAGGGCGAACCGTGGCGCATGGTTGCCGGAGCCCGGACAGAGGCCCAATACGATATTCCGCCCGATGCCTGGTATTTTGCTGCCGAACGCCAGCAGCGCATGCCCTTTGCGGTATTGTTGGAAGCAGCCTTGCAACCGTGCGGCTGGCTGGCAGCCTACGTTGGTTCGGCCCTGACCACCCCGGTCGACATATCCTTCCGCAACCTGGGGGGGAGCGCGGTCCAGCACCGCCCCGTCACCCCTGCCAGCGGAACCCTCACCGCCACTGCCTGTATGAAAAAAGTGGCCACCAGCGGCGGCATGATCATCCAGGAGTTCGACTTTTTCGTAGCTGACCGGAATGGTATCCTCTATGAGGGCGATACCATGTTCGGCTTTTTCTCCAAAGAAGCCTTGGCCTCCCAGGTTGGAATCCGCGACGCCAAGCCCTATCAGCCGACAGCGGCGGAAACCGGGCGTGGACGCAGCCTACCCTACCCCCGGCAAGCACCCTATCCTGAAAAGCAGCTTGCCATGATCGACCGGATCGAGCTGTTCGTCCCGGACGGCGGACCGGCAGGACTCGGCTACCTGCGGGGAATCAAGGACGTGGATCCGGATGAGTGGTTCTTCAAAGCCCACTTTTACCAGGACCCAGTAACCCCCGGCTCGCTGGGGCTGGAATCATTCCTGCAGTTGGTCAAGTTCGCCGCAGTCGAGCGCTGGGGCTGGGATGTCAATAGCACCTTGGTTTCCATGAGCCTTGGCCAGCGCCATCGCTGGCTCTACCGGGGCCAGATCATTCCCGCGAACAGCAAAGTAACGGTCGAAGCCTGGGTCACGGCAGCGGATGATGAGCAGCGAATTCTGGTTGCCGACGGCTTTCTGTCCGTTGACGGCCGCCTGATCTACCAGATGATTGATTTCAGCGTGCGGATAGAGCAACCTTGAGCGATTAGTATCCCTTCTCCCTAAGGGAGAAGGTGCCCCGAAGGGGCGGATGAGGGGAATTTTGGAGTACCAACCATGAAATACAGCAAAGTTACCATCGAGTCGTTTGGCTACCAGCTTGCGCCGGTGGTTGTTTCAACCAGTGACCTTGAAGCACGCCTGGAGCCGCTCTACCGCGAGCTGCGCATCGCGCCGGGACAATTACAGGCCTTGACCGGCATCCGCGAGCGCCGCTGGTGGGAGCCGGGATATCCGCTTTCCCAAGGAGCAATCGCTGCCGGAAAAAAAGCCCTGGACGCCAGCGGAATCGCTGCCAGCCAAATCGGCGCCCTGATCTATGCCGGTGTCTGCCGTGAACAATTTGAACCGGCCACTGCCTGCCGGGTTGCCGACGGTCTCGGCATCGGCGGACAAGCTGCCATTTTCGATCTTTCCAATGCCTGCCTCGGTGTCCTGAACGGCATTTTAGACCTGGCAAACCGTATCGAGCTTGGTCAGATTCGGGCCGGCATGGTGGTTTCCTGCGAAAGCGCCCGCGAAATCAACGAAATCATGATCGCCCGTATGCTGAAAGAGCGGCGCATGGAGCACTTTGCAGCGTCACTGGCCACCCTGACCGGCGGTTCAGGAGCCGTGGCAATTATAGTGACCGACGGCAGCTTTTCCGGTTCGGCCCGGCGGCGCCTGCTGGGCGGCGTTACCCTGTCAGCGCCGGAGCATCACAAGCTTTGCCTGTGGGGCGTTACCCCAGACGGCAAAGGGGGCTACGAACAGGTCATGGCTACGGATGGAGTCAATGTCATGAACCACGGTGTAGAATTGGGACGACGCACCTGGAACGCTTTCCTTCCCCACCTGGAATGGCGCGCCGAAGAAGTTGATCAGGTCATCTGCCACCAAGTCGGCTCAGCCCATCAGAATGCCATTCTCAAGACCCTGGGCTTATCGGATGACAGGGATTTCACCACCTATGAGTACCTGGGCAACATGGGTACGGTCTCCCTGCCGCTGACAGCCGCCTTGGCAGCCGAACGCGATATCCTGCTCCCCGGCGACCGGGTTGCCCTGCTCGGCATCGGCAGCGGGCTCAACTGTCTCATGCTGGGAGTGGAGTGGTGACCGGCACGCTGAAAAAGCACTATCCTTTCAACGGCAAAACCCTGAACCTGGACGGTCTGCGTTATCACTATCTGGATGAAGGGAGCGGTTCACCCGTGATCATGGTTCACGGCAACCCCTCCTGGTCGTTCTACTACCGCAATCTGGTCATGGCGCTCTCCAAACGCTATCGCTGCATCGTTCCTGATCACATGGGCTGCGGTTTTTCCGACAAACCGGGAGATGATCGCTACGACTACACCCTGGCGCGACGGGTGGATGACCTGGAGCAATTGCTCGACCATCTGTCCGTCACGGATAACATTACCCTGGTCGTCCACGATTGGGGCGGCATGATCGGCATGGCCTATGCTGTCCGTCATCCCGGCCGGATCAAGCGGCTGGTGATCACGAATACGGCAGCCTTTCATCTCCCCCCTGCGAAGCGCTTTCCCCTGGCGCTCAGGATCTGCCGCGATACCAAGCTGGGCGCCCTGCTGGTGCGCGGCTTCAACGCTTTCAGCCTGGCTGCATCCTTTGTGGGCTGCACATGCAACCCCATGCCTGCCGAGCTCCGTAAACTCTACCGTCTTCCCTACAACTCGTGGCACAACCGGATTGCCACCTTGCGTTTTGTCCAGGATATCCCCCTGACGCCCGGCGACCGCACGTATGACCTAGTGAGTTCCGTAGCCACAGGGCTCGACCAGTTCCACGACCTGCCCATGATCATTCTCTGGGGCGAGCGTGATTTCGTCTTCGACCGTCATTTTCTGGCCGAATGGCAGCGCCGCTTTCCCAAGGCGGAAGTCCATCGCTATCCCGATGCCGGCCACTATATCCTTGAAGACATGAAAGAAGAAGCCGTGCCGCTTATCGCGAAGTTTCTGGAGCGGACGGAGTAATTTTTCAGGCAGTCATCGCCATTTTTTGCTGGGTAACAGAAAAGAAAAGAATCAAGGAAAGGTGGCCAATTGGCGGCCTTTTTATTTGCAGATATCCCGCAATCCCATCCTGAATCGTGACTATCGATTAGTTCCATTACTAACTATCCGTCGCTCGTTTTGCAGAATCCGGTAAATTCCCTATTTCCTCCGGAATTGTAACTGAGTTATACTAGACACGTAGCAAAAAACCAAAAAGGAGGCGCAAAATGGCTCTCAAAGATAAAAGCACTATGAGAAATGCCCTCTTGCTGGCTGGCGGCAGCATTGTCGGTGCAGGTTTGGGCTTTTTGTTCGCGCCACAGCCCGGAAGGAGAACGCGCAGAGACATCACCCGCTTTGCCAACCGTGTGGGAGATGGAGCCAAGAGAGCAGTAGACGGATTTGCTGACGACGTTTGCAGCTTTGCCGATTCGGTCGGAAAAAAAGCTTCTGGCATTCTGCGCAGCGGCAAGAAGATGACCCTTGAGGCAAAAAAGAGTCTTATGACGGCACTATGATCCTGGAATACCCGAAAGACCGGATTTCCTGAGAGGCTTAAAGCCGCCAAAAACTCTACCAATGGGGTGGCGGATCAATTTACGAGCCGGACAAGTTCTCAATCAGCGATAGCCAGCGGGTTCTCATCATCGACGAGCCGCCGCTGTGAACATCCTGCGGAAAAGCAGCGTTACGCTGCTTCCGCAGGATATGATTACATACAGCATATATTCGAAAATTCATTCATTTTTCAAACAGGAGATGATGATCATGACCAACGCGGCAAAAGTTGCTGACGATATTTTCATGGTACCCTGGGACAAGGGAAACGGCGTAATCAGACGCGAAATTTGGGTTGATCAGGAGGGAAAAACCTCCCGCTACCACCTTGCCTACATCAATCAAGAGATGTGTGCGGACGACAACGGGCGAGTGCTGGGTTTCGACTACGTAAACGGTGAGTTGAGCGAGTATTCCATGGGTGAGAAAAAGAATGGAGTCTTTTCCACCCTTGAAGAAATGGAAGAGCGGTTTGACGTAAAATGGGACTTCCTGCCAAAACCGAATACCCCGCCAACCGGACTGGGTGATGCTCCGAACGGATCGACGACCGAGGATAGCGAGGAATACTCGGAAACCAAAGGGATGAAACTCATCATTACCAAGGGAACCTCTTCGGACTTCTTTAAGCGGGGACGGGAATTGGCCACGAAACTGGATCGGGGAGAGCTTCCCGTGCCGGAAAAAGTGGTGATGTTCGGTAGCCGTGTTGATCTGTGCTATTCCTATATGCCGAAGGGAGAATGGTCAAGCCTGAGAGGAAAGCTGGCCGCCGGGGAAACATCTCTTGATTAATTCATGATGGTGGAAGTGAAAGAGTAGGCTGTTTGGACAACGTGTAAAGAGGGGGCGGTCGCATGACCGCCCTTTTCTTGTTTCGGGCATTCAATGCGCAGGAATAAGAAAAGGGTAATCTTCTTTGACATTGGCATTGTGCCAGCCTATATTTCCAGTCAATTCATTCACCTTCAGAACATTTGAGGATTCGCTTTCAACGCTAACGACGCAACAGAACATCTAGTCCAGGTCGCTGGTGTTTGACAAGCAGCCCATCGACCATGAATATTGGAGTACAAAAATGACCGAATCCGAGCTTCTTGATTTTGATAAAGCACACATCTGGCACCCCTATACTTCAGCCACGAAAGCACTGAAGTGCTATCCGGTGGCAAGAGCGGAAGGCGTTTACCTTGAATTGATGAACGGGCAACGCCTGCTCGACGGCATGTCGAGCTGGTGGTCGGTTATTCACGGGTACAACCACCCAACGATTAATGCCGCCATGACAGCCCAAATCGGGCGCATGTCGCACGTTATGTTTGGCGGGCTGACCCACCAGCCAGCCGTGGAACTGGCGCAATTGCTGGTCAAAATCACGCCTGATGGCCTTGAGCATGTTTTCTTTAGCGATGCGGGCTCGGTGGCTGTGGAAGTTGCCATGAAAATGGCGCTCCAGTACTGGCATTCCCGTTCGTGCAGCACAAAGCATGGGTTTGTTACCGTTCGCCGAGGCTATCACGGCGATACATGGCATGCCATGTCCGTTTCCGATCCCGACACGGGAATGCACTCCATTTTCAATAAAAACCTGGCAAAGCAGTATTTTCTACCTGCGCCGCGTTCCGGCTTTTACGATGTTTTCGATGAAACGGAAATCGACCAGGTTGATGATTTCCTGCGACAAAACCACAGCACTATCGCCGCTTTCATTATCGAACCCATTGTGCAGGGTGCTGGTGGAATGCGCTTCTATCACCCCGAATATCTCAAACAAATACGCAGGCTTTGCACGAAATACGATATTTTGCTGATTGCCGATGAAATTGCGACGGGCTTTGGACGCACCGGAAAGCTTTTTGCCTGCGAACATGCTGACATTTCGCCGGATATCATGTGCGTGGGCAAGGCTTTGACGGGTGGTTATCTCACCTTAGCTGCTACATTATGCACGCAAAATGTGGCGTACACCATTTCGGATAGTTCGCCCGGCGTATTTATGCACGGCCCCACCTTTATGGCCAATCCCCTGGCCTGCGCCACGGCTTTGGCCAGCACCAGGTTGCTTCTTGAAAGCAGATGGCAGGAAAATGTTTTGTTCATCGAAAAAACCTTAAAAGAAAAGCTATTGTCGTTACAGCAGGTTGATTCGGTAGCCGAGATCCGTGTTTTAGGCGCGATTGGCGTGATAGAAATGAAAGAACCCGTGAACATGGAGCAGATTCAGCAATCCTTTGTGAATGAGGGAGTGTGGTTGCGGCCGTTCGGAAAGCTGGTTTATACCATGCCGCCGTTTATTATTTCCCCGGATGAACTGACGACACTTTGCAGGGGAATAAGCAACGTGATTAAATAAAAAAACACCGGATTACCGTAATCTTTAACAACCAATTCTGGAATATTTTGACCAAGCTTCGCCAACAGGCGTTTACCCCCGTGCAGACCACGATCCTGCAACTATGCCCAGCATTACCAGCAAACACCCTGAAAGCTGCATTAATGACAGCGGTTCACGGAGAACAAGAGCCGACAGTGCAACAGCGCTGGCAGGCATGGCGGCTGTCGCGATTCCGGCTGTTACCCCGCTGACAGAACCGACCGCACCTGTCCACAGGATGTAGGCCACCACCGTTGCAATAGCGCCATAGTAGAGTATGGCTACTATATCGGCAGTGGTCGGCACTACCGGATGATGCAGGACATCAAGAAGCGCAAGAGGAGAAACCGTCACCAGGGCGCAGAAAACCAGCACCACTGTATTGGCTGTCGCAGATACGGTAGCTGCAATCCGTTTGCGCCAGATGGAAAACAAACCTTCACTGATAACCGCACCAAAAACCAGCATGCTCCCCCATGACATGCCGCCAATCTCATTTCCCCCTGCACCAGCCAGGGCAATCCCGGCAGCTCCACCCATTGCGAGGAACACGCCGATACCGGACAGTACCGATGGCCGTTCCCCCAGCATGAACCACGCGAGCATGGTCAGAACTGCCGGTGACGTGCCGGTAATAATCCCGGCCTGAGCCGCGCCAACCGTTCGCAGACCGCTCAGCATCAGTACCCGGAACACCACGATTCCACATATCCCCTGGAGAAAGAGATAGACCCATTCCCTGAGTTCAAGAGCTCGAATCTCCTCTCGTTTTTGCCACGCATACGGCAACATGACAACCTGCGCAACCAACAGCGTGGCAAACGTGGTCACATACACCGGCAGACTCTTGGCCAACCCCTTCCCCACGACTACCGAGCTTCCGGCCAGCGCCATTGCCGCAACCAATTGAGCAATTGCCATCCCGTTTCTCCGATGCACCATAACCATTTCTCCCTGCTTGACCATACGGCAACAAAGTGGTTTGCTACAGGGCCAGTTATCAATCATTTCATGGTGCCAATAGGAGCCATTCATGATCACGTTCTCCCTTGAAAGAACATCGCCCCTCCCTCTGATACGACAGATCTACAGCGGCATACGCGCACAAATCCTTTCCGGTATCCTTCGCGCCGGTAGCCGCCTCCCTTCCAGCCGGGAGCTTGCCAGGCAGTTGGGAGTCTCGCGCAATGTGGTCATGGAGGCATACGACATGCTCTATTCCGAAGGATTTACTACGGCGCGCCACGGTTCCGGCACCTTTGTAGCGCCGGGAACGAAATTTCCCATGGCAAATGCCGGGCAAACCATCAAGGCAGAAACGGTTTCAATGGGGTATGAAAGCTCAGGCGGGATAATCAATTTCAAACCAGGCACACCGGATCTGCGCGAGTTTCCCCTGCGATCATGGTTGCAGTCTGTGAAGGCGGCCTATCTGCACCCCGTGGATGACAGCATGGGATATGGCCAGCCGGAAGGACGGCGCGAACTGCGTCGAGCGATTTGCGATTATGTGATCAGCCAGCGAGGGGTACTCTGTCACCCGGACCAGATCATCATTACTGCCGGGACCACGCAGGCAATCGGTATTGCCTGTCACCTGCTTCTGGGAAAGCGCCGGGACGTTGTGCTGGAAGACCCCATCACTAGGGATATCCAGTTGATTGTCCAGGGACAAGGCGGCGTCATCCACCCGGTAACAGCCGATGACAATGGCATGGTCACTGACGAGCTTCCGCCGGATATCGTTCCGGCCTTTATCTATGTAACGCCATCACATCAGTTTCCGCTCGGCGGAACCCTACCCATTCAACGAAGAATCGCCCTGTTGGAGTATGCCGGAAAAACCGGCGCTTATGTCATTGAGGATGATTACGACAGCGAATTCAGATTTGACGGGCCGCCGCTCAGTTCCCTGCACGGACTGGCGCCTGAACGGGTGGTGTATATCGGCACCTTCAGCAAAACCCTCAGCCCTGCCCTGCGCACCGGCTATCTGATTCTCCCTCCGGAACTAGTCAGTAAAGGACGCGGCAGAAAATGGCACTGCGATCTGCACAACGAAACCCCGACCCAGTTGGCTCTGGCCCATTTTATAGGCCAAGGGACATATCTGCGCCACCTGGCGCGGATGAAACGGCTTTATGCCCGTAAGCGGCGAATTGTGGAACAGGCAATGACCGAAATGTTCGCCAATCAGCTGAAGATCATGGGAAGTTCTGCGGGACTGCATCTGGCAGCCCGATTTGCCGGTATTGATTTCACGCAGGAACTTCTTGGGGATATCGAAGGTACCGGCGTGCGGGTATATCCGGCAGAGGCGCATGCAATCAGGCCTGGAAAATATAATGACACCCTGATCATGGGCTACGGGAATCTGAGCGAGGAGCAGATCGTACGGGGCATTCGCATTCTTCACGATGTGCTGGGAGGTATCAAAAAATCGGGAGAATGAATTAAAGAAGGGCAACCAGCTGGCTGCCCTTCTTGCTGTTAATGAGGGGAATTGCCCCACTGCATAGCCATGCGCTGTTTTACTCCATATCCACCAGCTTACCATCCTTGAAGATCAGCTTCATATCCTTGTAGATAAAAACAGCCTTTGGTCCAAGCAGAACTTTTTTCTCCGGCTCTCCCAGAATACCAACAACCTCTTCCGGCGTCTGCCCTTGCTGGACGGTCTTTGAAACTTGAACAGCGTTCTCGGTCCTGAACCAGGCCCCGATATCGTCCAGCACATGTTTAGCTGTTACCGATGCCAAGCCATTGTCGTACTGGAAACGGATACGTGCCTGCAGGGGAGTCGCCCCCCGTATACCGGTCACCACGTAGTTTTTTTCGGTCGCAAGGTCCAGTTCGACGAAATTATCGTCCGCGCGGACACCGAAGAGACGCAGTTGGTCGCCAACTTTCAACTCACCATCAACGTTTCCGCCCAGGGGAATCGTACCACCACCAACTGTCGTTACCTGCCGGTCACGAATCACCGTCGGTTTATTGGACACCCCCGGCCGATCAGCGCGAAGGCCGCTTTTCCAAACAACGAGAACCGTCCCGTTCACCTTCACATTACCAAGGAAATCCAATGACGAAACCTTGTAGCGCGTCTCTATATCCGCACGTATTCCGGCCGGAGTAACTGCCCAGGCAGCGCTGGGGGCCACATAGGCCAACAGCAACAGACACATGATTCCAATTCGATGAAACATGGTGTTTTCTCCTCGTTTTGCATGTAGTACGACTTGGACGGCATAAGCTCTCGCCTGCCTTTGAGCAGCTAGGGAACTTCGCGCTTACAGTCGTGGAGGGTTATACCACGGCCAGGGAAAATTGAGAACGGGTTGTTTTCAAAGTTCCGGCTCTGGCTCAAGCCCTCCCTTCATAATATTTATGAAATCTCCTTCAAAACAACCTCCGCTTTGACCTTTCTGCTTTCGTCATCAACAATGATATCGATGTGTCCGTTACGATAATCGGGCATGCAGTATCCTGCCACAAATTCGTCCAGCGTCAGTTGCTGAGCGGAAAACGGCGGAAATAACGAACTCTCCAGGGCGCAATGGACTCCGTGGGGCATGCCGTCAGAACCGAGTATCAGATCCTTGCCCGCAACATAGCCCACTTCATCCAGCAGCATCCTGAAGGGATTGTTCCAGCGACAGTATTTCTCGGAAAGCCGGTCACGATAGCAGAGGGAATCGAGGTTGAAATTCGGTTGCATGGAAAGAACGATCCCCATGGCTTTCGCCTTGAGAGCTGTTTGCCGAGAAATAAACTGGCAATGTTCAATTCTCGTTTCCGGCAACGCGCCTCGACAGTCCGAAACCTGTTCCAGAACCCGAACGACCTGATCAACGGCAACGTCGCCGATTGCGTGGACTGCCACCGCTTTCCCTAAAAGGAAAGCTTTGGAAACAAGCCCATAGAGATCTTCATCGTCATACACCAGCACCCCTTCAGATCCGGAGAGATATTGTTTTCCCAATCTGGCAGTCTTTGCCCCGAGCGCGCCATCTGCAAACAATTTGATGCCGCAGACCTGTTCACGGCTGGCATCGCTCATGGCTTCAAAAGTTTTCATATCCGTCCAGAATCGGGTCCGGTCAAGCAGGGATGCCTCCTTGAATACTTCAATTTCCCCTTCGTCCCGTAGCGACATTTCTTCCACATGCCACACACCGAGCTGTGCGAGCCGATGATAATATGCTCTCAATTGTTCAGCGCTGCATGGTTTCAAGGTAATTAGGAAGTTGAGCACCAGCGAGGCGTTTCTCTCAAGCCATGCGCCGTTTCGAAAATTATCAACCACTTCGGGAAAAGTACGGACAAGTATTTCTTGGGCCCCTGCGTTGATCATCAGGCTGTGAAGAGAAACATTGAATATCACCAGCGGAGGAAACGCATCGAGTTCTGCCCCTTCAAACCCGAAGTAGCTATCGTTCCATCCCATAACCACGGCAATGCCCTCTCCGACAAAACTCTCCCTAAGCCGGGAGAGCGCCTCGGTTTTATCCGTAACTGAGCTGATATCGGGACTATGGGCAAGCGCGGCGTAAAGATAGGGGTGGGAATGGTGATCTTTAAGTAGGGGGATTCGATTCGATGTTTTCACGACAAACCTCAAGCAAGGGCATCAGACGTTACAAGTCATGTCATAAGCCTCCGCACCTCATCCGACAGAATGTTGAATTTAAAAGGTTTCTGAATAAAGCCACTCAGTCCCAGCTCATTAAACTGCTCAGCAAACTCCTCCTTGCTGAAACCGCTGGCAAGCAATACCCGTACATCGGGATCATATCTTTTCAAGTTCCGGAACACAGTAACACCATCCATCCCCGGCATACTCTGATCCAGCAGCACGAGCCCGATCCTGTCTCCATGTTCACGGAACGTGCGCAGCGCTTCCTCGCCATCGGACGCCACCAATGTTTTAAAACCGAGTAGTTCCATCATTTCGACGCAAACACCCCGAATCATCTCTTCGTCATCAACAATCAGAATGGTGTCAGAGGTTTGTCTGTCATTCACCGTAATATCACCAGTAGCCATATTGTCAATGGTTTCTCTTGCCTGAGGTTGTGCGGCAACCGGCAGAATAACCAGCATTGCTGTACCAACGCCAAGGTTGCTTGATACGAGAAAGGCTCCTTTGTGAGCACGGATAATGCCAAGTACTGCCGACATGCCAAGACCACGGCCGGTAAACTTGGTTGTGAAGAAGGGATCAAAAAGCTTATGCAGCGTTTCCTCATCCATGCCGCTACCGTTGTCACGCACCTCCAACCAGACGTAAGATCCCGCGGGCAATTTTTCTTCCAGACGGCTTTCGTCAAGGGTTGGCTGGTCGAATGTCCGCACACCGGTCGAAAGATTGATCACACCCTTGGCATCGCCAATCGCCTCGGATGCATTGGTAATCAGGTTCATGACCACCTGCTGAAGCTGACCGGCATCAGCCATGACCGGCGGCAAAGCGTGGTCCAGCCGCAAATCGAGCTCAACGGACTTGGCTATTGCCGCCGACAGCATAGCTGCGTTTTCTTCAACCAGCGTAGACAGATCAAGTTCCTTGATAACAAAGCTTCCCTTGCCGGAATAAGCCAGCATCATGTTCGTCAGCTTGGCAGCATATTTAGCGGCGTTGACCGCTTGGTCGATATTCTTGCGGGCAACCGCATCAATTGGAAGCTTCATCAAGGCGATGTCGAGATTTCCGAGCATTGCATGCAGCAGGTTATTGAAGTCGTGAGCAATACCGCCCGACAAGCGGCCAAGGCTCTCCAGCTTCTGGGAATGCAGCAATTGGCGTTCGAGGTTCAGACGCTCGGTTTCGGCTTTTTTGAGTTCGGTGATGTCGCGCGCGATGCCCAGTACGCCGATCAGCTTGCCATCAGCATCGTACATGGGCGTTTTAATAGTGTTCATCAGGGCTTGATGACCATCGCCGGCAAAAGTCAGCCATTCCTCGTTGCTGCTGGGCCCGCCCAAGGCCATGGCCTTGCGGTCATGCTTACGGAAAAAGTCGGCAAGTTCCTTGTCAACAAAATCGTAGTCGGTTCTGCCGATAATCTCCGCTTCACTGGCATTGAGAAGGCGTTCGAACATCCGGTTGCAATGGAGAAAAACCCCATCGGCGTCTTTCAACCAGATCAGGTCGGGAATGGTTTGCAGCAGGGTGCGCAGACGAAGCTCACCCTGCGCCAGCGACCGGGTCATCTGCTTACGCTCGGTAATATCGAGAATCGCGCCGATCAGGCCACAAACCCGGCCATCGGCATCCGTAAACGTAGCCTTGTGAAAAATCACATCCCGGACATCCCCACGGGCATTTTTTACCTGGGATTCGTACACCTGCGAGCCCGGATCTTGGAGAAGCTCCATATCCTTATCGTGGTATACTTCGGCCAATACCTGGGGAGCAATATCAAACACGCACTTGCCAAGCATTTCCTCTTTGCTGATGCCATAGAACTCCTCGTAGGAGCTGTTACAGCCCATATAACGGCCACCCCTGTCCTTGTAGAAGATCGGAACAGGGATGGCTTCCATAAGGATAGTTACAAACGCGGCGTTTTCACGCAATGTCTCCAGGCTGGCTTTCAACTCTGCCGTACGGGTTGCAATCGTGGCACGTAGGGCACGGTTCCAGATAAACAGGATCAACAGCAGCAGGCCAAGACAACCGGCGAGAACCAGAACATTTCGTAACGAGCCACGATCATACAACGCAGAGCCATACCATTTTGCGTCGATCTTTTTCAGTTCGTCCGTCGAAATCCGGCTAAAACCATCTTCGACGACCTTCAGCAAATCGACATTTCCCTTTTTAACCGCCCGGTGGAAATAGCCGGCATCCAGTGAAGCGGATTGCCTGAAGCGGTCAAGAATTCCATACTTATGCAGGAAGTAGAGGGCCGGTGGCTTATCTATCACAAAAACGGAGATCTTATGCTCTTTCGCAGCCTGTATGACAGCTTCATAGCTGTTGAAAAGCATGAGATTGGACACTCCACGCCGTTTAAGCACTTCAACCGCGGCATCGCCACTTTTGGCGGCTACGACAAACCCCTTCAGTGACGCGGCATCAGTTATGCCGGTAATATTCTTATCGAAAAAGATTGGAACGTCGATCTTCTGGAACGGCCGGGTAAAATCATAGATGGCCAAACGCTGATCTGTCTTGAAAATAGTGTCGATAACATCGAACTCGCCAGCCTGCATGCGGTTTTGGGCTTTTTCCCAATCCATGGCGCTGATTTCGGCCTTGATGCCGGTTTTCCGCTCCCACAAGCGCCACTGATCGATCAATATCCCCTGAAGCTTGCCGGAGTCATCCCTGAAAACAAAAGGAGGGTAGTTGTCATCCATCACAACCCGGATGGATTGGGGAGCGGCATTGGCAAAAACGGGAGAAATGACAGTAACAAGACACGCTACCATCAGCAGCAACCGGAACGCGCAGGACATGGTTCGATGGTTTGTCATACGAAAAAAGCACCTGTCTTCAGATAGTAACCGGCATCATTGAGTTACACCTAAATCCGATAATGGTATAATTTAAGGCGAACTATATCTAAATTACTAATCGGCCACAACCGGAATGCAATTAAATTGTTTTTGCAAATTGCGAAGTTCCGAAAGCATGCAACCCGGAAATGAAGAAGTGTCATACCGCACCATCAGGCTGGACGTATCCTCGTGCAAAAAAGGAGTTGTTCCCATGTCTGAATTGGCATCAAAGGAATGCATTCCCTGTAAAGGAGGCGTTCCGCCTCTCAAGGGGCAGGAATTGAGCGAGTTGCTGGACAAACTCGACGGAGGCTGGCAGGTAGTGGATGAGCATCACCTGGAAAAGGAATACCGCTTTAAGGATTTTCGCTCGGCGCTCGCCTTTACCAACAGGGTTGGAGAACTGGCCGAAACCCAAGGGCATCACCCGGATATCCATCTTTCCTGGGGCAAGGTAAAGCTCATACTCTGGACTCATAAAATTGGAGGATTAACGGAGAGCGACTTCATTTTCGCAGCAAAAGCGGATACGCTTGAAGTGGCGTGAGCCCCGCAGGGCCACGCCACAATCCCAAGCTTTCCAGCTTTTACCTTGAAGGAAAAAAGCAGACGCTATTTTTTGACACGTTGAAGCAGGTCTATCACCATGGCTTCACGTTCCTTAAGCTCCAACCGGAATTCCCTATTGTCCGTGTGCCCCCTTTCGGTCTTCAGATCGGAAATATCCGACTCAAGTATTTCGGTCAAAAGATCACACTCTTTTTCCGTCAATTCAATGCGTTTCATGGAATTCTTACCTCCCCATGAATTAGATTCCTCGTCGGTCCGACAGCACAGCATTACGAAGTTTCCCCTCTTTCGAAATAAATTATAGCACAATCCGCCTAGCGCCAGAGGAGGCGTAATTCCAGTTTCAAAGCAAAGATGATATTAAGGCGGTGAGGAAGAAGCCGACAATAGCAACACGATCAATGATGATCAAAGATCTAAGGACAGCAAAAAAACATTTCGATAATAATGAAAACAAATTGACATACTCCTCCTGATTCGATATTTTGATTCTATAAACATCGAATCAGGAGGCTTCCATGAAAACAGAGCAAAGTCTTGCCATTATGAAGGCGCTAGCTGACCAGTCGCGCCTAACCATCGTCAATTCCCTTCTTGAACACTCACAATATGTAGAGGAAATCGCAAAGCGGCATGATCTTGCCCCATCAACCGTATCATTTCATCTGCGAAAACTGGAACAAGCCGGTCTCGTCAGCAGCAGCAAGGAACAGTATTACGTTGTTTTCAGGACAAACGACGAGTTATTCAATATCACCCTGCGTGAAATCGTTTCGGCTCATTCGTCCGACAAGGAGCTTCAGGGTGGCCGTATGGACGAGTACCGGCGAAAGGTTCTGGAAACCTTTTTCAAGCATGGCCGGCTGGAAAAATTACCGGCGCAACGCAAAAAGCGTCTGATCATTCTGGAACAGTTTGCCTTGCGGTTCGAGTCCGGCCGCCGTTATGACGAACAAGATGTGACAGCTCTCATTGCGCCTGTTTTCGATGACTACTGCACCATCCGCCGCCTGCTGGTGGATGAAGGCATGATCCACCGGGATGGCGCCAGTTACTGTCGCGAAGGCCAGCCTGATGATTCTGCAGCCAAATTGCCATGGCCCGCTCCGGAGGCAAACAACTCGGGAGGCAGGCAAAAGGAGTCCGATCGTGCGGAAATCAAGCGGCTCTACAAGCAAAACCGTCCTGATATGGGTGTGTACCAGATCCGCAACACGGTTAATGGCAGAATCTATGTCGGCAGCAGCACCAATCTCGAAGGAACCCGGAACAGCAGGTTGTTTGAACTTCGCATGGGAAAAACCGTCTTCAGCAGGGAACTGCAAAAGGACCTGAACGAATTCAGCGCCAAAAGCTTTGAGTTTACAGTTCTCGACGTTCTGGGCAAGCTGGAACCGGGAGATGTTATCGAGCATGCTCTTACTGCGCTGCTTCTGCAATGGCAGGAAAAACTCCAACCATTCGGCGAACGTGGCTACAACAGCGAAAAAGCGTTTCAGCGGGACAAGAATCGCTTGCAAAATCAGCAAGGTACCGGAGTTGCGTAATGGAGGGCTACAGATACGGAGAGGTAAGCTAAGCCAAGTTTCTATCGGGCTATCCCATTTGCGGTGAATATATGGCGTATTCAGGTGATAAGTGATTGATTAACCATTGAGACGTTTTTTCCGGGATGGTATACTCCCGCCCGAATTTCATGAACATTCGAAGGGGAGGTTAAAATGGGAAGGTTCGGACTATCGGTATTACTGCTTTCCGCAACAGCCCTGCTCGTGGTTTTGGGCATTGCCGGCTGCAGCAGCAACGATTTGAAGATCGGGGTCTCGGCTCCGATATCGGGAGACATCGCAGCCCTTGGCCAGTCTACGAGAAATGCCATCCTGCTGGCACAGGAAGAAATCAATGCCAGGGGCGGGATCAAGATCGATGGTGTCCTGAAAAAAGTCAAATTCATCATCGAAGACGACGAAAACAAGCCCGAGTCCACAGCAACCGTTTTCCAGAAGCTGATCAACCAGGACAAGGTTGTGGCAATTATCGGCTCCCAATCCAGCAAATGCTCCAACGCCGGTGCTCCCATCGCTGAAAGCGCCGGTATTCCCCAGATCACCCCCTGGTCCACCAACCCGAATGTCACAAAAGGCAAAAAATTCGTCTTCAGAGCATGCTTCATCGACCCCTTCCAGGGAAAAGTTGTCGCCAACTTCGCATTGAACAGGATGAAGGCGAAAAACGCTGCGGTTCTCTACGACGTGGCAAGCGATTACAACAAGGGAATTGCCGAGGTTTTCCGGGATGAATTCACCAAATCCGGTGGAAAGATCGTCGGTTTTGAAACCTATAACACCAACGACAAGGACTTCTCAGCCCAACTGAGCAAGATCAGGGGCGCCAATCCTGATATCCTCTTTCTGCCCAACTATTTCAACGAAGTCCCGCTCCAGATCCAGCAGGCGAGAAAACTGGGGCTTACTTGCAAAGTCATCGGCAGCGATAGTTGGGACAATCCGGAGCTGATCAAGCTTGGCGGCAAAGACATGGAGCAGACCTACTTCACCAATCACTATTCTCCTGATGTGGATCGTCCGGCCTCCAAAGAATTCATCGCAAAGTACATGAAAAAATTCAATTCTCCGGTGGACGCGGCAGCAGCGCTGACGTACGACTCGGCAAACATTCTCGTCAAAGCGATTGAAAAGGCGGGAAAAACAGATCCCAAGGCAATCCGCGACGCCATTGCCGCCACAAGGGACTTCAACGGTGCAACCGGCACCATCACCTACAACGGTTCAGGTGACCCGATCAAGGGAGCGGTTGTCATTCGTATCGAAAACGGGAAATTCGTTTTCGACAGTGCGGTAAACTAGTGATCAACACCATCATTCAACAAATTTTGAACGCAGCCCAACTGGGGGCGGTCTACGCCTTGATCGCCCTCGGTTATACCATGGTTTACGGCACCATCCGCCTGATCAATTTCGCCCACGGCGATATCTTCATGCTGGGGGGATACATCGGTTTTCTCCTGGTGACCTACATAAGCGGTCTGCCGCTTGTGGTCATGATGCCGCTCGCCATGCTCCTGACCGCCATGGTAGGGGTGCTCATCGAAAGGGTTGCGTATCGTAAGTTACGTAATGCCCAGAGGATGTCGCTGGTGATCACCGCACTTGGCGTGGGTATTTTTCTGGAAAACCTGGTGCGACTGGCGGTCGGCCCTCAGACCCGTCAGCTTCCAGCCCAACTGCCGAACAAGGTACTGAATCTTTTCGACAACATAGTGATCACGGAAGACAAACTCCTGATCATCCTGATTTCCATTGCATTGATGGTGGTGCTGTGGCTGTTCGTGAATAAAACCCTGATGGGAACAGCCATGCGAGCAGTGGCGGATAACAGGGATGCAGTCCTGCTGATGGGAATCAACCTCAATCTGGTCATCGCCACAACCTTCGCCATCGGCTCCGCTCTGGCTGCCGCAGGCGGGATCTTCTTCGGTCAGGCATATTCCATTGATCCCTACATGGGAATCGATCTGGGGTGGAAGGCGTTTATCGCCGCTGTCATCGGCGGCATAGGCTCCATCGAGGGGGCGGTTCTCGGTTCTTTCCTGCTGGCTGGCGTCGAAGTATTAACCGTTGCTTACATCTCCTCCAATCTAAAAAATGGTATTGCCTTCGGCCTCCTGATCATCCTGCTGCTCATCCGCCCAAATGGAATCATGGGCAAACCCGTTTTGAACAAGGTATGAAATGTCTGAAAAAGCACTAACGCCACCGGCAATGGGTTCACGTTTTTCCGGTTTCCGTATCGTAGCCATCTCTACACTGGTAGCTGCCGGCATACTACAGTTCCTGGGAGCCATGGACTGGTTCAACCAGTATTACCTGCACGTTCTGGCAATCATTGGCATGAATATTATCCTGGTCTCCAGCCTGAACCTGGTGAACGGCTACCTGGGAGAGTTCGCACTAGGGCATGCCGGCTTCATGGCAGTGGGCGCATACTCCGCAGCGCTGTTCTCTCTGCACGTCGACCTGCCGGTATACCTGCGAATGCCCCTCTCCCTGCTGGGAGGGGTTGTGGCTGCAGGCCTTATCGGCTACCTGATCGGACTACTGACATTCAAAACCGTTGGCGATTACCTGGCGATCATAACCCTCGGCTTCAATATGATCATAGTCAACACCATCCAGAACCTCGACTTCATGGGTGGCCCCCGCGGCCTGACCGGTATTCCGAAGGGGACAAACCTCTTCACCATCGCCATCTGCGTCGTTCTTACCTATGCCATTCTCAGAAATCTCGTAAACTCCAGCTATGGCCGCATGTGGATCTCCATCCGGGAAAACGTCATTGCCAGTGAATTGATCGGCGTGAACATAAACCGTGTCAAGAACGTGGCCTTTACCATTGCCGCGGCCCTTGCCGGTCTGGCAGGAGGTTTGTGGGCCCAGTACCAGCAGTTCATCACTCCAAAGAGCTTCGATTACTTGAAAACCACCGACATCCTGGTCATGCTCTACCTGGGGGGAATGGGAAGCCTGTCCGGATCGATCCTGGGGGTCGTGTTCTATACCGTCACAATGGAGCTGCTCCGGAACGTTCTTGGCCTGATCGCTCCCGAACTGGCGGACCTGCGCATGCTTCTCAGCCCGCTCATCCTTGTTGTGATCATGTTGACCCGCCAGTACGGATTGATGGGAAATCGCGAGTGGCGCTGGCTTCAACCCAAAAGAGAGGAAACAACCGTTGAAACCGGCGCTTAGAATCGAAAACCTGTCCAAATCCTTTGGCGGACTCAAGGCAGCCCACGACTTTGAACTGGAACTCGGGGTACAAGATATCCAGGGCATTATCGGTCCGAACGGCGCCGGTAAGACGACGGTATTCAACCTGATTACCGGAGTATACAGGCCGGACACCGGGCGAATTCTGCTCTCCGAAAAAGATGTGACCCGTTTTTCGGCCGACAGAATCGCCCGTCAGGGCATATCCCGCACCTTTCAGAATATCCGTCTCTTTAACCGAATGACCGTCTGGGACAACATAAAAATGGCCTTCCACCATCGCACGGAATACGGTTTCTGGGATGCAGTGCTCGGCCTGCCCCGCTTCAGAAGCAGGGAAAAGCAGATTGCGTTCGACAGCATGGCGTTTCTGGAGCGTTTCGGCCTGCTTGAGCGGAGAAACGAGCTGGCAGACAGTCTTCCGTATGGAGAACAGAGGCGCCTGGAGATTGCCAGAGCACTGGCGACCAGACCGCGGGTATTGCTCCTGGATGAACCCGCTGCCGGGATGAATCCCACTGAAGTGGAAGAACTGATAGAGCTTATCCAGGGAATCCATCTGGATTTCGAGCTCTCCATACTTTTGATCGAACACCAGATGCCGGTCGTGATGAAACTTTGCCGCCACGTACAGGTGATGGATTTCGGACGGATCATTGCCACGGGCGAACCGCGGGACGTCACGGGAAACCCATTGGTGATCAAAGCCTATCTGGGAGATGAGGAGGAAGACGAATGAGTCTCCTGGAGATCAGAGGACTTTCCGTTGCGTATGGCGCCATCAAGGCGCTCCATGGAATAGACCTGCATATTGATGAAGGAGAAATTGTTTCCTTGTTGGGAGCAAACGGCGCTGGGAAGAGCACCACATTGCGAGCTGTTTCCCGTTTGTTGCCGCTTGAAGCCGGCGACATTACCTTTCAGGGGGAGAGCCTCTCCAATGTCCAGCCCCACCGCGTGGTTTCCCTGGGAATTGCCCATGTGCCGGAAGGCCGGGGCATTTTTCCCAACCTGACGGTGCTGGAAAACCTGAAGCTCGCCACGTGGACCAGTAAAAACAAGGGCTCCCTACCCAGCCTGTACCGGACGGTTTTCGAACTCTTCCCACGCCTGGATGAGCGAAAAAAGCAGTCCGCCGGAACCTTGAGCGGCGGCGAACAACAGATGCTGGCTTTGGGCCGGGCAATCATGGCGGATTGCAGGGTAATGCTCTTGGATGAACCGTCCATGGGACTCTCGCCACTTCTTGTGAAGGAGGTTTTCCGGGCAATAAAGGAAATAAATACCAGAGGAACTACCGTACTTCTGGTGGAACAGAACGCCAACATGGCTCTGAAGATCGCCCACCGGGGCTATGTGCTGGAGAACGGCCTCGTAGCTTTGGAAGGAAGTGCCGAAGATCTGGCAAAAGATCATCGGGTGAAAGAGGCGTATCTGGGAAATCGAGCTGAGGTAAAATGAAATTCACCCTTTTGACTCATTTCAAAGAATTCCAGAAACGATCCAATACCGGCCGGGTGGTGTTGGACGTGTTGGGAAGCGCAGCCGAGCAGATCCGCTGGGACCGGCAGAACCCGCCAGCCAGCCTGCTGGAAGAAATCGAGGCAGGCGGCGTGGCACTGGTCTACCCCGGCTCAGCCGACGAAAATGACGAAGACTTGACCGGTATCAGGCACTTTATCATCATCGACGGCACGTGGCATGAGGCGCGCAAAATCCACCAGAGAAGCCCATATCTCCGCAAGATCCGCCGGGTTTGTCTCAAGCCTGCCGCCAAGTCGGTTTACAACCTCAGGAAAAACCAGAAAGAAGCCTGCCTCTGCACAGCTGAATGCGTTATCGAGATTCTTCGCTACAAGGGGAAAACTGAGGAGGCCGAGCAACTACAGAAATCTTTCCTGGCATTTATCAGGCCGATTGGCGCCATGCGCGGAGAAGTGCCGGGTCATTAGAGATTCGAAACCTACTGATGTACCAGTGAGTTCCGAGTTCCTTTGGGAGGAAAGATGAGGGTATTTCACGTCCGGAGTGCAACTGAAAACGGCCGAAAAATTGGACGAGATTATCTGCAAAGGGAAGCTGCGCCAAAACAACCTTGCTTCTATTTTAGTAGCATGCTATAAAATCGATAGCGCGCTACAAAATAAATAGCAAGGAGATCGTTATGCCGGTTATCACCATTGATATGCACCATGCAGATGCGGAACAAAAAAAGGCTTTGATCAAAAACCTGACAAAGACCGCCGCAGAGATCACAAATATTCCCGCTGAAAAGTTCACTATTTTGATTAACGAACTCGACAGCGCCAACATCGGGATTGGAGGCCTGACTCTCGACGAAGTCAAAGCCGCTCAAGCTCGTTAGAACACTTCAGGCACTGATTCTCATTGTCCGCGGCAACCGAATCAGTGCCTGTTCATTCGCCCCTAAGTGGAGATAATCGTTTCCTATGTCCATTCCAAGCCCTGGAAAAAAAGTACGCGGTTCTCTTTCCGGTTCGCCGATCAACGCTTTGTTCGACCTTTTGGGCCGCCGTTGGGCACTCGGCATTTTGTGGAACCTGGAAGAAGGTCCCTGCACGTTCCGCAGTTTGCAGGAGCGGTGCGGTGATATTTCACCCTCTATCCTGAATAGCCGCATTAAAGATTTGCGTGAGGCCGATCTGGTAGAAAAAACCCTTGACGGCTATGCGCTGTCGCCGCGAGGCAAGGAATTGCGCGCCATCATTTTGCCGTTGGGAAAATGGTCTGCAGTGTGGTCAAAAGAGGTCTTCGACTACATTAGGCCGTGTATGCTCGAAAAGCTGGAACAGAGCGGTACTTCTGAATGAAGTATAAATAGTCTGTACCTGGGCTGCACTGGTCAACAGGCATCCTGCTCCACCTATTGTTTATACGCCCGCCGTATGCCTTCAATGTCAATTTTGATCATGTGCAACATGGCCTGCATCACCCGGTTCGACTTGACAGGATCGGCGTCATTCAACAGTTCGATCAGGACAGTGGGAACAACCTGCCACGATATGCCATATTTGTCCTGAAGCCAGCCGCATTGCAGCGTTTTTCCTCCTTCGGAAAGCTTTTCCCAGAATCTGTCCACTTCATCCTGGGTCTCGCAGTTTATGACAAACGATATGGCCGGTGAAAACGTAAAGCTCGGCCCGCCGTTAAGCGCGACGAATTCCTGTCCATCAAGCGTAAAACTTGCTGTCATCACCGCCCCTTTCGGCCCCGGCCCTACTTCTCCATAACGGGTAACTCCCTGTACTTTTGAATTGTTGAATATGGAAACATAAAAGTGCATTGCCTCTTCTGCCTTGTCATCGAACCACAAAAACGGCGTGATCTTTTGCATGGCATTACTCCTTTCATAAAGAGCAGCCAAACATCCATGCCTTTTCCCTGACTACAGGATAATCTTACTTTGTGCGTCAAGATGAATGTTTCTGGCGTATTCTTAAGGCATCGATACTCCACATTCCGCCTCCCTGCGTGGAGATAAACAGAAAAATGAAGCAATACAGCACCGCTAGTTCCCCCTTGTTCTCGATCGGCAGCAACGCCTTCGTCGCATGCACCATCCAGTACGCGACAGCCATCTCGCCGCTTGCAATAAAGGCAGCCCAATGCGTGAACAAGCCGATCATGATCAGAATGCCGCCAATCAATTCGATCGGACCAGCGCCATACGTAATAAATGCGGGCATATCTCCGGGCACCGGACTTGGAATTCCGAACAACTTCTGGGCGCCGTGCCAAAGAAAAAGGAAACCGACGACGATCCGCATCAGCGCGTAACAGTGGGAATTGAAGGCCGACAGAAATAGTTTCATAGTTTATATCTCCTCTCTTGCCATCTCATACTCTCTCGTAACGCCTCAAACTGCTCGATATCACCCCTTATTTTTATTTGTATTATTTAACGAGGGGCAACCAGATGCTCAATCTCAGCCACTGTCTGTCGCCCCGCTTGATCGCATCAGAAACCGGCAATCTCAACCGGTTTTATTTTGCATCAAAGAGTGCTTTGGCACGTGCCTGAATCTCTTCCGACGTCACGTCTTCCTTATGCGTGGCAATTGACCACTTATGTCCGAACGGGTCGGCGACCGTGCCCATCCGGTCACCCCAAAACTGGTCACCAACGGGCATCAGTATTGTTGCCCCTGCCGTAACCGCACGATTTACAACGGTATCCACATCTTCAACATAGAGCACGATTGATACGGCAGTTCCACCAAGCGTCTGCGGGCTGAGTGCCTTATAGTCCGGACATTCCTCGCACAGCATAATCGGCGAATCACCGATTTTGATTTCCGCATGCATCACCTTGCCGTCCGGAGCCGGCAGACGCATGTATTCCACGGCACCAAACACCTCTTTATAGTATTCTATGGCTTTACCGGCGTCCTTAATAATCAGGTAGGGTGTCGCCGTATGATAGCTATCCGGTATCGGTTTTGTTTTGGTAGTCATGATTGCTACCTCCTCCCTTGGCGTTATTTGAACGCGTTTTTTATGTTACTCATAATTTAAGGCAACATATAAGACCATTTTAGTCTTTTGAAATAAAAACGCAACAAAGGATCGACAGGCCACCACCGAGCGTGTGGAGAAAAGCAGGATCGCATATTCAAGGAGATATCATGATGTATCTTCACTGATTGACTCCCCGGCCTTACTTGTTATCCTTCCCTTGTGATTAAACTTCCTGAACAACATCTCTACGAAGGTACTCAGATTGCGTATCCCGAATGCACAAAAGGAGGTGCGCCATGTCTGAAGCAACTATCCAAGAACGAGCAGCCGGCGCCATTATGGGCGCCTTTATCGGTGATGCCATGGGGCTCGGTCCGCACTGGTATTATGATCTTGCTGAATTGCAGCGCGACTATGGCGAATGGATCACCGGCTACACCGCCCCCAAGCCAGGCCGTTACCACGCCGGACTTAAGGCCGGGCAACTTTCTCAAGCCGGTTTCATCCTTAGGCTATTACTGACTTCCCTGGTCGAGCGGGAAAGGTACGACGAGACTGACTTCTGTCAGCGTATGGACGAAGAACTGTTGTCCCTTTTGGACGGTACACCGGTCAGTGGGCCGGGCGGCTATACCAGTCAGTCGATCCGCGAGTTGTGGCGGCGCAGGGTGCAGCAAAAACTATACTGGGGCCAGACCGGCGGCCATGCCGACACGACAGAGGCGATCGAACGCACGCTGGCTCTTGCGGTGCGCTATGCGCTCGATCCGACCAAACTTGCCGCGACCATCACCAGCAACACGATCCTGACACAGACTGACGAAGCAATTGTATCCATGACTGTTGCTTTTGGTGCGGTTCTGGGGTTGCTGGTACAAGGACACGCATTGGATGCACACCTGTCAGACAAGCTGATGAAGCTTGTAAAAAGCGGTGAACTTCCTTTTCACGCAGTGACAACCGGCAATCTGCAACCGCCGCAACCAGGTGACCCGGACCCGCCAAGAAGCGGAAAATTCGCCTCGCCGGACGCCTTGTTGACACCCTCATATATGGCTAGCGCCGCCATCGATCCGGATATCCGCATCGAACCGGCCTGGAAAGTGTCAATCGTCTACGGCATGCCCTGCGCCATCTACCATCAACTACCGGCAGCCTACTACCTGGCGGCGCGTTTTCACGACGATTTCGAATCCGCCGTGTTGCATGCCATCAATGGAGGAGGTCAGAATCAGGCGCGCGCTATCCTGACCGGCGCCTTAGTCGGCGGCCAGGTCGGCCTCTCACAAATCCCGCAGCGTTTTATCGATGGCCTGGAAGGGTCTGTCACCCTGCGCAGCTTGGCCATCCGGTTGGCCGAGAACGTTATCAAATCGTGACGTTGCCCCGGAAAACGACAAGGGAACAGCGATTAAAACAAGTAAAATAAGCATATTGCCTAAGCCCAGCATAGAGCCCGGTTAAACGCGCCACTAAAAACACTCCACAAGTTGAAATGATAGAGAGGGCACCCTTGTTCAAGCCATTGTCACGTAGCAAGGAGTGCCCTCTTTTTGTTTCACAATACAAAATATTAGCAAAAATTCATTTTATGCTATCGCAATCACTCAAAATAATATTATAATTAACAACATCAAATATATTGTTTGAGACAGATGTAGCTGTTTTAAAACGGCACAAGGAGCATCAATGACAAAAATAACTTTCCCAATTTTGTCCGGAAGCGACTACGAGTATTTATGCGCCTGGTGCGGAAACGGACATACGCTATTGAAGCCGAACTCTTTTGCGACCCTCAGCTGCGGAGCTGTTCTGTATGATTACGAAGACCTATACGCCGCAGGGATATCGGAGGACATGGAGGGTTACCTTGAGGTAAATTGGCATGGCGCTCATTCCGAGGAAGGTGGCATAGGAAAGGATCCGGATACGTTTGTAAGTGTCCCCCTAAAAAAAGGCGTGGTTGGCGGTCAGATGGGAATCAGTTTTTGCTCGACTGAGTGCCTGAGAGCTTTTTTAAATACATGCGTTGACGAGTTGGAAGAAAGAATTGCCGAAAGACAATAACAGTGACACCTGAAAAGCGGCTTCTGTTTGTGTTCGTGGACAGATGAGCGTTTGTGCGATAAGATGAAGATCTGTTATTCTCCCTGATGTGATTGCCGTCCAGCATGCCGATAGTTGTGTGGACTTTTGCTGTGTTTTTATTGAAAGGAGGCATTATGAAGGAGAGCAAACTGACCATTCCGGAAGTGGCCGCCATTGCGGGAACGCGTGTTGCGCTCGGCGGCGGGATTGCCCTGCTGCTGGGAGACCGGATCGATAAAAGGCAGCGCAAGATAATCGGTTGGACCCTATTTCTGGCAGGGGCCATCAGTACCATTCCGCTGGCAAAGCTCGTGCTGGATAAGCGTAACTGAAACACCGAAAACCCAATCATAGATTTCCGGTGACATTACTATCAGACCTAAGAAGGCGGCAACATAGCCGCCTTTTTGGTGACAGGTGCTTGCATTGGCCAAAGGGGATGAAGTATATTCAATAGAATTTTCGCCTCCTTGGAGGCGCCAAGAAAGCACGATATGACTTCTCAACAATTCCTCAACATTGCCGCCCATCTCCCCCGGTTGGCAGACATCCAGCCGGATGCCCCGGCCATTGTATTTCCCCGTGGAAATCTCCAGTTGACCTTTCGAGAGCTGGATGACCTCTCCGACCGGATCGCGCATGGCTTGACTTCCATCGGCATTGGCCGCGGCGTGCGAACCGTGCTGATGGTTCCACCCGGCCCGGAGTTTTTTGCACTGACGTTCGCACTGTTCAAGGTTGCAGCCGTACCGGTACTGGTCGATCCGGGATTGGGAGTAAAAAACCTGAAGGCATGCCTGGATGAAGCGGAGCCGCGGGCTTTTATCGGCATTCCCAAGGCACACGCTGCCAGGTTGCTCTTCGGTTGGGGCAAAAACAGCATTCAAACTCTGGTCACCGTTGGACGCCGTCTTTTCTGGCGGGGATCGACCCTTTCCGATATCATTGCCAATAACGACGAGGGACAAGCATTTCCTGTGGCCGAAACCACACAGGAAGAGACGGCTGCCATCCTTTTCACCAGTGGCAGCACTGGCCCGCCAAAGGGAGCGGTCTACAGCCACGGTAACTTTACCGCCCAGGTGAGGGCGCTCCAGGCGGTCTATGATATCCAGCCAGGAGAAATTGATCTCCCCACATTTCCGCTCTTTGCACTCTTTGCCCCGGCATTGGGCATGACCGCCGTAATCCCGGAGATGGACTTCACCCGTCCCGGTTCGGTCAACCCGGATAACATTATCTCCGCCATCAAGGAGTATGGCGTCAGCACCATGTTCGGCTCACCGGCCTTGCTTGATCGGGTAGGCCGTTACGGCGCAGAACAGGAAGTCACCCTGCCCACCCTCGAACGGGTTATTTCAGCCGGAGCACCGGTACCGGCCGTGGTTATGGAACGCTTCAGCAGTATGCTCAACCCCGAGGTCCAAATTTATACCCCCTACGGTGCTACGGAAGCATTACCCGTCTGCTCAATCGGCAGCCATGAAATTCTTGAAGAAACGCGCCACCTGACCGGGCAAGGACGCGGCGTTTGCGTCGGACTGCCGGTGCCGGGAATCTCGCTTGCCATTATCCCCATCAGTGACGGCCCCTTGGACGAGTGGAGTGACGACTTGGCGTTATCCGATTGGGACGTTGGAGAAATTGCCGTCAAGGGTGACCAGGTAACCTCTTCCTACATTAACCGGCCCGAGGCGACCAGGCTGGCCAAGGTCCCCGATCCAACCGGCGGGTTCTGGCACAGAATGGGAGATCTGGGATACCAGGACAACGAGGGAAGAGTCTGGTTTTGCGGACGCAAGGCGCACCGGGTGGTCACTCCTCAGGAAACGCTCTTCACCATCCCGGTGGAGGGGATCTTCAACAGCCACCCCCAGGTATTCCGCACCGCTCTTGTGGGGATAGGCAAACAGGGAAAACAGCAGCCGGCACTGTGCGTGGAGTTGGAAGCGGGAGTTCCGGAACAAGAGCAGAGCCGGATCCGGCGCGAATTGATCGCCCTGGGAAGCAAGTATCCTCACACCAAAAGTATTATCAAGATTTTATTTCACCCCGCTTTTCCGGTGGACATTCGCCATAATGCCAAGATCTTCCGGGAAAAGCTGGCCGTCTGGGCTGCGGAACAGCATAAATGAAAGCTCTGGTGACCGGCGGCGGCGGTTTTTTGGGCGGCGTAATCGTACGAATGCTGCGGGAACAGGAACACCACGTGCGGAGCTTCTCGAGGGGAAACTACACTAACTTGGTCCGCCTGGGCGTCGAGCAGTTCCGGGGTGATCTGGCCGACCGGGAGGCCCTGCTGCGAGCGTCCGAGGGGTGTAACATTATCTTCCATGTGGCAGCCAAGGCTGGTGTCTGGGGCAGCTACGACGAATTTCACCGCGCCAACGTGACCGGCACCGAAAATGTGCTGGCTGCCTGCAAAACACAAGGCATCACGAAACTGGTTTTCACCGGATCGCCCAGCGTTGTTTTCGATGGCCGGGATGTGGAAGGAGGCGACGAATCGCTTCCCTACCCATCCAGCTATCATGCTCACTATCCGCATACCAAAGCTTTAGCCGAGCAACTCGTGCTGGCCGCCAATTGCCGGGACCTGACTACAGTTTCCCTACGGCCGCACCTGATCTGGGGGCCGGGAGACAACCATCTGGTGCCACGCATTTTAGCCAGGGGACGCGCCGGCAAACTGCGTCGGATCGGTTCACGCCCCTGCCTCGTGGACACCATTTATGTGGACAACGCTGCCCGCGCCCATCTGCTGGCAGCCGAGCGGCTGGTTCCCGGCGCGCCGCCTGCCGGTAAAGCCTATTTCATCTCCAACGGCGAACCGGTTCCACTATGGGACATGATCAACCGGATTCTAGCGACAGCCGGCATCCCTCCAGTAACCAGGAGCATTCCCCCTTGGCTGGCCTATACGGCTGGAGTGCTTTGCGAACAGCTCTGGGGATTGTTTCACCTGCCGGACGAGCCTCCCATGACCCGCTTTGTTGCCAGGGAACTGTCCACCGCCCACTGGTTTGACATCTCAGCAGCCCGCCGCGATCTGGGATACGCCCCGGAAGTTTCCATCGATGAGGGACTGGTACGGCTCAGGACATGGTTGCAACAACAGCAGTTATAGCCTCACCGGCATGGCCTGAAAACGGAGAAATCCACATCCGGCTCGCTGCGCTGGATCGCCCGGAAGCGGAGCTTTACCAACTTCAACTTATCCTTTCCCCGGATGAACTTCTGCGGGCCAACCGCTTGCTCGACAGGAAAACTCAAAACCGCTTTGTGGCGGGTCGAATTATTCTCCGCCAGACCTTGGCGCACTACCTCAGCCTGCTCCCGGCCCAAATCCACCTGTCCACCAATGAACATGGCAAACCCTGCCTGGCAGAAGACCTGGCGAAAAGCAAACTTTGCTTCAACCTGTCTCATTCCGATAACCTGGCAATTATCGCGGTTACCCATACATGCGATGTGGGAGTGGACATGGAACGTATCAGAGAAGATCTGGAATTCCACGCCATGGCGAAGCGCTTCTTCTCGCCTCGCGAACAGGACGAACTCTTCAGTCTGCCCCCGGAACAACAGTTGGCCGCTTTCTATCGTTGCTGGACTCGCAAGGAGGCCTTTCTGAAGGGGTGCGGATGCGGTTTTTCCCAACCATCCACATGCTGCGATGTTTCCCTGCTCCCCCACCAGCCTCCTACCGTGCTCGAACACCGCATTACTTTTACCGAGCCGGAGCGCTGGAGCCTGGCTGACATCTCAGTTCCGGCCGGCTTCTGTGCAGCACTGGCGATGAAGGGACAGATTCAGAAGCTTACGTTCCATACAGTATAAAAGAAAAGCCTGCCGGAATTTCCGGCAGGCCTCCATCATCGGCAAGTTGAAAACAATAGCGGAAGAAAGCTAAAGTTGAAACCACCTGCTATTGCAGCATCATCGATCGAACCTGCCCCCACAATCCCGCTCATCCCCACGGATCTTTTCCACCGCGTGGCCGATTACGGGCCAGACTGCCTCAAGGTTTTCCCGTGCACCCTTGGGGCTACCCGGCAGGTTGATGATCAGGGTCTTGCCGCGGATCGCTCCCACAGCCCGCGACAAAGCAGCCATAGTTGTCTTTTCCATGCTCTTCAGCCGCATGAGTTCGCCAATCCCCGGTATCAGCCGCTGCGCCACCTGCATGGTAGCTTCGGGGGTCACGTCGCGCGGTGAAACACCGGTGCCGCCGGTGGTCAGAATCAGGTCAGCCACGTCCTTATCAGCCCATTCGATCAGGGTAGCGACGATGGTTTCAAAATCATCGGGAATGATATGGCTATGCACTGTCGTCACACCTTTATCAGCCAGCCAGGCCGCGAGTGCAGGACCGCTCTCATCGACCCGTTCTCCCCGCGCCCCCTTATCGCTCAGCGTCAGGATTGCCGCTCTCATTAACCCTCCTGCCGGCGGAAAACGCCGCTCTTGCCGCCTTCCTTGTAGAGCAGTTTTATGTCGCCGATGGTGATGGATTTATCGGCCCCCTTGCACATATCATAGATAGTCAAGGCTGCCATGGTAGCGCCGGTCATGGCTTCCATCTCTACGCCGGTACGCTCCAACGCACGCACCGTGCAGCGTACCTCAATCTTTCCGGTGTTGCTGTCGGTTGCAAAATCAACCGCCACGGAATGAATCGCCAGGGGATGGGAAAGCGGAATCAGGTCAGGAGTTTTTTTGGCTGCCATGATACCGGCAAGGCGCGCCACCCCCAATACATCTCCCTTGGCTATGCCGCCAGTCTGAATGGCGGCCAGCAACTCCACGGACATGCCCACCACCGCAGCAGCCGTTGCGGTACGCAACGTTGGCTGTTTGGCGCTCACATCCACCATCACGGCATTGCCGCGATCGTCAAAATGGTTAAATTTCATATATAAGCCTCACATCCGGAGTTGTATTCATCCTATAAACGGTAGAGACGCATCGCAATGCGTTTCTACACACGCGCCGCCAAGCAAAGCCCCTATTCAGCCGGTGCGCTATCGGCAGGCAGGTATTGCTCAAACTGCTTCTTGTCTATTGCACAACGGTAAGCCTCTTCCGGGTTAATTCGCTTGGTCTTCAACAAATCCAGAAGATGTTGATCCATTAGTTGCATACCGTCTTTTTTGGCTGTCTGGATAATGGAGGTTATCTGATAGGTCTTAGCTTCACGGATCAGGTTGGCAATGGCCGGAGTGCCGAACATAATCTCAAAGGCAGCCACACGCCCCTTGCCTTCCGCAACCTTGAGAAGTTGCTGGCAGACAACGCCTTTGAGTGATTCGGACAACATTGCCCGCACCTGCTGCTGTTGTTCGGTGGGAAAAACATCGATGATCCGGTCAACGGTCTTGGCGGCCGTATTGGTATGCAGTGTGCCGAATACCAGGTGGCCGGTCTCGGCAGCGCTCATGGCCAGTTGAATGGTTTCCAGATCGCGCATCTCGCCTACGAGGATGATATCCGGATCTTCGCGCAGGGCCGCTTTCAGAGCCGAGGAGAAGCTTTCCGTATGTTCGCCGATCTGGCGCTGGTTGAGCAG